>Ga0193753_10002756_pt1 | contig 13546 bp, 13 predicted proteins | sample H1c2metaG_FD_144925 | JGI IMG/M metagenome (GOLD analysis project Ga0193753, IMG submission 144925) | Soil microbial communities from a riparian zone of the East river system, Colorado, United States - H1c2 | ecosystem: Environmental > Terrestrial > Soil > Riparian zone | place: USA: East... | reverse complement strand
CTTCTCCGTGACTTCCCAAGTCTTGCCGACCAGAAAATTCAGCGTGGTCGACGGCTGGATGGGCTGAAAATAATTCGCAAGCACCGCCGGGACATTCCAGGCGAGCGCGCTCGGCGTGCCCGAGAAGCCCAGGTTGGTCGGCGCCAGCAGATACTGGCTCGCGATCTGGCAGGGGCAGTTGGCATTGGCGTTGAGATTTGCCTCGGGCTGGGTTTTATTCTTGGTGCGATCGTCGAAATTGAGGCCACCCTGCACGGCGCTGAACCAGCCGGATAAGCTGTACGCCGCATCCAGACGAACGGATTTCAGCTCGTCGACAACATGCGGGAAGCGGCTGTAACCGGCACCGTAGATCGTGGGACCCACGAGAACTTTCGACGGGTCGGTGTAGCCGTTGTTCAGCACGAAGCTCGGTGCCGAGCTGTCCGGAATGAAGAACGTGCCGGTGTCGGTTACGCCGCCCTGGTAGGTACCCTGGGTCTCATAGTCCTGCTCATCGCGCGTCGCGCGTGAGTAGCTGATGTCAGCGGCGAGGGTCCAGTCTCCGGGCGTCCATTTGTTGTTCCAGCCGCTGGCGAAGATCTGGTCCTTCGTGGTGTACAGGAAATTGCGCGCCAGGGGGACGAGATTGGCGACCGTTGCGCCGATCAGCGTGTTGTCGCCGCCCATAACCAGGTTCGAGTAATCCGTCGTGTTCGGGAAGTTGCCCAGATTGGACTCGATGCTGCGCCGGTCGTCCGCCCAGGTTCGGGTCGTGTAGTACGCATCGATCGTGCTGGTAAAGGAGACGATTGGCCGCCACTCCAACGTCGCCACCGAGCCGTCGCGCTTGTCGAGACCGGTGCTCGCCAGCGATTTGATGCCGTCGGTGACCCAGGTCGTGGCGGGTACGCCCGCGTGGGAATTGAAGGCGGGCGGGGGGTCGTTCGTATGCCAGGGATCATACAGACCGACTTCCTTGGTATCGGTCGGCGTGTCGAGACGAGCGAAACCCAAAGTTAACCCTAAGGTGTTGTCGAAGAATTGGTCGACGTAGGAAAGACTGGCGCGATACTGTTTGTCGGTGGAACCAGCGCCGAGATCGCCGTTGCCGTTCTTGATGCCGCGCACGTCGAGGACCAGCGCGCGCTTGCCGTATTCGAGGGGACGGGTCGTCTGCAGGTCGATCGTGCCGGCGAGACCCTGCCCGATGAGCGATGCGTCCGGAGTCTTGTAAACCTCGACTGCGTGGATCAATTCCGCCGGGTACTGGTCGAACTGGATGGCGCGGTTGTTCCCGGTGCTGACCTGCTCGCGGCCGTTCATCAAGGTGCCGTTGAAGTCAGGACCGAAGCCGCGGATGCTGATATCTGAGGTGCGTCCGTCGGAGCGCTGGGCGGTGACGCCGGGCAGACGGGTCAGCGATTCGGCGATGCTGGGATCCGGAAGTTTGCCGATGTCTTCGGCGGAGATCGCCTCGACAATGTTGGTTGACTCTCGCTTGACCGAGATCGCGGATTCGATGCTCGCACGGATGCCGGTGACGGTGACTTCCTCGACCGGAGCCTCTTCGGCGGCTCTCACCTCCACGGGTAGCGCGGCGATAAAACCGCCGGCGCCGAGCAGCACCGCTGCGCACCGGGTCGTTATTCGACTTAATACTGATATCCGACGGATAGCCTCCGGCCGCCCGTTGATACGGGCCCGATTCGATTTATTCACTGTTTTCTCCCTCAATCAAGCCAGTTTATGTACCCGTTGCCACGAAATTCGTGCGCAACATCGGCTTTTCTCTCCCTACCAATTCACTCGATAATTCTTTCGCGACAGTGTATTGCAACCTCTTGCATTCCCAACGAGGCTGCATACGTATTCATTGATGCATCAGGGGTCGTGCGGAGGGTACGCCGGGCCATTCCGCTTTAAATTGAGGGCGTGCTATGGTTTCGAAGGTGGCCAAGCCCCTCAAAGATCGCAGTCAGCGGATGGTAGGCGAGGGAAGGTCGCGTGTTAACCTGGCCGGAACCAGGGTCAGCGCAAAGTCGAAGTGATCGCGGCACTGAAAAATGGCGTATTACTGACGCTCTGCATTCTCATTGGCGTGTCGGTTAGTGCAGCAGAGCGGGAAACCGAGCGCTATCGAATCGTGGCCTACGTGGCGGGTTGGTCTACTCCGGCGGTGATGCATCTCGAGAAGGTCACGCACGTCAATTTTGCCTTTGCGCAGATCACTCCGTCGGGTCAGGCGGCGCTCGCAAATAGCAAAGTCGAAACGAATCTGTCGCGTCTCGTCGAGCTAAAGAAGGCGAACCCGCGGCTCAAGGTCATTGTTTCCGTCGGAGGGTGGATGGCAGATGGGTTCTCCGATGCCGCCCTGACCGATGCTTCCCGTTCCCGATTCGCGGACAGTGCCGTCCAGTTGCTGCGCCAATCCTCCGCGGACGGAATCGATATCGACTGGGAGTATCCGGGACAGGGTGTTGCCGGCATCAAGTACCGCGCTGAAGACCGGCAGAATTTCACCCGGCTGCTCAAAATGTTGAGAGACAAACTGGACGCTGCGAGTGCCGCTCGGGGCCGGAGCGGCGGCGAGCGGTATGTGCTCACCATCGCATCGGCAGATCGGGAATATTTCAAGCATACCGAAATGGACAAGCTCCACGTGTATCTCGACTGGATCAACGTCATGAGCTATGACTTTTTCAACAGCCTCACTCCGACGACGGGTCATCACGCAGGACTCTATCGGGCAGCGGCAGCAATGCCCATCGATCGAGATGCCGATGCGTCCATCAAGCAACATCTGGCGGCAGGCATTCCCGCCGAGAAAATCGTCCTCGGCGTCGCCTTCTACGGCCGGGGCTTCGCGGGCGTGACGCCTATCGTCAACGGGCTGAGGCAACCCTACGCGCGGTTCGAGGGCGAACACCCATATTCTGAACTCGCGGACAAGTTCATAGGTAGGCAGGGCTTCGTCCGCTACTGGGACGATCGCGCCAAGGCGCCGTACCTGTGGAACAGTGCTTCGAGAACCTTTATCACCTACGACGATCCGCAGTCGATCAGGATCAAGGCGCAGTACGTCAAGGCACACCACCTCGGCGGTATGATGTTCTGGGAATTGAGTCAGGACCGCAACGATGAGTTGCTCGACGTCATCGAGGGATCATTGCACTCCAAAGTCGCACTACACCGGTAGCCGGGCCATAACTGTGCGCCGCTTCACCTTCCGAAGGGACCTATTAGCCATGTTCTGTTAAATAACGGCGACTGGGTTCGATATTCTCGCAGTGACAAGCCTACGCTCGTTGCCTGTTCGGCATGGAGTGTCAGGTGTTCGCACCGTTCAAGAAATCCTCGATCGCGAAGGCACGTATTGGTCTCGCCTTCGGTCGTGACCACGTAGCTGTAGCCGTTGTGCGCCGCGACCGCGGCGCGCCGGTGCTCGAGCGTTGTGAGTTGTTGCCCATGCCCGCGGGCAGCGGCGGCAACGCGGCAACAACGGTCATCCGGGCAGCGGGGCTGCCGCGCATTCCGGTCAGCACAGTGCTGCAATCCGCCGACTATCAACTTGTGTTGGTCGAGGCGCCCGACGTACCGCCTGCGGAGCTGCGCGCTGCCATGCGCTGGCGCCTCAAGGAAACCATCGACTTTCGCGTCGAGGATGCGGTGATTGACGTCTTCGATGTTCCCGCGCAGAACCGCGGCGGTCACGGACACATGATGTACGCAGTGGCAGCGCAGCGCAGCGCGGTCGAGCGGCACTCCGGCGCATTGGTCGAGGTCCCAACCTTCGACGTGATCGATGTTCCAGAGCTCTGTCTGCGCAATCTTGCGATTCTGCTGCCCGCCGCGGCCTCCGGCGTGGCGCTACTGCACCTGGGCGAGACGACGGCAACCGTTATATTGGTGCGGGAAACGACGTTCTATTTCGCGCGCCAAATGGACCTGCAAGCAAATCGGTCCACCGCTACGGACGCCGACTCCGACACGCAGCTTGATGTGGGCGGTATCGTCCTGGAACTGCAGCGCTCGCTCGACTATTACGAGCGCCATTTCGATCAGCCGCCGATCACTCGGATCGCCGTGTCGCCCACCGGCAAACGCGCAAGTTTGCTCGCTGCGGATCTCGGTCGAGAGACCGGTTTCGAGGTCGAGACCCTCGACCTCGCGTCCTTGCTTCGGTGCGAGACACCGATTGAGGCGGCCGTAGATCCCTGCTGCCTGTTGGCGGTGGGCGCGGCCCTGCGCGAAGCGCATCGCTCGCTTTGAGCGGGGTCACCATGGAACAGCAAGTCAATCTCTACCAGCCGATCCTTCGCGCAGAAAAACGGATTTTCTCGGCGCGTGCCATCGGCGGCAGTCTTTTGATCCTCGGCGCATGCCTCGGCGGCCTCCACGCGTTCGGTGCGTGGCGGACCGGGCGAATCGAGCGCTCTGTTGCCATCATCGAGCGGCAGGTGGCGACGGAGACGAGCCTGCGCGAGGGTGTCAGTGCGGCGCTGCGCCCGGGCCGCAATATCGTGGAACTTCAGGCGCAGGCGCTCGAACTCACCGCCGGCATCGCTGCTCGGGAACGCGCGCTCGATCTGGTGAACCGCGATACCGCCTCGCCGGCAACCGGTTTCGCGGCACGCATGGAGGCGCTCGGCCGCCGGCAGATCGACGGTCTCTGGCTGCGCACCATCGTCCTCGGTTCGGGTGAAGGTCGTCTTGCGCTTCAGGGAGCCACGGTCGATCGGCGGCTGGTACCGCAATATCTCGCGGCACTCGCTGAAGAACACGCGTTCGACGGTGTGCGGTTCGACAAGCTCGCGATGCGCCAGGCAAAGCGCGAAGAGGCGCCCGCACAACTCATGTTCGAGCTCGGCGCATCGGGCCTCGATTTCCCGACGCCGGAGACTCGTAAGTGACTGGCTTTTCCGGTTTGTACGATAAGGTACGGCCGCTCGTCGAGCGGCTCGACGGGCTGTCTATTCGGGAGCGCGGGCTTGTATTTGGCGTGGGCGTCGCCTTGCTTTGGGTCGGCTGGCAGTCGTTGCTGATGGACCCGCTAACCGTGCGCGGAAAAGCGGCAGAGCAGCACCTTGCGGATGCGTTCCGCCAGATGACGATGAGCGAGCAGATCCGCGCCGCCGTGGTGCATGACCCAGCAGTGGAGGCGGCTCTGCGCAACGGCGCGCTGGCTGCGCGTCTTGCCGCACTGGACTCCAATCTCAACTCGGTGGCGCAAGGCTACGTATCTCCCGAGCGCATGACCGAGCTGCTGCGTTCATTGCTAAGCGAGCAGCGAGGACTCACTCTCGTGAGTCTCGCCAACCTGCCGGTGGAGAGCCTTTCATCGCCCTCGGATTCGAAGCGGGAAGCGGCCATCGCACCGGATGACCGTGGCCCGTTTCTACACCCCGTGGAGATGGTGGTGGAGGGCGACTACGGCAGCGTGGTTGTCTATCTCAGGGCGCTCGAGGCCTTGCCGTGGCGCATTCACTGGCAGCGGGTCGAGCTAACTGCCGGCGACTACCCGATGAATCGCGTTCGCATCGTTATCGGCGCACTCAGCTTGTCACGCTACTGGATTTCTGTATGAAGGGATTGCTATGGATCGGCGTGCTGACTCTGGGGACGGCGAACGCCGAAGGACTGCGCGATCCCACGCGGCCGCCTCTCCTCGAGCATCACGCGGCGGCGCCCCAAGCGTTAGCGCCCACCTTGAGCGCAGTGCTGAATTTCAACGGTGAGCGCAGCGCGATCTTCAACGGCCATCTCGTGCGCAGCGGTTCCGCGGTCGGCGGCTATACGATACTTGCCGTACTCGACGACGGCGTCCGCTACCGCCATGCAGGGCAGAGCCAGGAACTGCACATGCCTCATCCAACGTCCTCATTGAAAAAACCTGCCGTGGATGTACTCCGGGCATCGAGCGGAGTTCCCTGATGTACTCAAGACTATTGCTTGCCCTCGCACTAACGCTGATCGGATTCACAACGGCGGCGCAGGGCGCCGAGGCTCGTTTCGACGTCGCGGTCTCAGACTCGCCGGTGCGCCCTTTCTTCGAGGGGCTGGCCGACGGCACACCCTACAATATCGTGCTCGAGCCGGGAGTGGGCGGCACCATTACGTTGAAGTTGAAGAACGTGACCCTGATCGAAGTGCTCGACGCCGTGCGCGAAGCGTACGGCTATGACTATCGGCGCATCCCGTCGGGCTTCGTCATCGTGCCCGCGGCGATGCAAACTCGTCTTTTCCAAGTGAACTATATCGATCTCGAGCGCCGCGGCACCTCTCGTACGCGCGTCGCCTCGGGCCAGGTTGGCCAGAGCTCGAGCGCCGCAGCCCCCGGCGGCGCCGCCCCAGGTTCCGACGCCCAGTCGCAAGGGCTCAGCGAGCCGGCGGGTGCGGTGTTCGCTGGTCGCAACGGCGGCAAGGACGCCGACCGAATTAAGGAAATTACCGGCACCAGCATTTCCACGCGTTCCTCCTCCGATTTCTGGCCTGAGTTGGAAGCAAGCCTCAAGGGTCTGGTCGGCACGGACGGGGGTCGGGCGGTCATTGTCAACGCTCAGTCCGGCATCATCGCCATTCGCGCCAACCCTCGCGAGTTGCGCGATGTGCAGCAGTTTCTCGACAAGATCCAGGACGTCGCCTCGAGGCAGGTAATTATCGAGGCGAAGATCGTCGAAGTGGAATTATCGAGCGCCTTTCGCGCCGGCATCAACTGGGCTGCCATCGCGCAGCAAGGGAACCGTACCATCAGCGGTTTTCAAACGGGACCACAGCAGGGATTTGGCAGCAATAACCTGCTGAATCAGCCCTCGGCCCCGGTGACCGTCGGCCCCGGCAACCCCGTGACCAGCGTGATCACCAACTCGCTCGGCGGTGCGTTTACGCTGGCTGTCAACGCCGGCAGTTTCAACGCCTACGTGGAACTGTTGGCGACCCAGGGTAAGACGCGTGTGCTGTCGAGCCCGAGGGTTTCGACGATCAACAATCAAAAAGCCGTCATCAAGGCAGGTGACGATGAGTATTTTGTCACTGGCGTGTCGAGCAACACGGTGGTCGGCGTGGGCGCGTCGACCGCGAGCAATCTAGATCTTGCACCATTCTTCTCGGGCGTAGCGCTCGACGTGACACCGCAGTTGTCCGGAGACGGCCAGATCATCCTGCATATCCATCCGACGGTCAGCGATGTCTCGCAGAAAGTGCTGACGGTCACCGTGCAGGGGGTCACGAATTCGCTGCCGCTCGCCTTCAGCCAGGTGCGCGAGTCGGACAGCGTCGTCAAGGCGAAGAGCGGCCAGCTCATCGTCATCGGCGGTCTGATGCTAACGAATCACCGGGTTCAGGACTACCGCGTACCGTTGCTCGGCGACATACCGGTGGTCGGCAAGCTGTTCCGCAGCCAACAGAAAAGCGACGATCACACCGAACTGGTGATTCTATTGCGTCCGATCATCGTCGACAGCGACGATCAGTGGACCCAATTGACCGGCGAGGCCATGGATCATGCGAACGCGCTCGATCCAAAAGCCGGCAAACTTGCGCCGTAACGCCCCGGGGTAGCGCGGATCATGACGGTCAAACGCAGAATACGGCTTGGCGATGTATTGGTCGAGCATGGGACCATCACCGCCGAACAACTCGCCACGGCACTGGCCGAACAGCGGCGCACGGGTCGCAAGCTCGGGCGCGTTTTGGGCGACCTGGGATTCGTGTCCGAATCGACGCTGCACGACTTGTTGGCCAAGCACTTGGAGGTACCGTTCGTCGACCTGAAACATGCACGCATAGATCGGGAGGCGGTAAAATTGCTGCCCGAGGCGCTCGCGCGCCGCTATCGAGCCTTGGTGCTGCTGCAAGACGCTCGGGGATTGCTGGTCGGCATGGCGGATCCGTCCGATCTTCATGCCTATGATGAGCTGCGGTCCAAGCTCAAACAGCCGATCCGGCTGGCCTTGGTGGGCGAGGCGGATTTTCTCAAGACGCTCGACGCCGTTTACCGGCACACGGATGAGATAGCCACGCTGGCCGAGGCCGTGCGCGACGATCTGCAGCAGGGCGAGGTCGTGATCGAACAGCTCTCGGCCGAAGAGAGCTCGCCCGACGCGCCGGTATTGAAACTTCTGCAGACCATGTTCAACGATGCCATCAAGGCGCGTGCCTCCGACATCCATATCGAGCCGGGTGAGAATGTTCTGCGCATCCGATTGCGGGTCGACGGGGTTCTGCAGCATCAGATCATCGAAGGACGCCGCGTCGCGAGCGCGCTGGTGACACGCCTGAAACTGATGTGCGGACTCGACATCGCCGAGAAGCGGCTGCCGCAAGACGGGCGTTTCACGATCCGCGTTCAGGACGCTGCCGTCGACGTACGTCTGGCGACGATGCCGACCACTCACGGGGAGTCGGTGGTCATGCGCCTTCTCAGTCAGTCGGCAACCCTGCTTTCGCTCGAAAAACTCGGGATGACGGCGGCAACCGAAGTGCGTTTTCGACGCTTGGTCGAGCGCAATGCCGGCATGGTGCTGGTGACCGGTCCGACCGGCAGCGGCAAGACCACCACCCTGTATGCCGCACTCAACCATATCAACAAACCCGGCGTCAAAGTGATCACGGTCGAGGATCCAGTCGAATACCGCATGGACGGAATCACACAGGTCCAGGTGTTGCCGAAGATTGGCCTCGATTTTGCGCGCGTACTGCGCACGGCACTGCGTCAGGATCCCGACATCATTTTGGTCGGTGAGATACGCGATCGCGAGACGGTGGAAATTGCGCTGCGAGGGGCGATGACCGGTCACTTCGTATTTTCAACCTTGCATACCATCAATGCGATCGCCACCGTCAACCGCCTGCTCGATATGGGGGCGCCGGGCTACATGATCGCCGCCGCCGTGCACGGCATCGTTGCGCAGCGGCTGGTCCGGCGGGTATGCGCCGACTGCACCCAAGCGGCGACGCCAACCGCAAACCAGATTGCGTGGCTCGCTGCCTGCCGTCCGCAGCTCAACCTCGGGCGGGAGAAATTCAGGGCGGGCGCCGGCTGCACCTATTGCAACCTGACCGGCTACCGCGGCCGTGTGGCCGTTTACGAACTTCTCGAGCTCGACCGGACGCTGGCCGACGCCGTGGGGCGCGGCGATCTCGAGGGATTCGCCCGCGCGGCGCGTAGCAGCGCGGGCTATCTGCCGCTCGCCCAGGGCGCCATTGACTACGCACTCGCCGGCGTCACGTCGCTTGCCGAGGCGATGGCGGTCGGTGGCGGACTCGAGGAACTGCTGGACGTCGACGCGGCAGCACCGCTCGAGGACTCGATCGTCGCCACGCTGCTGGAGCAGCGAGCCTAAGGCCATGGCCAATTTCCGCTATCGAGGCCGGTCGGGGCGCGGCGAACTCATGACGGGACGGCTCGACGCGGACGACGCCGATGCGGTCGCGGCGCGATTGCTGAAACTCGGCATCACGCCCCTCGACATCGCGCCGGACGCGGCGCCGGGGACATCGGCTGGGGTATCGGTTCAGGAACTGCTGCAGCGGTTCGGCGTGGGAAAGCCATCGAGCGCCGACCTGGTGCTGTTCTCCCGGCAGATGTATTCGATCACCAAATCCGGGCTGCCGCTGCTGCGCGGATTGCGCGGACTCGCGCAGTCGACCAGCAACGTAATACTGCGCGATGCTCTATACGACGTATTGCTCAGCCTCGAATCGGGCCGTGAATTCGCGACCTCGTTGGCGCGGCATCCCGGGATCTTTTCACCCCTGTTCATCAGCATGGTGCGGGTCGGCGAATCCACCGGTACGCTCGACAAAACATTCCTGCGGCTGTGCGAATATTTGAGCCAGGATCAGGACGTCCAGGATCGGGTCAAGAGCGCGGTGCGCTACCCGCTCATCGTCATCGGTGTGATCGGCATCGCAGTCGCCGTGATCACGGTCTTCGTGATACCGAATTTTGCGCCCCTGTTCAAAGTGCTGGGTAATGACATTCCGCTGCCGACTCGCATCATCATGGGCACATCCGAGATCGCGCGCGCCCATGGCATCTCGATCATCGCGGGAGCGCTTCTCGCGCTCTATGCCTTCCGGCGCCACATTGCCACGGAGGCCGGCCGCTACCGCTGGGATCGCTTCAAGCTCAAGCTACCGGTGCTCGGCGAACTCTTGCATCTGTCGATACTGTCGCGCGTGACACGCTCGCTGTCGATTTCCTTGGAAGCGGGTCTGCCGATGATACAGGCGCTGACGCTGCTGTCCCGCTCCTCGGGCAATGACTATCTTGGCGAGCGGCTGGTACGGCTTCGCGATTCGGTCGAGCGCGGCGAGCCGCTGAGCAATGCGGCCGCCGGCGCCGGCATCTTCACACCGCTGGTGCTGCAGATGGTGCTGGTCGGAGAGGAAACCGGCGAGCTGTCGCAGCTGCTCGAAGAAGTCTCCGGATATTACCAGCGGGAGGTCGATTTTCGCCTGCGCAACCTGACCGCGATGCTCGAGCCCTTGCTCATCATCGGGGTCGGCGCCATGGTGCTGATCCTGGCTCTCGGCGTGTTTCTGCCCATGTGGAACATGATTGGCAAGGTGGGGCACCCTGGATGAGGAAAACCATCGAGTGTCCCGTCACATCCCGGGGGTAAATCCCGGTTATTCCTGCGAAACAAGCGCACGCTCCGAGGAACGCGATCAATTCCTGACATGGGAGCGCGAGCACAGAACGATTAATCAACACGGCGCAACACGCCGCGGAGCAGCAAATGATGAACCTTAAGGCGCGTGGATTCACGCTCATTGAATTGGTGGTGGTGATCACGATCCTCGGCATCCTGGCCGCGTTCGCGATACCCAAGTTCATTGCGCTCGACACGCAGGCGCGCACTGCCACGGTGAACGCGCTTGCCGGCACCGTGAAGAGTGCCGCGGCGCTGGCCCGCAGCTTGAGCATGGCAACCGGCAACCCCGCTACCGTGAGCATGGAAGGCTCCACAGTCGCGATGCTCAACAATTACCCGGACTCGGTTCTTACCGGTATTCCGAACGCCGTCAACATGAGCGGCACTGACTTCACTTACGCCCCCGGGACGACCGGAACCGCAGGAGTATGGACCAGAACCGGTGCACCGACGCCCGCCAGCTGCATTGTCACTTACACGCCCGCGACTGCCACTGTGCCGGCGCAGGTAGCGTCGACAACCGGCGGTTGCTGATTTCGCCGGCTGCTTAGCGGGACGGATTCCCGCTCGGAGAACGAGATGCCGCGCTCGGCAGGATACTGTGCGCATGGCGCGAAGTTCGAAGGGTACACGCTGGTCGAACTGGTGGTGGTGATTACAATCGCGGGCATCTTGTCGGCCTACATTGCGCCGCGTTTTTGGACTCAGCAGACCTTTTCCGACCGCGGGTATGTCGATGAACTGGCGGCGGCGTTGCGCTCGACGCAAAAGGCGGCGGTCATTACCGGTTGCGCAGCGCAGTTGACGCTGTCGGTGAGCAGCTACGTGGCGAGACAGCAAGCAGCCTCCGGCAACGCCTGCAACCCGGGCGACGCGACCTGGTCGACGCCGCTGTTGAGCGCCGACGGATCGGCGATTCAGAACACGGCCCCGGCGAATACCACCGCCAGTCCCACCGGCGTCTTTCGCTTCGATACCCAGGGCCGATTGAGTTTGAGCCCGGCAACGACCGTCACCGTGGGCACCCACACGATTACGATCCTTGCGGGCACCGGCCTGGTGCAGGTGCAGTAGCCATGCGCATGCGCAGCCGGCATCGCGGTGTGACGCTCGTCGAGCTGGTGGTTGCCATCACCATCGTCGCGATCGCCGTGACGACGATCCTGGGTGCGTTTGCCGCGGTCGCCACGCGCAGTGCGGATGCGATGATGCAGCAGCAGGCCATCGCCATCGGCGAGTCGTATCTCAGCGAGATCCTTCAGCGTTGGGTGGTCGATCCCAACGGCACGCCGCCGAATACCGGCCGCGCCAGCTGGGACCTCGTCGATCAGTACAACGGCTTGGTGGACGTGGGCGCGCGTGACCAATTCGGCAACTCCATTCCCTTCTTGAGCAGCTATACGGTCAGTGTCAGCACCTCCCAGTCGAGCGCCCTCGCCGGTGTGCCCGCGGCCGCCGCTCGCCGCGTCGACATCACCGTGAGCTATCCGCGTAACGCAAGCGTCACGTTGTCGGGCTACCGGACCAGCTACTGACATGTGCACCGCAACTCGCATAGCCCGCGGCTTTACTCTCGTCGAACTGGTCATCACCATTGCGGTCGGTTCCGTGGTGGTTGCGTTCATGGCAATGTTCATCGTCACGCCGATGACCATCTACACCTCGCAGACTCGGCGTGCCACGTTGGTCGATGCAGCCGACAGCGCGTTGCGCTTTATCGGGCGGGACCTGCGCGCCGCATTGCCGAACAGCGTACGCGTCAGCGCGAGCGGCAGCGTGACGGCGCTCGAACTACTGGCCACAACGGACGGCGCGCGCTATCAAGATAGCGGCCCGCTGTCGAACCCGGCACTCGCGCTTGATTTGACGGCGGCAGACGGCGCGTTTGCGACCACGGTTCCATTCACGCAGGTGATCCTGCCGTGGACGTCGAACGCCTACTTTCTCTCGATCTACAATATTGGTGTGCCGGGCGCCAATGCGTATGAAATGGCCAATGTCATCACACCGCCCGGAACGACGATCGCGATTTCGGCGGGCGCGACGGCCAACCAGGATCTGGTGACGCTCAGCCCTGCCTTCCAGTTCGCATTCGGCTCACCGGGCCAACGCGTGTTCCTCGTCAGTGGCCCGGTCTCATACCTGTGCGACACAGCGGCCGCGACGCTGACTCGCTACTCGGGTTACTCGATCGCGAGTACCCAGTCCGCAAGCGCCGCGGTGTTGAATGCCGCCGGCGCGAGCGCGACGCTGGTGGCAAGCAATGTCGCGGGATGCCAATTCGTGTTGAGCGCCGGCACGGCGCAGCGCAACGGCCTCGCCACGCTGAAACTGCAGATCGCCCAGAGCGGCGAATCCGTGCAGCTGCTGCATCAAGTAGAAGTGGTGAATGCGCCATGAGGCCGGTCGCTCCGATGCGTGGGCTGCAGTCGGGCTTTGCGCTTATTCCCGCCCTGTTTCTGATTGTCGTGCTGGGCGCTCTCGCGGTGGTCGCGGTTCGGGTTGGAACCGGTCAGCAGCAGGCCGTGACGATGTCGCTGATGCAGGCGCGCGCACTCAGTGCCGCGCAAACCGGCATCGAGTGGGGCGCCTACAAGGCTCTCGGCGGCAACTGCGTCGCGACTACGACGTGCAGCTGCGCCGCCAGCACGACGTTAACCCTCACCGGGGCAGCGCTGGCGGGGTTTTCCGTGATCGTCACCTGTGCTGCCGTGACCTTCTCGACCGGCGCTGCAACCAACACATCCTACGTGCTCAACTCGGCCGCCACTTCGGGGCTGTACGGGCAGCCCGGCTACGTACGCCGGATCGTCAGCGGGACCTATACGGATGCAAACTGACGCAGGCCGATCATCATGAAACCCCGTGAACCGTGGGTCGTCGGCGCCGTGTGGTCCGCACGCGCG
>Ga0193753_10002755_pt1 | contig 13549 bp, 13 predicted proteins | sample H1c2metaG_FD_144925 | JGI IMG/M metagenome (GOLD analysis project Ga0193753, IMG submission 144925) | Soil microbial communities from a riparian zone of the East river system, Colorado, United States - H1c2 | ecosystem: Environmental > Terrestrial > Soil > Riparian zone | place: USA: East... | reverse complement strand
TACCGCCTCCCCGACGGTGAGAAGTTCCGCGACCTGCACGTGCCGGTTTCACTCGCGGACTACCGGACCACCTACCGCGCCTCCTGAAGGTGTATCGCGCGCTGCGCTTCGGCCGTCACGTCGACCTCATCATCACCGACAACCACTCGTTCCGGGCGGAGCCGCCCAGCATGGACGCGTTCACCCCGGAGGAGTTCCGCTGGGTGATACCGCAGGAGGTGGTCGAGATCCTCGACTCGGGTCGCGTCTACGACGGTGGTCGCCCGCCGGACACCATCCGCTACGCCGGCCGCGACGTGCCGAACCCGCGCAAGGGCGCGCCGCCCCAGTCCTCGCTCGGACGCGAGCAGAAGGCCTGGTTCCTGGAGCAGCTCGGGTCGTCGACCGCGACCTGGAAGATCTGGGGCCACTCGTTCGGCACCCTCGAGTGGCGGAGTGACTACCAGAACCTGCCCGAGGGGCTCGGCCCGCGCTGGCCGGGGCAGGGCTACGCGATGTTCAACGGCGGCTTCTTCGTCGAGCGGGCCGAGATCCTGGACGTGGTGCGCAGCCGGGGAATCACCGGGTTCGCGGTGGTCGCCGGCGACAAGCACTCCTTCTGGGCCGGGATGGTGTCGAAGAGCCTGCCGCCCCGGCCGTTCGAGCCGCTCGGCGTGGAGTTCATCACCGGGTCGATCTCGGCGCCCGGGATCTTCGAGGCGGCCGAGTACACCATCCCGAAGAACGACCCCCTGCGCGCGCTCTACCTCCACGATCGACCCGACGGCACCGTCGGCCCGGCCATGAACATGGTCGCGCTGCACGGTGTCCGCTCCGCGCTGACCCTGCAGAAGACCGGCGACATCGACCAGGCGCTGGCCCAGAGCAACCCCGAGGTCGCCCCGCACCTGTCCTTCGTCGACCTCGGCGGGCACGGCTACGCCACCGTCCGGGCCAGCGCGGAGGGCCTCGAGACCGAGTTCGTCGGCATCCCGCGGCCGCTGGAGCGCAGCCCGCGGCCGGACGGAGGCCCGCTCGCCTACCGCGTCATCCACCGGGTCGCGCCGTGGCGCGCCGGTGAGCCGCCGCGCATGGTGCAGGAGGTGGTCGAGGGCACGCCGCCGCTCGCGCTGAAGTCCAAGCCGGGCTGATCGGCGGCTGGCTCCTACGACCTCATGACCCGGCGCCCCGACTCGTCGTAGTAGCGGTGGGTCTGGCGGCGCACCAGCATGATGCCTGCACATGAGCTCTCGCACGCTGCAGCGCCGGCTCGAGCGAGAGGACACGACCTTCACCGAGGTCCTCGACGGGGTGCGCGAGGAGCTGGCCCGCTCGCTCCTCCCGGACCACGCGCTCTCGCTCGCCGAGATCGCCTACCGGATCGGCTTCTCGGACCTGGCCACGTTCAGCCGGGCGTTCAAGCGATGGACCGGCAAGCCGCCGGGTCAGTTTCGCCGCTCGTGATCGGGGCGCCCGGTCAGTGAGCGTCGACCGCGCCGGCGTGGATGAAGTGCTGGACGTAGGGGTCGGGTGACGCGCGGACCTCGGCGGGCGTGCCGTAGGCGGCGATCCGGCCCTCCTCGAGCAGGGCGATCATGTGCGCGATGCGGAACGTCGACGCCATGTCGTGGCTGATCACGATGCTGGTGATGTCGAACTGCTCCTGCGTCTCCTGGATCATGTCGTCGATGCTGCGCGTGCGGAGCGGGTCCTGGCCGGTGGTCGGCTCGTCGTAGATCATGATCTCGGGCCGCATGACGATGGCCCGGGCCAGGCCGACCCGCTTCTTCTGTCCCTCGGAGATCTCGCCCGGCATGCGATTCATGATGTCGGCGATGTGGAGGCGGTCCAGGATCTCGGTCACGCGCTCGCGGATCTCCTTGGCCGGTGTCTTGGTCCGCTCCTCCATCGGGAAGGCGACGTTGCCGTACACCGTCAGCCAGTCGAGCAGGGCGGCGTGCTGGAACAGGAGCCCGAAGCGGCTGCGCACCGCGTTGAGCGCCTGCTCGTCCATCGGGACGATGTCCTCGCCGAACACCCGGACCTCCCCGGCGTCCGGCCGCAGCAGCCCCATGATGTGCTTGATGATGACCGACTTGCCCGAGCCGCTGGCCCCGATGAGGACCGTGATCCGGCCGGGGTAGATCGGCAGGTTCACGCCGCGCAGCACCGGCTTGCCGTTGAACTGCTTCTCCACGCCGGCCAGCTCGACCACCGGCGCCTCGCGCGGGTACTGCCTGGTCTGCTCCTCCTCGAGGGCGGCGCTGGTGACGGGGTCGACGTCCTCCAGCCGTGAGGTCTGCGCGCCGTCGACAAAGGCGCGCACCTCGGGTTCCCTGGCGTGGATGAACTCGTCGTAGGTGCCGCGGAAGACGATCCGCCCGTCGTGCAGGTAGGCGACCACGTCGGCCAGCCGCCGGGTGCTGGCCATGTCGTGGCTGATGATGGCCGACGTGATCTGGAACTGCTGCTTGGCCAGGAGGATCATCTCGTCGACCTTCTCGATCATGATCGGGTCGAGGCCGGTGGTCGGCTCGTCGAACAGCACCACCTCCGGGTTGGCGATGAGCGCGCGGGCCAGGCTGACGCGCTTCTTCATGCCGCCGGACAGCTCGCCGGGTAGCAGCTTCTCGCTGCCCTCGAGCCCGAGGATCCGGATCAGCTCGTTTGCCAGCGCGACCGCGTCCCGGCGCGGGGTCTTCGAGTTCTCGAGCAGCGTGAAGGCGACGTTGTCCTGCACCGACAGCGCGTCGAACAGCGCGTAGTTCTGGAACAGCATGCTCATCCGCTTGCGGATCTCGAGGATCTCCACCGACGAGACGGTCGACAGATCGCGCCCGAACAGGATCACCTTGCCGCTGTCGGCGCGCAGGAGCCCCATCATCAGCTTGAGCAGCACCGACTTGCCGGACCCGCTGCGCCCGACGATCACCGTGGTCTTGCCCGGCGTGATCGCCAGGTTGAGGCGGTCGAGGACGACCTTTCCGCGAAAGGCCAGCGACACATCGACGAGCTCGATCGCCGGCTTGGTCGGATCGAGCGGCCAGCGCTCCTGCTCGGGGAGGAGCAGGTTGCGCCGCTGCGCTGGAGCGCTCGTCACCGCCACTCGATTCTCTGTACCACGAGTCCGCCGGATTTCACCGGCCACGGCCCGCTCGGCCGGCCGCTTTCGGCCGCGCTCGACCGTCAGGCGGCGAAGGTCACGCCGGTCCACTCCTCGCTTCGCTGCCACAGCCGCTCGGCCAGGGCCGGGTCCATCGCCCACGGCCGGACCCCGCGCTGCTCGGGCGACCCGGCCGGTAGCGCCTCGGCGATGTCGACGTCCTCGCAGTAGACGCCGCCGCGGCCGTCGAGCTGCTCGCTGGCCGCGCACCACACGCTGGTCGCCGCGCCCTGCTCGACCGTCTTGAAGGGCGAGATCGTGCGCGCGCGATCGATGACCGCGCGGGTCTCGTCGTCCGACAGCGACCGCATCAGCTCGGTGAGGATCGCGCCGGGCTGGACCGAGAAGGCGCGGACCCCGCGCGGCTCGCCGCGGCGGTCGAGCGCGACGGCGAAGAGCGCGTTCGCGGTCTTCGATTGACCGTAGGCGATGAACTTCTCGTAGGGACGGCGCTCGAAGTGAGGATCGTCGAAGTCGACGCCGGAGCGGATGTGACCCCGCGAGCTCAGCGAGACCACCCGCGCGCCGCGCGCGCCGCACAGCGCCGGCCACAGGCGCGCGGTGAGCTGGAAGTGGCCCAGGTGGTTGGTGGCCAGCTGCGACTCGAAGCCGCGCGCGTCCCGCACCAGCGGGGTGGCCATGATGCCCGCGTTGTTGACCAGGATGTGGAGCGGGCGGCCCGACCTGGCGAACCGCGCGGCAAAGGTGTCGATCGAGGCGGGATCGATCAGATCCAGGCTGTCGATCTCGATGCCGCCGGCGGCCGGCAGCCCGGCGAGCGCCGCGCGCGCCTTGTCGGGCGTGCGGGCAGGGACGATCACCGTCGCGCCGGCGCCGGCCAGCGCGCGGGTGGTCTCCAGCCCGACCCCGGCGTACCCGCCCGTCACGATCGCGATGACCCCCGCCAGCCGGCGGTCGCCGATCACCTCGCGCGCCGTGGTCTCCGCGCCGTGGCCGGACGGAATCGGGCTCTGCCTGCGTGTCTCGTTCGGTGTCATGGGATGACCTCCTTGCGCGAAAGCCTGCCCCGCGTGGACTCCTGCGACAATAGGGACGATATTGGATGCTCTCATGAGCCATGTCGCACAATCCCGATCCGCCGCCTTCTCCGAGCTGAACGGGGTCGTCGCGGTCGCCGCGCACCGCAGCTTCCGGCGCGCGGCCGCCGAGCTGGGTGTGTCGGCCTCGGCGCTGAGCCACGCGGTCGCCAGCCTCGAGCAGCGCCTCGGCGTCCGCCTGTTTCACCGCACCACCCGCAGCGTGTCCCTGTCCGAGGCGGGCGAGCGGTTCCTCGAGCGGGTGGGCCCGGCCCTGCGCGAGATCGGCGACGCGATCGAGAAGGTGAACGACTTCCGCGACACCCCGAGCGGCACCCTCCGCATCAACACCGCCCAGGCGGCGGCCCGGCGCATCTTCGAGCCGGTCGTGCTCCCCTTCCTCCGGCGCTACCCCGACATGCGCGTCGACCTGGTCACCGAGGGGCGCCTGGTCGACATCGTCGCGAGCGGCTTCGACGCCGGCATCCGCCTGGCCGAGGCCGTGCCGCGCGACATGGTCGCCGTGCCGTGCAGCCCGCCGATGCGCTTCGTCGTGGTCGGCGCGCCATCCTACCTCGAGCGCCGCCCGCCGCCCCGCTCACCCGCCGATCTCCCGGCCCACGAGTGCATCCGCCGGCGCCTGCCCGGCGGCGCCCTGATCCCGTGGGAGCTGGAGAAGGGCGCCCGCTCGCTCGCCGTCGACGTCCACGGCGCCCTCACCCTCGACGCCGACGAGCTGATGGTCGCCGCGGCCCTCGCCGGGGTCGGCCTCGCCTGGATCAACGAGTGGAGCGTCGAGCGCCACCTCGCCGACCGCCGCCTGGTCCGCGTCCTCGACGACTGGTCGGCCCCGTTCCCCGGCCTCTGCCTCTATTACCCGCCGCACCGCCACATGACCGCCGGCCTGCGCGCGTTCGTCGACCTCATCCGCGAGAGCGGCGTGGCCGGCCGGGCTCCTCGGCTGCGGTCGGCGGCATCCGGACCGAAGAGGCGTCGGCCAGCGCGCCGGTAGCGCAGTGGTTGGCGCGATTCATCTCCTCGCGGCCCGCTCATGTATACTGCCGCGCGAACTGGCATTGAGGAGGCGTCCGATGACGAACCATTCCCGTGTCCTGTTCTTCATCGCCGCCGCGCTGGGAGCGACCACCGCGCCGGCCTGCAAGCCGAAGGCAGCCGCCCGCGCCGAGAAGGACGCCATCGTCATCGGCGCCACGCTGCCGCTGACCGGCTCGGAGGCGCGCATCGGCGGCTTCTTCAAGGAGGGCTACGAGCTCGCGTTCGAGGAGCTGAACCGCAAGGGCGGCCTCGACGTCGGCGGCAAGAAGGTGAAGGTCCGGCTGACCCTGCTCGACGACACGAGCACACAGACGACCGCGGTCAGCCTGGCCGACCGGCTCATCAACAGCGACGGGGTCGACTTCTTGCTCGGCACCTACGGGACCAACGTCGTGGAGGCGCAGAGCACGGTCGCGGAGCAGAACAGCATCCCGTACGTGACCGGAGGCGGCGCGGCGACCGCGATCTACAAGCGCGGCTACAAGTGGATCTTCGGGACCCTGGCGCCGGTCGAGCTGCTCGGTACCACGCTCATGACCTGGATCGCCGAGCAGCAGGCCGCCGGCAAGCTGCCGAAGCCGGCCAAGATCGCGCTGGTCTGGGAGAACACGTCGCACGGCAAGGACTTCCGCAAGGGCATCTCGGATTTCGCGGAGAAGAGCGGCGGCGCCTTCCAGGTCGTGGTCGACGAGTCGTTCGAGCTGAACGGCAAGGACTTCAGCCCGCTGCTCGGCAAGGTGAAGGCGGCGGGCGCCGACATGTTCCTGGCCGACGCGCACCTGCCGGACTACATCACCATGCACCGGCAGTACGTCGCGGCAGGGCTCTGCCACAAGATCCTCAGCTACGGCGCGCGCGGCTCCGAGAAGGCGGCGATCGACGCGCTCGGCCAGGAAAACGTCACCTACATCCTGTCCGGCGTCTGGTGGAACTCGCAGCTGGCCGACAAGATCCCGCAGTCGAAGCTGTTCGCCGACGCCTACCACGCGAAGTACGGCGCGAAGAACCCGGAGTGGTTCCAGGCGCTCGCCTACGAGACCGCCCGCGCGCTGTTCACCGCGATCGAGCAGGCCGGCAGCACCGACCGCGAGGCGGTGCGGGCCAAGCTGGCGTCGATGAAGATCCCGTCGCTGCTGCCGGGCGGCACGCTCGAGTTCCCGGCCGCGACCGGCGCCCAGGTGCAGAACCCGTTCGTGCTGCAGCAGAACACCCCCGAGGGCAAGGCGCCGATCATCTACCCGAAGGAGATCGCCACCGGCGAGGGCATCGCGCCCGACCCCCGCTGCGCGAAGTAGCGGGCATGGCGCGGTTCATCGACCTCGCCTTCTCCGCCATCCTCCAGGCCGGGCTCTACGCCACGATGGCGTACGGCCTCGGCCTCATCTACGGCGTCCTGCGGGTGGTCAACCTCGCCCATGGCGGCGTCATCATGGCCGGCGCGTACCTCGGCTGGGTCCTGTTCGAGCGCTGGGGCATCGATCCCTACCTGTCGATCCCGATCGTGCTGGTGGCCAGCTTCGTCGGCGGCGCGGCGATGTACCGGCTCCTGGTCCGCCACCTGCCGCGCGGCGCCGCCGGTGGGCCCGCGTCGCTGCTGCTCCTGTTCGGCGTCTGGCTGGTGCTGCGCTACGCCGGCTATCGGCTGTTCACCGGCGACGACCGCACCATCCGCACCACCTACTCGACCGACGCGGTGTCGCTGTTCGGCTCCTTCCTGGCGGTGAACCGGCTCGCGGTGCTGGGGATCGCGGTGCTGGTGCCGGTCGGCCTGCACCTGCTCCTGCGCCGGACCTACCTCGGCGCCGCGATCCGCGCGGTCGCCCAGAACCCGGCCAGCTGCACGATCGTCGGCATCGACGTGGAGCGGATCTACACCATCACGTTCGGCCTCGGCACCGCGCTGGCCGGCCTGGCCGGCCTGCTGGCGGCGACGATCTTCTCGTTCAACCCGGGCTTCGGAAGCGGCGAGCTGCTGAAGTCGTTCGTCGTGGTGGTGCTGGGCGGGCTGGGCAGCATCTTCGGCATGGCGCTGGCCGCGCTCATCCTGGCGGTGGTGGAGACGTTCGCGATCCTGGTCCTGCCGTCGTACCTCACCGCCGCGGTCGGCTTCGTGATGCTGGTGCTGGTCCTGGTCCTCCGGCCGGGCGGCCTGTTCGGCCAGCGGGTGCTCGGGTGATCGGCCGCGTCCCGCGCCGGGGCGTCGCCGCCTACGCCGGCGTGGTCGCGCTGGTCGCCGCGGTGCCGGTCGTCTTCCCGGTCTCGCCCTACACGCACAACCTCCTGACCTTCGCCTTCCTCATGATCGCCGGCTCGCTGGCCTGGAACTGGATGGGCGGCTTCGTCGGCCAGGTGAGCTTCGGCCACGCGACCATGTTCGGGATCGGCGGCTTCGTGGCCGCGCGCCTCATCCTGTCCGGCGCTCTGCCCGCCCCGCTCGCGTGGATCGCGGCCGGGCTGGTCGCCGGGGTGGTGGCGCTCGGCGCCCACCCGATGCTGCGCCTGCGCGGCCCCTACTTCTCCATCGCGACCATCGGGGTCGGCGAGGCCAGCCGCGTCATCTTCACCTACTGGGAGGGCTTCACCGGCGGATCGTCCGGCCTGTCGCTGCCGATCGATCCGATCCTCAAGTACCAGCTCTACTGGTGGGGGCTGGGGCTGGCCGGGCTGGTCGGCGGCGCGTCGTGGCTGCTCCGTCGGTCCACGCTGGGCCTCCAGCTCCTCGCCATCAAGGCCGACGTCGAGGCAGCGGCCGACGTCGGCGTCTCGGCCACCTTCTACCAGGACCTCATCTTCTGTCTGTCGGGCGCGGTCGTCGGCCTGACCGGCGGCCTGTACGCGTCCTACTTCGCCTACATCGAGCCGAGCGATCTGTTCGGCTTCGACCGCTCGATCGGGTTCGTCCTGATGGCGGTCATCGGTGGGCTCGGCACCGTGTTTGGCCCGATCCTCGGGGCGGTGGTGTTCGTGCTGCTGCGCCAGAACCTGCTCGCCTCGTACCCGGAGCTCTACCTCGGCCTGTACGGCGGGCTCCTCATCGTCATCATCCTGTTCGAGCCGCTCGGCCTGACCGGCCTCGGGCTGCGCCTGGCCCGGCGGGTGCGGCGCGCGCGCGAGGGGCGGCGGTCATGAGCCTGTTGGCGGTGCGCGGGCTGTCGAAGAGCTTCGGCGGCCTGCGCGCGCTCGACCGGGTCGATCTGGTCCTCGCCGAGCGCGAGATCCTCGGCGTCATCGGGCCGAACGGCGCCGGCAAGACCACGCTGTTCTCGCTCATCGCGGGATCGCTCGAGCCCACCGCGGGCGAGGTCCACCTGGGCGAGCGGCCGCTCCACCGGATGCCGGCCCACCGGATCGTGCGCGCCGGCGTGGTGCGCACCCACCAGATCGTCCGCCCGTTCCCCAACCTGACCGTGCTCGAGAACGCGACCGTCGCCGCGCTGCACGCCGGCGGGCGGGCCTCGGGGCCGGCGCCGGTCCGCGCCGCCGAGGTGCTCGAGTTCGTCGGCCTGGCCGATCGAGCCGACCGGATGCCCGGCACCTTGACCCTGGCCGGACGAAAGCGCCTCGAGCTGGCCCGCGCGCTCGCGGTCGCCCCGCGCGTGCTCCTGCTCGACGAGGTGATCGCCGGCCTGGGCCCGACCGAGGCCCAGGCGCTCGCGCTCCTCATCCGCCGCATCCGCGACGAGCGCGGCGCCTCGATCATCATGATCGAGCACGTCATGCCGGCGGTGATGAGCCTGTCCGACCGGGTGATCGTGCTCGATCACGGCAAGCAGATCGCGGAGGGCACGCCGGCCGAGGTGGTGCGCGATGCACAGGTGCTGGCCGCCTACCTGGGCCCCGGGGGCGCACCGTGAGCGGGCCCGGCGAGATCCTGCTCGCGGTCGACGGCATCGACGTCCACTACGGCGACGTCCAGGTCCTCCACGGCCTCTCCTTCGACGTGCGCGAGGGGGAGATCGTGACCCTGCTCGGATCCAACGGCGCCGGCAAGACCACCGCGCTGCGCGCCATCGCGGGCCTGGTGCCGCCGCGCGCCGGCGAGATCCGCCTGCGCGGCCGCTCCCTGGTCGACGTCCCGGCCTCGGCCCGCGCCGAGCTCGGCCTGGCGCTGGTCCCCGAGGGGCGCGAGCTGTGGCCGCAGCTCACCGTGCGCGAGAACCTCGACCTCGGCGCCTACAACCGGGTGGCGCGCCCGAACGCCGCCCGCAACCGCGACCGCGTGCTCGCGCTCTTCCCCCGGCTGGCCGAGCGACGCCGGCAGCTGGCCGGCAGCCTGTCCGGCGGCGAGCAGCAGATGTGCGCGATCGGCCGCGCCCTCATGAGCCAGCCGACCCTGCTCATGCTCGACGAGCCGAGCCTGGGCCTGGCCCCGCTGGTTGTCGATCAGGTGATGGCCGCGCTGGTCGAGCTCCACCGCGCCGGCCTGACCGTGCTCCTGGTCGAGCAGAACCTGCGCAAGGCGCTCGAGATCGCCCACCGCGGCGCCGTCATCGAGACCGGCCGCAAGCGGCTCGAGGGCACCAGCGCCGAGCTGGCCGCCAGCCCGGAGATCCGCGCCGCCTACCTCGGGATCTGACCCGCCGAGGCGACGCCGCTCACTCCACGCAGTCGAGGATCCACGTGTAGAGCGTGGAGGCGTCGCTGATCGTCGGGCGCGGGATCGGGTCGACGCCGATCGGCAGCTCGGGCGGCATCTCGCCGGCCGCGATGCGGACCCACACCCTCGAGCTCTCCGGGTCGCCGGGCCGCACGAACCGCATCCCGAGCTCCGGCTCGATCGGATCCGGGACCGTGGCCGATCGGGCGCCCTTGAGCTGCTCGAGGTCGAGCACGTAGTCGAACGGAGGCTGGCCCTGGCGCGCGCCGGGGCTGTCGCCGCCGTGGCAGCCGGCGCAGTTGGTGGTGAGGATCTCGGTCGCCTGCAGGGAGGTGGCCACGCACGGATCGTCGGTGGTCTCGCCGTCGGGGAGCTCGATCGGCGGGGTGTCGAGCGCGGGGCCGGCGTCGACCACCGCCTCCTCGCCGCCGGCCGCGTCGCGATCGAGCTCCTGGAAGCATCCGGTGACGACGACGGCGCACACGAGGGCGAGGAGTGGGGCGTGCCGGTGCATGGTCGATCTCCGTCTCAGAAGACACCGCCGAAGCTGGCCACGGCGCCGGAGCTGGTCGGCTGCATCTCGACCGAGTAGCTGGCGTGGTTCCTCCAGACCAGGTAGGCGCCGCCGAGCAGCGCCGCGGCGCCCACCGCCAGCGAGACGTCGGCGGCGAGGTACAGGTGGTCGATGTGATCGACGCTGGACTGGGGGCAGGTCGGCGAGCAGCTGGCCAGCTCGTCGTTGTCCTTCCTGCCCCAGTAGGTGAGGGCTCCGTATCCGCCGACTCCGGCCAGGCCTGCGCCGAGCAGCACGTACGACCCGGTGGTGAACCAGCGACTCCGGGCGCGCCCGGGCGGGGCCGGCGTCGGCGACGAGACCGCGAGGTCGGGCGCCGGCGGTCGATCGACCTCGGCCGGTCGATCGGCTCCGGCCGTCGCCCGGTCAGCCGTCGCCCGGTCCGGCCCGGCCGCTGGTCGCTTCACCGACACGGTCAGCCGGCGGTTGCGCTGGCCCTGCACCACCAGGAGCTTCTTCCTGATGACGACGCCGTCGCGGGTCTCGAACGAGAACTCGTGCAGGCCCGGGTTGATCGGCACCGCGCGCCCGTCCAGGCGCCCGGCCAGCACGGTCCCGTCCACCTTCAAGGTGACGTCGAGGACCGGCGCGCCCGCCTGGTCCGTCGCGGTCGGCACCACCGTCGGCATCTCCGCGTCGATCTGCGCGTACTGGGCGGTGCACTGGTGCTCGAGGAAGACGCCGCATTGCGGTTTCGCGCAAGAGCGCAGCAACCGCTTCGCCTTGACCAGCTGTCCCCGGTGCGCGAGCTTCTGCCCGCTGGCGTAGGCGCTGCGACACGCCTGATGACCCGGGTGGGGATGCGGGGCCTGGGCGCGCTGGCCGGACGCCAGCGGCGCGACCAGCGTCATCGCGATCGCCCACGCGCCGATCGAGAGCGCCGGCCTCATGGCGCCGCCTCCGCCGCCTGGTTCTCCTCGAGGATGAACTGGCTCAGCACGTGGCTGACGTTGAGCAGCTTGGGATCGAGCAGCTTCACCCCGCTGCTGTCGCGATCCAGCGGCACGCCCTTGGCGGTGACCGCCTGCGTGTTGTGGCAGCTGAAGCAGTTCGGGAACGAGTCGGGCGCCTGGGTGAAGGACTCCATGGCGGTGCTCGACAGCCGATCCTCGCCGGCGAGGATCGAGAAGTCGCTGTCCGAGCCGTTCGCGCGGATGTCGTCGACGAAGCCGGGCTCGTCGATGAAGGGGCTGGTCTCGTCGTTCTGGATGGCGGAGTCGTCGACGAAGTACGCCGGCTTGTCCATCCAGACCGCGCCGACCAGCCGGTAGTGCCCGCGGTGGTCGGCCGGGTCGAGCGTGTCGGCGGCCTCGCGGAACAGCGCCTCGACGTTGAGGTTGAGCGACGAGATGGCCTCGTCCGGGTCGACCGTGTTCGACTTGGACGCGGGGAACATCCGGTAGACCGAGGTCGCCTGGACGAACTTCTGGCTGGCCTCGTCGAGCTCGAGCTCCTCCTCGGCGACCGCCTGGTTTCCGGCGTTCGCCGGGGTGCCGCCGCCGTAAAGGATGTGATCGTCGGCGCTGATGACGGTGTCGTCCTCGAGGTTGTTGGGATCGTCGGGGTCCGGGTTCCCCTCGGAGATCGGGGCCACGTTTCGCTTTCCGTCGGCCGCCTGGGCGTCCGGCGTCCCGTCGCTGTGCTCGAAGGTGGCCCAGACGAACTCGGGATGCCCGGGCAGGGTGAACACGACGTGCAGGGCGAGGAGCCTGACCTGGACCTCGCGCGGTGTGTCGCGATCCTCGACGACGTGGTGGTCGGCGTCCATCGACAGCGTCGGGACCGTCGTCGTCACCGAGATGTAGTCGTCCGCGTCGTCGCCGTCCTCCACGATCTGCCAGGCCGACTTGAACTCGACGACGCCGGCGGGGAAGAACAGCCTCGGGTCGGCGTCCTCCACCGCCTCGCGCGTGCGCAGGCCGTGCCGGGCGATGAAGTCGGCGTACTCCTGGTTGACGTGGATGCCGTAGTAGATCGAGTTGCCGTTCTGATCGATGAGGATCTGGCGGCCACCGGCCTGCTTGATGTCGCCCAGGACGGCCCTTCCCTCGGCCGGCGGCACCGCGTGCTCGAACACGTCGTCGATGGTCGGGTACGAGAGGATCGCGGGAGCCCCGTCGGCGTCGGGCTGCGTCGCGACCAGGAAGTTCTGCCAGCCGCCTCGATAGAAAGGACACTCGGTGGCGGGGTGTGGCAGCGGCTTGAAGAGGTCCATCGGCGGCGTGTCGGGCAGCCACTCCCTGCTCGCGGCACAGACCTCTGGACCCTCGACCGGGGCCGCGTCGAACCCGAACGGATCGGAGCAGGCCGCGAGCGCGGCGAGGCCGACCGCCGGGGCGAGCACGGAGGTGAAGAAGCGCGGTACTGGATGGTTCATGTCCGACCTCTGTCCCGGTCAGGCCGGGAGGTGAGGCGGTGATACACACGCCGTTACAGGTTCCGATGGATCGCAATCCACGATCCAAGGGCCGGAGCCCGAGGCAACCGACCAGAACGTCTCCCACCCGGGATGAGAAAATTGCTCATCCCGTCGACGTGGGTGGGAGTCCCCTCCCCATCGCTGTGTGCCGCGACCAGCCCTCGGTGGGCGAGGGCGAGGCGCGCGCTCGGCGGCGAGGGCGACACCGACGAGATCGATCACGCGGCGCGCGCGGCCGGCGAAGCGGGCTCTCGACGGGGCCTCTTCGGGCTCGATCCGCTCAGTGCAGCGACTGCCAGGCCGCGCGGCAGCGGTCGCTCATCGACAGAGCCGACCAGGCCTGGCGGTAGACCGCCGCCCAGCCGCACAGGAGCAGAAACACGATCATCGCCAGCGGAACCGGGTGGAGGCGGGCCCGGGCGCGGCGCGCGCGGGCAAGGCGGCGCGGCCTGTGGACGGCGACGGCGACGGCGACGGCGGCGGCGCGGTCGGGCGCGGGGCGCGGCGGCGGCGGCAGCTTCACGTCCGTGATGACCAGGGGCGCCAGCGCAGCGGCCAGCTCGGCGGTGCGTGCGGCCGGCGCGAGCGGCGCGGCTGGCGCGGTTGCGGCGGGCGCGGCTGTCGCCGGCGGAGCTACCGGCACGGCCGCGGCCGGCGCAGCCGACACCGATCGACCCTGCATGGCCGCCGCCGCGATCTCGCCGGCCAGGACGCGGGCGAGCTC
>Ga0193753_10002753_pt1 | contig 13552 bp, 7 predicted proteins | sample H1c2metaG_FD_144925 | JGI IMG/M metagenome (GOLD analysis project Ga0193753, IMG submission 144925) | Soil microbial communities from a riparian zone of the East river system, Colorado, United States - H1c2 | ecosystem: Environmental > Terrestrial > Soil > Riparian zone | place: USA: East River... | reverse complement strand
TTCGGCACCACGGGCGAAGGCGAGCGCCCGCTCGGCATCAACACCTATGCGCGCTTGACGCCCGAGTTGCGCGCCAATGTGGCCTACAGTCCGCACCCCAAGGGCGACGAGCCGCCGGTGGTGCCGGGCGCTGTGCGCCATCCCATATTCAAGGGCTTCGACAAGACCGATGCGATTTATTTCGGCGGCGTAGTCCCCAAGCTCAACACCGATGCGGGCACTGAGGTGTTGTTGACCTTCATTCCGGTCGCGCCCGTCCTGCAGGCCGAAAATGCCTGGTGGCGTACGCCCAAGACCGACATCCAGGCCCTGATGGTACGGACCCAGCCGAACGGCGCGCGCGTGGTGTTCATTCCTGCCGATTTCGACCGGCAATATGCCAATGGCAACAATCCCGACCATGGCGTCCTGCTTTCCAACGCGGTGCGTTGGGCGGCCAAGGACGATCTGCCGCTGACCGTGGAAGGGCCCGGCTATATGGACTGCAATCTCTACCAACAGTCAGGCCGCATGGTGCTGCATGTCGCCAACCTGACCTACACGACCTTCCGCGCGCCGCTGGACGAATTCGTTCCGGTCGGCCCGTTCAAGGTCCGGGTCAAGCTGAACAGGGGCGTATCGGGCCAGAATGTGAAGCTGCTGGTCGCTGGCCAGCCTGCCCAGGCCAGCGTGTCGAACGGCTGGGCGGAATTCGTCATTCCCTCGGTCGCCAGCCATGAAGTCGTGGCCATCGCCTGACGGGAAAAGGATACGTCCATGGAAAATGAAAGCTCCGGCGGCATCGACCGACGCATGCTGGTTCAGTCCGCCGGCGCTGTTGCCGGTCTGCTGGCATTTTCTCCGCGCGCGGCGGGGGCGGCCGCCGCGCCCGCGCCGGGCAAAGGCTGGGAATGGGAGCCGATGCGCTGGGTGCAGATCTGCGCCACCGAGGATGACCCCCAGCGTTACGATCCGGACTTCTGGATGGGATTGTTGAAGCGCACCAGCACCCAGGGTGTCTGCTTGAGCGCGGGCGGCGTCACGGCCTTTTATCCCACCAAGGTGCCGTTCCATGCACGCAGCCCCTTTTTGGGCAAGACCGACATGTTCGGCGATCTCACCAAGGCCTGCAAGAAGATGGGCATTCGCGTGCTGGGCCGTGTCGATCCGCACGCCATGCGCGCCGACGCATTGGCGGCGCATCCGGAATGGGTGGCGCGCAGTGCCGATGGAAATCCCAAGAAACATCCCACCGCGCCGGACCTGTTCCTGACCTGTCCCAATGGCGGCATCACCTTCGACTGGATGCCCAAGATCCTCAAGGAGATCACCAGCAGTTATCCGGTGGACGGAATTTTCGGCAACCGTTGGGCGGGTAGCGCCGGCATCTGCTATTGCGGCGTCTGCAAAAGCGAATTCAAGGCCGCCAGCGGTTTCGACGTTCCGCTGTCGCTCGCCAATCCCCAGGCGCCGGAGGTCAGGGCCTATAACATATGGGTCGATGAAAAGCGTTACGCACAGCTCAAGCTTTGGGGCGATACCGTCACTGCCGTCAACGCGAACGCTTTCTTCACCCCGGGTACCTGGGGCCGGCTGGACCCGGTGCGGCTGCGCTCCACCATTCGCGCGGTGTTTTCAGACCGCCAGGGCCGCAATGGACAGGACCCGGCGTGGCTGAATGGCAGAAGCGCCAAGGAGGCCTATTGCGCAATGCAGAACCGCCCGGTCAGCGGCATATTCGCGGTGGGCGAGACCTCCACGCCGTATCGTTTCGAGGATTCCACCCAGTCCAGCGCCGAACTAGCGACTTATATCCATGACGGGCTGGCGCACGGCTTCCGTCCCTGGATGACCAAATTCAAGGCGGAGGTGTTCGACAAGCGCTGGGTTCCGGTGGTGGAGCAGGCTTATGCCTGGCATGCCAAGAACGAGAGCTATTTCCGTCACACGGAAAACCTGGCTCGCGTGGCGATGCTGCAGTCGGACCAGACTGGCACCTATTATGTGCCGCCGGTCTCGCAGACGGCCGGCAATCGCGAGGTCGTTCCGGAAGCCGCCCAGCCGCGGGCCGGCAATGGCGACTATGTGCGCGGCTATTACCAGGCGATGGTGGAATCGCGCATTCCCTTCAACCTGGCCGACGAGCGCCAGCTCGAGCCCGACTATATCGCCCGCTATCAGGTCTTGGTCCTGTCCAATGTGGCCGCGCTGTCGGACAAGCAGTGCGCCCAATTGCGCGACTATGTGGAGAAAGGCGGCGCCATTGTCGCGACCCACGAAACTTCGCTGTATGACGAGTGGGGAAAGCCCCGCGCCAATTTCGCGCTGGCCGAGCTGTTCGGCTGCGATTATGCCGGCAAGACCGACCAGCGGGTGCAGAACTCCTATCTTACGGTGCGTGGGCCGCATCCATTGACGGCAGGCTTTGACGATGCCCCGCGCATCATGGCGGGCACCAAGCTGGTGCATGTGAAACCGCGCGGTCCCGTCACGGCGCCCCTCACCCTGGTGCCCAGCTATCCTGATCTACCGATGGAGCGGGTGTTTGCCAACGTCTGGCAAACCGATACGCCGATGGTTTATCTACGGAATGTTGGCAAGGGCAAGGTGGTGTATTTCCCGTTCGACTTGGATCGCTGCTTTTGGGAGACGTCCAACCAGGATCACCTGGCGCTGTTGCGCAATGCGGTGCTTTGGGCGGCTGCCTCCAACCAGCCAATGACGGTGAAGGGGCCAGGCATGGTCGATGTCAGCTATTGGCGGCAGGCGAATTCGGTGACTGCACACCTGGTCAATCTCACCAACCCGATGGCAATGAAGGGCTATATGCGCGAGATCCTGCCAATGGGGCCTTATAGCGTCAGCCTGGAGCTGCCGCCTGGCCGTGTGCCAAAGACGGTGCGATTGTTGGAGGCGGACACTCCGGCAAACACCCGCAATGAAGCGGGACGTCTGGTCGTCGAAGTGCCGCGCATATCGGTGCATGAGATCATCGCGGTCGACTTTGCGTGATGCATGACGGCTCCCGGTCGCGGTGAGCTATGAGACCTGAAGCGATTCATCGCCGATGCTGGGCGGCGCGACCCAGACGCGTGAGGAAGAGAGCGCTCAACAATCGCCTCTAGATCGCAACAGCCAGGAATGGCAATATTGGGCTTACACCACTTTCGGCGCGCCCGTCGTCACGGCGCTGTACTCGGTAGTGTGTGGCCCGGCAAAGCTACTTGGCGGATGTCCGCTTCAGGTCGGAGACGGGGGATCAAACCGAACTCCGTCAAGTTCGAACCAGTCTCCTGGTAATATTGGCGCGCTATTGCGGAAATTCGCTGTGGTGGACCAGAGGCAGAGTCCAGCTTCCAGCAATTTTTCCGGGACCGGCAAAAATTTACTTCAATGGGTTCAGCCCCTTGGCCTGCCACAATGGGGCCGCTTCGGCGCTGTTGAGAAAGCGCAAAAAGGCATTCGCGGCGTCGGAATTTTCGGACCGCGCCGACACGGCCGCCACCATGTCGACATGGGCGTTCAATTCCGGCGGCAGCGGACCGACCAGAGAAATTTCCGGATAGGGAAGCACCTCGCAGATGACCTGCAGGGTCATATCGCCCTGTCCGCGGGCCAGCGATTGGCCACCTTCGCCTTTGGTTCCGATCTCACCATGCACGTCGTGGAATTCCGGCCGCTTGAGAAGGCGATCGATGATCTCCGCCTGCAGGCTGCCGTGATAGGGATTGGAATACATCACGGCCTGCGCAGTCTTCAGCACGGCGATAAGCTTGGGGACGGTGGAAATGTCGGGATGTGGCGCGCCGGCTTTGACGGCAAGCCCGATCTCGGCCCGTCCGATGGGGGAGCGGCTGCCGGCCTTGATTCCCCCGTCCTTTTCGAGTGCGTCCATAAGGCCGTCGGGCAGCATCACGATGTCGGCGGGAGGCACCGCCTTCTGCGTGTCCTCGATCATCTTTGCCATCGGGTCGCGCGTTACCCTGACTTCGATGCCAGTCTTTTTGGTATAGAGCGCGGCCAGGTCGCGAAGACCGGCATTATAGCTGATGCTGGGGGTCAGCACCGTGATCCCGGCAGCCTGTGCCCCGCTGGTGCACAGGACCAGCCCCACGAAGAACCAGGACGTGAAACGTATCATCTTATCTCCTTGTTTTTGTTTTAGAGACGCCTTCAGAGAGACAGGCCTTTTTCCCAATAGGGCCCGTTGCTGTAGATTTGGGCGAAATAATCTACGAAGACACGGACCTTGGAAGGCAGCATCCGCGAGCTGGGATAGACGGCATAAATAGCGACATCGGAAGATCCGCGATATTGCGGCAGGATCCGTTTCAGCCTGCCCCGTTTCAGATCTTGTCCGACATCCCATGTCGACCGCAGCGCGACGCCCAGGCCGGCCAGCGTCTCTTCGCGGACCAAGTCGCTGGAATTGGTGATGATGAAACTTTTCGTCTTGAGGACTTCGCGGCCATTGGGACCATCCAGTAGCCAGGTCGTGTTGTTGGATGCCGAAAGCGTCTGGTGATTTTTCAGGTCGTCCAGGCTGGCGGGAACCCCGTGCTTCTTCAGATAGGCGGGAGCCGCGCAGATCACGCGGTGGTTCGGACACAGCTTGCGCTTAGCCAGGGCCGGATCGGGCATGGCAGAGATGCGGATCGCCAGATCAAAACCTTCGGCGATGATGCCGGCAAAACCGTCGGACAATTCGATGTCCAGGGTAAGGTCGGGATATTTCTCCAGAAACCCCTTCAGCCACGGAACAACATGCAGCCGTCCGAATGAAGTGGGCACGGAGACCTTCAGAAGTCCGCGGACGAGGGGGGAGCGTCCCCTGACGAATTCCTCCGCGTCGTCCACCGCCGCCAACACGGTGGCGACCTTCTCATAATATCCCGCGCCGATTTCCGTCTTCGCCAGGCGCCGCGTCGTCCGCTGCAGCAGGCGCACGCCCAATCTGTTTTCCAGCTTCTGGAGCCGTCTGGAAACGACCGCCGGCGATATGCCCAGTTCCCGGCCTGCCGCAGACATGCTTCCTGCATTCACGACATGGTAGAAAATCTCGAGGTCTTCCAGTTCCCTCTTTTCCACGGACTTCCCCAGTCTCTTTTTTTAAGAGAGTGAGTCATCCTCTGGCGCGCGGCAACTTCATTGTTCATGATGACCTTGGAATATTTGCCGGTTATCGGCGGCAGTCAGCTCATTATTTTGTACAGGAAAATGGCTGAGCGACTTTGCGAAGAATGCGGAACTGCCCCCGAGTTGGGGGGCTGCCAGGCTTTCGCTATTTGGGCACTAATCCTTTGCCGGTCATAAGCCTAATCAACCGGGCACTTTCGGGGTATAATCGCTGGCCAGTTAGAAGCATTATAAATCGTCCGGGAGTCGGTTCGTGCAAGGAAATGCGGCACCTCGTATCTGCCTCGTATTTGGGCTTTTGGCGCTCGCGCTGAGCCAACCGGCCGTGGCTGCGGCCACCCGGGACGTTGCGAATCTGCGCCTTCTGACAGAGAGCGAATACCGCAATTCGATCCGGGACATCTTCGGCGCGGATATTGTGGTCCAGGGCCGCTTCGACCCCGCCCGCCGCACCGGCGGACTGCTGGCCGCCAGCAGCACGGTCCTGTCCGTGACGCCCGCGGGCTTGGAAGCCTTCTCCCAGATGGCCGACAAGATCGCCGCCCAAGCAGTTGACGAAAAGCACCGGGCGAAGCTGGTCGGCTGCGCGCCGAAGGATCCCAAGGCGGCGGATGACAGCTGTGCCAGGCCGTTTCTTGAGCGGTATGGACATCTGTTGTTTCGCCGGGCCCTGACCGCCGATGAACTGAAATCCCGCATCACGCTGGCCGGTACACAGGCGCAATCCAGCCACGATTTCTATGCCGGCCTGGCCAACAGTCTCGCCACCCTGCTTTATTCTCCCTCCTTCCTGTTCCGGCATGAGATCGCGGTTCCGGTCGCGGGCAGCAAGACCTACACGCTTGACCCCTATAGCCGCGCGGAACGGCTGAGCTTCCTGATGTGGGACACCAGCCCCGACGCCGAGATGCTGAAAGCGGCCGAGAGCGGACGCCTGAACACCGCGGCCGGCGTGGCCGAGCAGGTTGACCGCATGATGAGTTCACCCCGGCTGGAAACGGGCATGCGGGCTTTCTTTGCCGACATGCTGGAGCTGGATATCTTCGGCGACACCACCAAGGATTCCGTCATCTACCCGAAGTACAACGCCCAGGTGGCCGCGGCCGCCCAGGAAGAGACACTGCGCACGGTGATCGACCTGACCCTCAGGTCCAACGACGATGTCCGCAACCTGATGACGACGCGGAAGACCTCCATCAGCCGGGTGCTGGCATCCATTTATGATGTGCCGTTCAACTTCAACGAAGAATGGATGCCCTATGAATTTCCGGAAAGCGCCGGCCGCAGCGGGATTCTCACCCAGGTAAGCACGCTTTCGATGTTCTCCCATCCGGGCCGTTCCTCGCCGACCAAGCGGGGTGTCGCCATCATGGACGTCTTCCTGTGCGAGCCGACGCCATTGCCGCCCGCCAATGTCGACTTCTCGATCGTCAACAATACCAGCGGTCCCCTGAAGACCGTGCGCGAACGCCTTCTGGCGCATGCCACCACCCCGACATGTGCGTCCTGCCACACCCACAGCGATCCGATCGGGTTGACGCTGGAGCACTTCGACAGCCTGGGCGTCCATCGCCTGAAGGAAAATGGCGCGCCCATCGATGTCTCGGGCACGCTCCAGGGCAAAACCTTCGTGGGGGCGGGGGGACTGGGCCGCTATCTGCACGACAGCCCAAAATTCCCCGCCTGTCTTGCCCGCAAGCTCTATTCCTATGGATCCGGGGCAAACAGCGAAGATGTGGATGCCTCCGTCTACAAGGACTCCTACAAGGCGTTTGTCGATAGCGGGTATCGGCTGCGGACCCTGCTGAAGACAATGGTCACAAGCCCCGACTACTTCACCGTCGTTCCTCTCTCCGTTGCCGAAACCAAGACGGCAATGAACACCGCGAAATAGCAAGGTTCCCATGGCACTTGATCGCAGACTTCTTCTTCGTGGCGCATTCCACGGTACCGCCGTGACAATGGCGCTGCCGCTGTTGGACTGCTTCCTGGACGGCAACGGCCAGGCGCTTGCCGATACCGGCAAGAGAATCCCCACGCGGTTCGGCACCTATTTCTGGGGCTGCGGGCTGACCAAGGAACTGTTTGTTCCGAAGACCGTGGGCGCCAATTTTGAGACGACGCAGCAGCTCGCCTCGCTGGAGCCCTACAAGAAGAAAATCAGCGTCTTCAGCGGCCTGCGCGCCGTCGTGGACGACAATCCGAACTTTCAGCACTGGTCGGGACTGGCGGCGATCACCACCGGCATCGCGCCGAGCAAAAGCGGCGAATTCGACAGCCAGACCATCGACCAGACGATCGCGGACGCCATCGGACGCGGCACTCGGTTCAAGTCAATCGAAGTCACCTGCTCGGGCAACAAGAACGAGAGCTATTCGAGCCTGGGCGGCGCGAACACCAACCCGCCGGAAGTGACGCCGCTGGGCCTTTATACCCGCCTGTTCGGCCCGGGATTCCAGGATCCGTCCAAGGGCGACTGGAAGCCCGATCCGCAGGTTCTGGTGCACCAGAGCATGCTCTCGGTCGTCTCCGATGACCGCAAGCGGCTGCTGGAAAATCTCGGCGCCAGGGACAAGGCGCGCATGGACCAGTACTTCACCTCCGTCCGCGAACTGGAACTGAGCATGGACGCGGCGCTGAAGCGGCCGGATGTCGTGGCGCAGGTGGATATTCCGGGCGCTCCGGGCGAGCTGTCGGTGAACAAGTCAGTTCCGGTCCTGCAGAAGGTCGTGCCGCAGATGGCCCGGCTGATCGCGATCGGCCTGGCCACGAACCAGACCCATGTGTTCAACATCGCGCTGGCCGAACCCGGCTCCACTATCTTCATGCCAGGTGACTCCAAGCCATTCCACCAACAGACGCATGAGGAACCGATTGATCCGGTGCTGGGCTATCAGCCCGTCTCCGCGGATTTCAGCACCCACAGCATGAAGTTCTTTGCGACACTGGTGAAGGAACTGGACGGGATCAAGGAAGGCGACGGCACCTTGCTCGATCATTCCCTGCTGCTTGCCTATACCGACACCAGCTTCGCCAAGCTCCATGCCCTTGACGGCATCCCGATCCTGCTGGCCGGCAGCGCGAGCGGCCGCATGAAGACGGGCTATCATGTGGCGGGCGATGGAAGTCCGGTGTCGCGTGTTGGTTTGACCGTCCAGCAGGCGCTGGGCATGCCGGTCGATAGCTGGGGCAAGGGCTCGATGGCGACAAAGAAGCCCTTCACCGATGTATTGGCGTAGGTGGCCTCGAGGCGGATGGCGATGAACGGATATCGCAGGCTTGGGCATCACCTGCTGTGCACGGTCCTGACATTGGCGCCGACGCCGCTGATGGCGGCGCCCTGGGTCAGGAGCTTCGTCGTCGACAAGTATGAGCCTGCCTTCCATTATGGGGGCCGCCCCGGCTTCGAAAAGACCGGGACCATCGAACCCGGCGTTGATTGCCCCGGCGGGACGCTACCGATGCTTGATTATGCGAAGGTAACCAAGACGTCCTGGCGCAGTGACGAAGAAGTCGCGAGTTGGGTCAAGCCGGCGCAGGTCACCGACCTGCAGACCGTGCACTACATGCAGGAGCGCATTCTTTCCTATCGTAGCTTCCGGCGGGATATTGAGAGCTACATCAATCCCTTTACGGCGCCCGACCCCGGCATGCCGTCGGTCGTCGGCAAGGTTGCCGAGGGCTTCAATCTCGACGGCAATGTGAAAACGGGACGCTTTATCAGTCCCGAGGGCGAGAAGGGGATCGACAACGCCTTTTACCGCGCGGTCGGCTGCATCGGCTCCTATCGCGGCGTGCCATACACCGCGGCCATGAGCGTACGCAGCACGGACAAGATGCTCGAAGGCATGTACACAATGGTCATTCGGCTGTCGGGCAACGAGGACCCGATGAATGACGATGCGGCGACGCTGGAAATTGGTTACTCGCCCGACCATGTCAACAAGCAGACCGATGGCCGGGCCTCGACCAGCTATTCGTTCCGCATCGTCAGGAATGAACAATACAGCAAGGTGAAAGCCGTCATCCGGAACGGGGTGGTGGAAACCCAGCAGGTGCCGGAGTTGCATACACCGCGATTCGGTTGGTTCCCCAACCAGATGGGGGACGCCGACTTCCATCAGGGACGTATCCGCCTGGAGATTGATCGTGACGGCTTTGCTTCCGGTCTGGTAGGCGGTTATCGCGATTGGCGCGATCTTTACACCGAGGATACGTTTACCCAGTCAGGCGCAACGGTCGAAACGCGCGATCACCACGATCTGGTCGGCATGTATTATGCGCTCAAGCGCAATGCCGATGGCATGCCCGATCCCAAAACGGGCGAGAATATGGGCATTTCTATTGCCTATCGCATGAAGGCGGTGCCGGCCTATGTCGTCGACCCGGAAAAGCCCGTGGCCTTGAACGTTTCGCCGGGCGACAGCCGCGCCATCAAGAAATACCAGCAGATGCGGACGATCTTCCGCAATGGCACCATGACGGCGACGATCCAGGCCAATCCGAAGGGTTCGAGCGAGGGCGCCCCACAGCTGCGCCAACGGGCGGACGGCAGTTGGACAAACTCAGATGGTGAACGTGGCGCCCAGCGGGACGCGACGCCGCCGATCGGGCCCTCCACCATGCTGCAGCAGCGTGTCAGTGAGGTGTCCGGCGAGGCTCCCGCGGCCTCCCTGTCTGCCCGCTAGGGCGCGTCCAGGCCTGCACCTGACTGTACCAAGGCGCCTTGCGGCGGCCCGCAGAGGCCGGCCGCGTGCCAGCCTTCCGTTTCCCATCCGGACGTCGCCGCATCAGGAACATCGCGCGGCAACCCGATTGTTGCAGTTGGCGCATAAATCCTTTGCCGGCGCCCCCCCTTATCAAGGCGATTCACGCTGCCGCATGATGGTTGCAGAAAAACAAAAATATCATCTGCGGGGGAAAGTCATGATCAATCGCTTCAGACTGCGCGCAGTTCTGCTCGGCACCGTGAGCGCCGTACTTTTGGCGTCGCCGGCTTTCGCCCAGGAAGCGGCGCAAACAGAGAGCGTCGTCGTTACGGGTTCGCGCGTCATCACCAACCTGGCGAATTCGCCGACGCCGATCACGGCGGTTTCGGCGGAGGATCTTGCCGCCACCAGCCCCATCGATATTCCGGACGCCTTGAACAAGCTTCCGGTCTTCCTCGGCTCCAGCGCGCCTGCCTCCACCGACAGCGCCGCCAACGGCGCCGGCGGCAATACGCTGAACCTGCGCAACTTCGGCGCGCAGCGCACCCTGGTGCTGTTCGACGGTCATCGCCAGCCGCCGTCCAATACCGACGGCACCGTGATCATCGATACGCTGCCGCAGATGCTGATTCAGCGCGTGGATATTGTCACGGGCGGCGCCTCGGCTGTCTACGGCTCCGATGCGGTCACCGGCGTGGTCAACTTCGTGATCGACAAGCACTTCACCGGCATAAAGGTCAATGCCAGCGCGGGCATCTCCAACTTCGGCGACGGCGCCCAGCAGCAGGTCGGCATCGCGGCCGGTTCCGATCTCTTCGGGGGCAAGGGCCATTGGGAAGGCTCGCTGCGCTATTACCACCTCGATCCCATCATGCTGAATGCGCGCAAATGGGGCCCGGAGACCGCCTGGGAAGTTGAAGGCGCCGGCACGAAGGCGCAGCCACTGGTGAATGTCGAGCATGCCACGCTCACCGCCTTCTCCTATGGCGGCAAGATCACCTGCACCGGCTGCGCGGCCAACAACATGCAGTTCGTCCAGAATGGCGTGATCGGGCCCTTCGTGCTGGGCACGGCGACCGCGGCGAGCAACATCACTTCGGGCGGCGACGGTGTGGTGAACCAGGCTGCATCCCTGCAGGTCGGGCAGATCTCTTACCAGGCGTTCCAGCGCTTCAGCTACGACATCAACGAGACGACGAATTTCTACATCCAGGGCGTTGCCGCCCAGTCCTGGACCAGCGGCTATCACGTCAACAACTACGTCCAGACCGGCACCAATCCGAACGTCGTCTACAACAACAATCCCTTCCTGCCCGCGGCGGCCCAGGCGCTCGTCACGGCAGGCAACCGCAATCCCACCTTCACCGATGCCCAGTATTTCCAGTTTCCCTATTACGATGCGAACCTGGACACCCAGCTCAACCGCAATCTCGGCATCTCGGTCGGGCTGGACGGCGTATTGTTCGGCAAGTTCGGCTGGGACCTCTATTATGGCCATGGCGAAAACCGGCTGAAATTCGACAGCCCCAACGACCAGTCGAACGCCAAGCTCGCGGCGGCCATGGACGCGGTGGTGAATCCGGCAACCGGCCAGATCGTCTGCCAGGTGTCGCTGACGGCTTTTGCGAACCTGTATCCCGGCTGCGTGCCCTTGAACCGCTTCGGGCCCACCGCGGCGACGCTCACCCAGTACAATTATACCCTGGTGGACACCTGGAACGTGACAAAGCAGGTGCTGGACGATTTTGCCGGTTCCATCTCGGGCGAGGTTTTCGACCTGCCGGCCGGCCCGCTCAAGGCCGCGCTCAGTGGCGAATACCGCGAGTTGACCTACGCCGTGAGCGCCAGCCCCAACGCCATTCCGGGCACCGTGGACTGCACGGGGCTGCGGCTGACTTGCCAGGCCGGCATGGCCCAGACCCAGCACTCTGTCACCCTCGGTCAGGCGGAGGTTTCGCAGAATGTCCTGGAGTTCGCGGGCGAACTGAATGTGCCGGTCCTCAAGGACCTGCCGTTGGTCCAGACCCTCGACCTCAACCTGGCCGGCCGCTACACCGACTACAGCCTTTCCGGCACGGTGCAGACCTGGAAGATCGGCGTCGACTGGCATATCGACGACATGATCCATCTGCGTGGCACCACGTCGACCGACATCCGCGCGCCCACGATGAACGATCTCTTCCGGCCCCAGAGCATCGGTCATTCGGGCTTTACGGACGTCCATACCGGCAATCAGATCCAGCAGGCCACCACCGTCTCCCAGGGCAATATCAACCTGAAGCCTGAGGTGGCGCAGACCTGGACGGCGGGCGCGGTCTTCACGCCCAGCTTCATTCCGGGTCTGACCCTGTCGCTGGACTACTACCAGATCACCCTGAAGAACGCGATCACGACCATCAACGGCAGCACCGCGGGCGTGCAGCAGGTGTGTGAAGCGTCCAACGGCACGTCGCCGCTCTGCTCGCTCTTCGTTCGTCCGCTGCCGTTCAGCGACCGGTCGCTGGCGAACTATCCGACAGCGGTGCTTTCCCAGACCCTGAACGCGGCGCTGAACAAGACCAGCGGCGTCGATCTGGAGGTGGACTATGGCTTCGACCTGGCGGACGTGGTCGAAGGGGCGCCCGGTTCAGTCATGCTGCGGACCTTTGCCGATTACCAGCCGCAGAACAGCTACTCGTCCTTCCCCGGCGCGCCCTTCACGCAACCGCCGGTGCCTAAAGGCCGCTTCACCAACATCATCACCTACAAGCTGGGAAGCTGGAGCTTCGACGTGACGGATCGGTACTACACCCCGTTCCAGCGCTCCACCCAGCCGGGCGTCCTGTTCTATGCCGATCCCATAGGCAAGGCGCTCAACTATATCGACCTGAACATCGAGAAGGAGTTCGATATCGACGGCAACACGGTGGACTGGTTCTTCCACATCAAGAACCTGATCAACACCCCGCCGCCCATCGAGCCCGACAACAGCACCGTTCCCGGCGGCTCGCCCTATGGCGGCCACCTTTCGACCGGTGGCGGTATCGGCGGTGTCGACAATGTCGGCCGGTACTTCACGATTGGCGTTCGGGCGCGGCTGTGACCGCCAAAGGGCGCCGGCGGAAAACGCACCCAGGCCGAGGCGGCATTGCGCGGCAACGCGTAGCGCCGCCCCGGTTTCAGGGGGCCTGCAATCGTCCGGCGTCCTGCGCCTTCAAGCACCTCGATTGACCTTCATCTTGGTTACGAGTTCAATCCGGCAACCCGCTATTGGGGAGCGACGGGGGAAATGGTGATGACAATGAAAAACGGAATCGATAAGCGCGCGCTTCTGATGGCCGGCATCGGCATCGGTGCGAGCCTTGCGGCTCAGCCTGCGTTCGCGCAGGCGGGCAAGGGCACTGACGATCTAGGTCGCCGTGGCGAGGGTCGGGCCAAGCCGATCCCGCGCCGGAAGGCCAAGACCACGCAGATGTTCCTGACACCGCCCTCCTGGCCCAACTGCATCTCAGTGCAGGACGGCAAGGGTTTCTGGGTTCATGAGCAGCGCCATGACCGCAAGCCGGAAAAGGCCTGGCTGCTGGATTTCAAGACCGGCAAGGTCCTGCACGAAGTCACCACCCACTGCGAGGATACCAGCGGCGCCACTTATGGCGACGGCTATATGTGGAGCGGCGCCAACGGCGCATCGGTGAAGAACCCGCCCAATCCGCCGATCAATGGCATCTTCCAGACCGACATGAACTCCA
>Ga0193753_10002752_pt1 | contig 13557 bp, 15 predicted proteins | sample H1c2metaG_FD_144925 | JGI IMG/M metagenome (GOLD analysis project Ga0193753, IMG submission 144925) | Soil microbial communities from a riparian zone of the East river system, Colorado, United States - H1c2 | ecosystem: Environmental > Terrestrial > Soil > Riparian zone | place: USA: East... | reverse complement strand
CGAAAGCACCAATTGCACGGACAAAGCACCTCCGGCTATAAGCGCGGCTACTGTCATAATTCGAACTGTTTTCATATGAACTCCTTAATCCTTCAAATGGGTAAATGGATCCGTAACTAAGCGAAGGTGCGTCGAGCCATCTGGTCGTTCCGGAAAAATCTTTCACTCAGATACATCAATTTGCAGAGGCAGGAACCGCAATCACGTCAGCTTTTACCTGAGCGAGAACATATTGGATCCATAACGACGACGCGCCCGCCCGACGCGACAGCACATCTGAAATCGTCGCTCTTTCGGGCGACATGACCTCAGGCGTCCACTCACTTATCACTGCCAACCAGTTGATCATATTGTCCGGTATCTCAGGGTGTAGCTTGATAGTTAGGGTCGCGTCTTGCCCGCATCATAGGAGAGCATTGAACTAATGTGTCCGGCCGACCGTCGGGCGGCAGTAAACCGCCAGACGGTCGGCACATGTCGCCGGCAAATATGAAAATGGTGTTTCAGGGCAAGACCGCCGGTCAACTCTGCCGCCAATTGAAAGATCCTGCGAAAAATGGAGGGCTAAAAACGCCGGGCGATGCTATCCACCATATTGAGAGCGACCCGCTCATACTCTGGGCGTGGGAACCCGGAAACGACCGCACTACTCCGCCAATGTCGCACAGCAAATTTCTGGAGCTAATGAAAACCTGGGTCGCCAACGGCGCCGCCTGCCCGGAATAGTCAGAAGCAACTTTATCTCCGATGGTTTACTTGGACTTGCGTCAGTTTTGGTACAAAAACTGACCGATGGTGAAAAAGCAACACCGTTTCAAAGCCAAAGATCATGAGATGTTGATAAAAATTTCCAACTAAAATTCCCTCTGAAATAATTTTTTTAAGCCAAAAATAAGGGCCGGCCCCATTTCCGGGCTAGTCCCTAAGTGATTGTAACTAAATGAATTAGAATGGTACTGGGGACGGGAATCGAACCCGTACGTCCCTAAGGACACAGGATTTTAAGTCCTGGGCGTCTACCAATTCCGCCACCCCAGCACGCATTAGAGATTAACACGAGTCAAAATCGACTTCAAAAGGCGGAGAAAATTAAGAATTGAGAATGGAGAATGGAAAATGGTGGATCGGAATCTGGATTCAACTCTCGACCGTCAATTGCCCGTCTCTGGTGGTGTGTTATTATTGCCGCAGAAACATCTTTTTAGCGGATAAATATGGAGCAGCTTACTTGGATCTTTTGGGTCGTACTCGGGGTGGCGCTGATCGTGGCGGAGACCTTTACGCTGGGGTTTGTTCTGCTTTGGTTTGGGATCGGTGCGTTCGTCGCGGCGTTGGCGGGCTTTTTGGGCTTCGGCCTGTTGTGGCAGTTCATTATTTTCGCGGTCGTTTCGGTGGGATTGACCGCCTTATCACGAATTATCTTTTCGAATTATCTAGCACACAAAGATGAAGACTCGGTAAAAATGGGTGTCGATTCGCTGCCGGGACAGATCGGTACGGTGTCGGTCAGCAGCAAGGGTGTTTTGAATGAAGCGGCGGTTAAGGTTTACGGTTCGACGTGGACGGCGTTTCCGGAAGACGGCGAAAGCGAACTGACCGAAGGTGCAAAGGTTGAGGTAGTAAGAGTAAAGGGATCGTCTATCTATGTGCGGCCGGTAGTGAAAGAACTGCCGGGCTGGCGGGACGACGGTTAAACGATCTCTGCCGTGTCCTGTTCTTCGGCATCATTCTGATCTGCCGTGTCGTGAATATTTCCCAAGTCGATCAATTCCATCTGAACATCCTCACCGTCAACCTCCGGCAAGCCATCGCCGACAAGTTTTGCAAGAATGACCGTGATATTGTCTTCGCCGCCGTTCTCATTCGCTTCTTTAACAAGTTCGGCACAGGCGATCTCCAGCGAATCTATATTTGCGCTTACGATCTGCTGCATGCTCGCGGCGCTCACTTTGTTTGAGAGGCCGTCGCTGCATACTAAAAGCACATCGTTTCTGGCCGGGGCCAATCGGGCCGAGACCGGATAGATCTCATTCTGCGCGCCGAGGGCCTGTAAGATCACATTTTTGAGCGTGTGAGTTTCGGCCTCTTCGGCAGAGATCTGCTGGGCGTCTATCAACTGCTGCACCAGCGATTGATCTTTGGTGACCTGATAGATCTTTTCGTTTCTGACGAGATAGGCACGGCTGTCGCCGACCTGAACAATATCGACGCCGCGCGGCGTTACGCCTATGGCGGTGAAGGTCGCGCCCATTCCCTGAAACTGTGCATCTGAGCGGCCCTGCTGATGGACGAGATAGTTTGCGTAAACGGTCGCGTTATAGAGCTTTGCTATGAGGTGATAGTCCATCGCCTCGGGTGTGAGAGTTTCGTCGAGATCTTCGTGAAGCAATTTTTCCGAAACACTCTCGACAGCCATTTTGCTGGCTACTTCGCCGGCAAGGGCGCCGCCCATTCCGTCGGATACCGCGAGGACCAATCCATTCTCATCCGCATCGAACTCCTGCGATTCGATGACGAATTCACCGCTTTCCTGCTTGCTGGTCCATGCCCGGCCGCGCGTGATATTTAAGAGAAGATAATTATCCTCATTACCGCGGCGAACGCGGCCAACATGTGAAGTAGCGTGTATCTCGACAGTGAACATAATTACTTTAGCCTCGAATTTTTCCGGCGGGATTCGCGGTCCCGAACCGTCAAAGACGAAACTAACTAAGCGCTTGATCTAAATCTTCAATAATATCTTCTACATCTTCGATGCCAACCGATATTCTCACTAAACCGTCAGTAATTCCAAGTTTGGTTCGCGTTTCCGCCGGAACTGAGGCGTGTGTCATCGTCGCCGGGTGCGAGATCAGCGATTCCACACCGCCCAGGCTTTCGCCCAGAATACATAGTTTGACGCTTTCAAGAACTTGTTTTGCGTTAGCAAGGGAACCTGTTTCGAACGAAACCATTCCGCCAAAACCGGACTGCTGACGCTTTGCCAGTTCGTGCTGCGGATGCGAGGTCAGGCCGGGATAATAGACCTTTTGAACCTTTGGATGTTCCGCAAGGAAATTTGCCACAACGCGGCCGTTCTTGTCGTGTGCTTCCATACGCACGGCCAATGTTTTGGTGCCGCGAAGGACGAGGAACGAATCGAAAGGCGAAAGGATCGCGCCGATACCGTTCTGCACGAACTTTATCCATTCGGCGTCTTCTTCGTCATTTAACGCGACAAAGCCGCCGACGCTGTCGGAATGTCCGTTCAAATATTTTGTAGTCGAATGCACGACGATATCGACGCCAAACTCGATCGGCCGCTGAAAATAAGGCGACAAAAATGTGTTATCGCAAACGACCTTAACGCCGCGGGTGTGTGCGAGTTCGGACACCGCTTTCAGGTCGGTGACGGTCATTATCGGGTTTGTCGGCGTTTCGACGAACAGCATTTTCGTGTTCGGTTTGAATGCTTTTTCTAGCTCAGCTACATCGGACGTGTCCGCCAGATCGAATTCGACGCCGTAATTAGACAGGATCTTGCTGAAGAGGCGAAAGGTGCCGCCGTATGTATTGTCGCCCAGGATCACATGGTCGCCCGCTTTTACCAGCTTTAACGTAGCGTCGATCGCGGACATTCCCGAGGCGAACGCATACCCGAATTTAGCATTCTCAAGCGCCGCGATGTTCTTTTCCAGAGCAAGCCGCGTCGGATTTTGTGTGCGCGCGTACTCAAAGCCCTTGTGTTTGCCAAGGCCTTCCTGAGCGTAGGTCGATGTCTGGTATATCGGGACGCTGACTGCCCCTGTGGCAATATCGGGCTCGTTTCCGGCGTGTATTGCAATTGTCGAAAAGCCCATAAATTAGGAGCGCGGCGAAAATTTGATCTGGTATAGCTTAATTATTATTTCGTAATTTAGGGCGCGACGGCAACGAAACCGCCGTATTTACGAGCCTTTATGGTAACTTGCCAAAAAGAAAAATGCAAACAGGTTCGGCGTGAGAGACCATCGGAATTTTTAGGCTGAATGGGCAAGAAAAGAGAAGTTCGCGGCGGTCTGGTTTTCAAACGAGGTGATCGACGTTTCGTGCTGCAAGGTAAGGCCGATATCATCCAAACCGTTGAGCAGGCAATGCTTTCGGAAAGGGTCAATATCGAACTTTGCGGAGAGACCGGAATCGTCCGATACGGTCTGGTTTTCGAGATCGACCGTTAACTTTGCAACACCCGACGATACACGATCCATCAGTTTCGAAACTTCGTCGTGCGTCAAAACGACCGGCAGCAATCCGGTCTTCAAGCTGTTGTTGTAGAAAATGTCGGCAAAGCTCGGAGCAATGATGACGCGAAAGCCATGATCGAGAAGGCTCCACGGAGCATGCTCGCGTGATGAGCCGCATCCAAAATTTTCGCCTGCGATCAAGATCGAAGCACCGGCAAATTTAGGATCGTTCAACGCAAAGTCCGCTATTACCTCGCCGCCTGGTGAAAAGCGCCAGTCCCAAAATAGAAACTCGCCGTAACCGGTTCGCTCGATACGCTTTAGAAATTGCTTGGGAATGATCTGGTCGGTGTCGATATTTGCCAGATCAATGGCGACGCCAGTTCCCGTGTGTGTGACGAATTTATCCACTTAATTATCCTTGAATTCCCAGTTGCGAATATCGACGAAATGCCCGGCGATCGCCGCTGCGGCAGCCATTGGCGGACTGACCAGATGCGTGCGTCCGCCGCGTCCCTGGCGTCCTTCAAAATTACGGTTGCTGGTCGAAGCACAGCGTTCGCCGTCGGCAAGCACGTCGTCATTCATCGCCAGACACATCGAGCATCCGGCATCGCGCCATTCGAAACCGGCATCGACGAATACCTTTGCCAAACCTTCGTCCTCGGCCTGTTTTTTGATCTGCATCGAACCGGGAACGACCATCGCGTTAACGTGGCTGCTGACCTTATATCCGCTGACGACGCGAGCCGCCGACCGCAGGTCTTCGATCCTTGAATTTGTACACGAACCGATAAACACGCGGTCGATGTCGATCTTCTCAATACTTTTGGCCGGTTCAAGTCCCATGTATTCAAGCGCACGTTCATATGAACGACGCTTGGTTTCGTCCGAAATACTTGACGGATCGGGAACCGATTCGGAGACTGTGACCGACATTTCCGGCGACGTTCCCCACGTAACGAATGGTGCAAGTTCGCTTGCCGCGATCTCGACGGCCTTGTCGAAATTCGCCTCTGCGTCCGATGGCAGCGTTAGCCAATATTCGTCCGACAGTTAGCGAATATCCGAGCCTGCGTATTCGATCACATAACCTGTTCCGCCGGCCGTGCCGATCTTGTTGATGATCGCGAGAATAAGATCTTTGGATGTCACGCCAAATGGCAATTCGCCATCGACATTGACAAGGAAATTCTTCGCTTTCGTTTGCGGCAAAGTTTGCGTTGCCATAACGTGTTCGACCTCGCTGGTGCCGATGCCGAATGCAAGAGCTCCAAAAGCGCCGTGCGTCGCCGTATGCGAATCGCCGCAAACTATGGTCATTCCCGGCCGCGTCAATCCCTGTTCCGGGCCGAAGACGTGGACGATGCCTTGCTCGATGCGGTCGAGGTCGTAGAGCGGAACTTCGAAATCGCGGCAATTATCACGCAGCGTCTCGACCTGCTTTGCGGCGATCGGATCGGCAAAGGGCAGGTTGCGGTTCTTCGTCGGGATGGCGTGATCGACGGTGGCAAACGTCAGGTCGGGACGGCGAACTTTGCGATTAGCAATGCGTAATCCTTCGAAAGCCTGCGGCGACGTCACTTCGTGAACGAGATGCAGATCGACATAAAGAAGCGACGGTTTGCCCGCTTCTTCGTGGACGAGATGCGATTCCCAGATCTTATCGTAAAGCGTTTTCATTTAACTTAGGCCGACTGGCTTGTCGATGCTTCGCCATCGGCAGCAGCGTAGCCTGCGATCAACTTGCCCATCTCAGTTGTCGAGATCGACTTGCCCGATCCGGCGATGTCGGCGGTGCGGTATCCGTTTGCGAGGGCGAGATCGATCGCATCTTCGATAGACTTCGCCGCCGCTTCATTTTTGCCCGTGTGCCGTAACAGCATTGCGGCAGACGCTATCGCACCGATCGGATTTGCGATCCCTTTTCCGGCGATGTCCGGTGCGGAGCCGTGGACTGGTTCGTAAAGATCGATCTTACCGCCGATCGTGGCGGACGCCAGCATGCCGAGCGAACCGGTCAGCACGGCGGCTTCGTCGGAAAGAATATCGCCAAACAGATTTTCCGTCAGGATCACGTCAAAGCGGCTCGGGTTTGTGACCAGATGCATTGCACACGCATCGACGAAAAGGTGGTCGAGTGCGACATCCGGAAATTCGGCCGCGACCTTTGTCACCGTTTCGCGCCACAAACGCGACGTTTCCAACACGTTCGCTTTATCGACCGACGTAACTTTTTTGTTTCGCAAGCGTGCTGTTTGAAACGCGACGCGGGCAACCCGTTCGACCTCGGCGACGCTGTATCGCATAGTGTTGAATGCCGCTGTGTTACCGTCGTCGAAACCGCGCGGTTCGCCAAAATACAATCCGCCAAGAAGTTCGCGGACGATGACCATATCGGTGCCTTCGAATACTTCGCGTCGGAGCGGTGACGAATCTATCAACGCCGGATAGGCACGCGCCGGACGAAGATTTGCAAATCCGCCAAGCACCTGACGCATCCGAAGCAGGCCGATCTCGGGCCGCTGTTCGGGAAGAAGATGATCGAACTCAGGATCGCCGACTGCTCCAAGCAATACGGCATCGGCCCCGTCAAATGCGGCTATCGTTTCTTCGGGAAGCGGCGAGCCTTTCTCTCTGATGGCAATGCCGCCGATGATGGCTTCGCGGGTTTCGATCTCGAGGCCATGTGCGGGAGCAATTGCGTTCAGAACGCGCAGTGCTTCGATAGTAACTTCGGGCCCGACGCCGTCACCGGGCAAAACTGTGATCTTCATACAAAAAATTTAGGCCGCGATGGCAACCGGATTGCGATCCGGCAGCAATGCCAGCAGGTCCTGATCGTAAATATTCTTTTTCTTATCGGCCAGGGCCGTAAAGCGTTCGTAAATTTCGCTTATTTCGCCGTTCTCAAATCGAACGCCGAGTTCTTCGTATCGCGAAACCAACGCATGCCGCCCCGAATGTTTACCGAGCACAATATCGTTATTCGGCACACCGACGGATTCCGGTGTCATTATCTCATAACAGAGCGGGTTGCTCAGCACGCCGTGCTGGTGAATGCCTGCTTCGTGAGCAAAAGCATTTCGCCCGACGATCGCCTTGTTCGGCTGTACGCCAAAACTGATGATGGACGAAAGCAGTTGGCTCGTCGGGTAAAGCTGCGAGGCATCAATATTGTTGCCGATCTTGATCTTGTCCGACCGGACGGCCGCCGCCATAATTACTTCTTCTAACGCAGCGTTCCCGGCGCGTTCGCCGATGCCGTTTATCGTGCATTCGACCTGTCGAGCCCCGGCTTCGATCGCGGCAAGGCTGTTTGCGACCGCAAGGCCGAGATCGTTGTGGCAATGTACGCTGATCGTTACATTTCGATCGCGAACGACTCGTTCTTTGACCGTTCGGATAAGAGCGGCGAATTCGGTTGGCAGCGTATAGCCGACCGTGTCGGGGACATTCAGGATCGTTGCTCCTGCTTCGACGGCGGTATCCAATACTTCGCAAAGAAAATCGACATCGCTGCGCGTGGCGTCTTCGGCTGAGAACTCGACCTCGTCTGCAAGGCCGGCGGCCAGGCCGACAGCGTTGCGAGTCATTTCAAGCACTTCGTTGCGGGTCTTCTTTAATTTAAATTCAAGATGGATATCGGAGGTGGCTAGAAAGGTGTGGATGCGGGATCGGGCTGCCGGTTTTAGGGCGTCGGCGGCCCTGATAATGTCCGCGTCGATCGTCCGGGCCAAACCGGCGATCGTTGCTTTGCGGCATTCGCGCGCGACCGAGTTTACCGATTTGAAATCACCGTCGGACGCGATAGGGAAGCCTGCCTCGATAATATCTACGCCGAGCCGCTCCAATTGATGGGCCATCTCGATCTTTTCTTCCAAAAACATTGAACAGCCCGGTGACTGTTCGCCGTCGCGCAGCGTCGTGTCGAATATAGCGATCTTTTCCTGGGTCATTTAAGAACTTCCTCCGAAATGCCGGTCAAAATACGGAAAACCGACTCTATGAAAGAATGTTAGTTGTCCGGCGAGACCAAAGTCAATCTAATAAATTGTTATTTATCATAATATAAAGTAATATCGCGATTAGCATCAAATAATCATCAATGAGAGCGCTGATCTTCAAAAAATGGTCAGCCGAGATGTAATTGTTTCCCGTTCGTCTTAAAATCTAGGCTATGGACATCAACCAACTGGAAGTGTTGATCACGGTGGCGAGAGAGAAAAGTTTTTCGCGCGCCGCAGATGTGCTTGGCCGAACGCAGCCAGCGGTCAGCCAGGCCATTCGCAGGCTGGAACAAGAGATCGGCGAGCAGCTTTTTGACCGGTCTTCTAAAGACGGAACGCTTACGGCATCAGGCGAAGTGCTCGTCGATTATGCCCGCCAAATGATGAATCTCCGGCACGCCGCAAACACGGCTTTGCGCGAGATGAAGAATTTGCAAAGCGGCAAGGTAACGATCAGCGCTAACGAGCATACGGTTTTTTATCTGCTGCCGATCATCGAAGAATTCAGAAAACAGCATCCGGAAATAAAGATCGAGGTACAACGCGGCGTCGCAAGCCGCATCCCCGATCAGATAACGGCGCGTGAGGTTGAGCTTGGCGTGATCTCGTTCAAACCGACTGACGGTTCGCTGCGTTCGGTTTCGGTGATGAACGACGAACTGCAATTGATCGTCGCGCCGACGCACCGCCTGGCCGGAACTTGGCGATGAAACATTTATCGCCCACAATGCCTTGTCGCCGTATAGAGAAAAGGTCATAGAGACATTTCTTAAATTCGATACGCGGCTTCACATTTCGATCGAGCTTCCGTCGCTCGAAGCGATCAAGCGAATGGTCGAGACAGGCATCGGGATCGCCCTCGTACCCAAACTTTCGGCGCAGGTCGAGATAGACAGCGGCCAACTGAAAGGCCTTTCTGTAAAAGAGATGAAGCTCGAACGAAAGCTGAATATCATTTACCGGAAGAATTCGGTCCTCTCCCACGCAGCCCAGGAGTTTTTACGCATTGCAAAGGAAATGGGCAGATAATTAAAGCCCTATTTCCTGGCCGTGAAATGCGGTATTATCTTGGTGAAGCTCTATAAATCAAATAACAAATTCAGGGCCGTGCGATCGGGCCCGAAAAGGCAAGGTGTATGTTCGACCAATTTACCTTAGGCATCGAGGAAGAGTTTCAGATCATCGACCCGGAAACACGCGAATTGAAATCGCACGTCTCCGAGATACTCGAAGAAGGCAAGCTTTTGCTCGGCGAAAAGATCAAGCCTGAGATGATCCAGTCGATGATCGAGGTCGGCACGGGCGTATGTGCAAACATTCAGGAAGCCCGCGAAGATCTGACCAAACTACGCTGCATCATTTCGAGCCTTGCGCGAAAGAAGAACATGGCGATCGTTGCCGCATCGACGCATCCATTCTCCAAATGGTCAGAGCAGGAGATATATGACGGTGACCGGTATAAACTGCTTGTCGATGAATTGCAGATGGTCGCCCGCAGCCTGCTGATCTTCGGCCTGCATGTTCACGTTGGCGTACCCGATCTCGAACGGCGGATCCATATAATGAACGCGGCCCGCTATTTTCTGCCGCACATACTGGCGCTAACTACTTCATCGCCGTTCTGGCTGGGATTTAATACCGGGCTGAAATCTTATCGCTCAGAGGTATTTAAGAAATTTCCGCGAACCGAGATACCCGATCATTTCGAATCATACGCACAGTTTCAAACTTACGTCGATCTGCTCGTAAAAATGAACTGTATTCAAAATGGTTCCAAGATATGGTGGGACGTCCGGCCGCATCATCTGTTTCCCACGCTTGAGTTTCGCATCTGCGATATTCCGACGCGCGTTGATGACACCATCGCGATAGCCGCTTTATTCCAGGCGATCGTCTGCAAACTCCACCGGCTGATCGATAACAATCTTGGGTTTCGTATCTATCACCGTCGCCTTATTCTCGAAAATAAATGGCGTGCTATCCGCTATGGCCTTGACGGTATGCTGCTCGATCTCGGTAAACAGAAAGAGGTTCCGGCAAAAGATCTGATCCGCGAATTGCTCGATTTTGTCGATGAAGTGGTCGATCCGCTGGATTCGCGAAAGGAGATCGAACACATCCATACAATTCTCGACCGCGGTACATCGGCCGATCTGCAACTGAAAGTATTCGAGGAATCCGGCGGTGATTTTAATGCCGTCGTCGATATGCTGAGTGTAAATACCATGGAAAACGTGCCTGAGAATATTTTTTAAACCACTTCTTTTCAATAACTTACGTTTAGATAAGCCATCGGTAATGATCCGGTGGCTTTTTTCTGCAAATATTACAGCTTTGAGTGTTTACTATTGTTGTATGTCGAACAAAGATGTTTGACACCGAAAGTTGAACTGTGGTAAAACTTACGTGACAATATCACCACGCCATATTCAGTGGCCTGGTCACATAAGTTAAACCTACCTTCTCAATTTTGCCTCCGACGACCTCAGAGGCACATTCCTTAAGTATTTTATGATCCAACAATTAACCATAGATTCCCCACGGCGCAACTCCGAACGGGGCTTTTCGGTAATTGAGATCCTGATCGTCGTGGCGATCATCACGATAATGTCCGCCGTTGCGATCCCGTATGTGTACAGTTATAGAAAGCTGTACAAATCCGAAGAGCAATCGCTAAAAGTGATCGATCTGATGCGCGAGGCCAATCAAATGGCGCTTAACCGACGCCGCACGATCCGCCTGGAACTGGACATGACCAGAAACGCGATCCTTTTGATCGATGAAGGCAGCGTCCCGGCCAAGCTGGTAAAAGCTATACCTTTGGAACAGCCGGGTACGCTTCGCATGGATGTTGCACCCGCCGGCATAACTATTCCTGATCCGCCCAAATATGACACGGCTGTCTTTGCTAACGATGCGATCGGGCATATGGACGGCGATACGCCTGTTATTAATAACCGCGTCTGGGCGGCAAAATTCAAGAGTGACGGATCGGTGACGAATGCGACCGGTACGCCGATCAGTGCAACGATATTTGTTTTCCCTGCGACATCTTCGACGAGTGATACGCCGACCGATACACGACAGGTCAGGGCAGTTACGATCTATGGAGGCAGCGGTGCGGTACGTTACTGGAAATTTAACGGAACAACATATGCGGCAGGCTAATATGCAAAATATTAACGGTTCAAAGAACGAAGCGGGGTTTTCATACATCGACGTAATGGTCGCAATGGTGATCCTGCTCATCGGCATCCTCGGCCTGCTTTCAGGCATCTCCGCCTCGGTATTGCTATCGAGAGGACAGCAGCAGCAACTGACCGCACGTCACATAGCAGCAACGACAATGGAATCTATCATGTCGGCGAAGGAAACCAAAGACCTCGACAGAATGGGGTGGAAATCTATCGGTAATGTTGGAAGCAATATCGAGGCTGGAGTTCCGAAAGGTATCTTTGTGGTTGGCGTCAAACTGGTAAAGCCGGGTGCCGGGGCGGACGAGATACTTGGTACGGCAGACGACGACGGTGTCGTGATGGACGGATTTCAACGCGAGATCGTGATCATAGATCAGTGCGATCCTGATCGGCCTTCATTTGTCTGCCCGGACCCGGGCGCATGGCCGGTAAGAATGCGAACGGTGTCTGTGACAGTTACATACTTTGTCGGTCCGACGCAAAGACAAGAGAATCTCACGACAGTTTTGGCCGATTACGAGAAGGTTCAATAGTAGAGGGAACATGATAGAAATCAAGACATCTCAGGGCCGTATTTCACGTGACGATGACGGGTTTTCACTTGTCGAAATGCTCGTTTCGATCGTTATCTTTCTTATCGTAACAGGAGCGATCTGGAGCGTTCTGAGTGTGGCGCGACAGAGCAGCACGACAGTTAACCGATCCGTAGAACTGTCGAAAACCGTTCGCGTAGGTATGAATCTGCTTGGCCGCGATACATACAATGCCGGGTTTGGCTATCCGTTTACAACTACAGTTTGGCTGCCGGATAACCGTGTTTCAGCCCTGCTTGGGATACCTAACGATTCCGATACCACCAGAGATACGGTCCCGCCAATTATTGCGGGAAACAACATAACGCTTAATTCGTTCAACGCAACGCCGAATGTTAAGACCGATCAGGTGACGTTTTTCTTCAAGGATTCGACTTTCAATCGGATCGGCCCTACGGAAGATGAGAAAATATCCACGCCGATCAGCATTAACATCGCGGCTGCTCCGACTGGAACAGGGATAGACGAGATCGTTCCGCTTAGCGGCAGCAATGATATGTGCGGGCTGAACGATATTTACATGATCGCGGGTGGCACCGGAGCTATGGTAGGAATGGCGACGAAACTTATAGATGGCGCCGATGGTCACCCGGACACAGTTCAGTTTGCGAACAACGACAAGCTGAAGTTCAACCTTACCGGACCGACCGGGCCAATGAGTACGCTGACGTTGCCGGCCAGCCTTTACAGGATCAAAATTGTGACCTATTTCGTAACGGCCGATGGCACCCTTACCAGACGCGAATACGGAAATTACGGCACGGCCACGGCGCCTAACGGCTACGTAGATGAGCCTTTGGTTTACGGTGTAGAGAACTTTCAGATCAAATATGTAATGGAAGACGGTGCGTTATCCGATAACCCGAGTGCGGGCGGAAATGGAACGCCGGGCGACGGTGATGATGATGCGGCCAGATTAATGGCTGTTCGCCAGGTGAGATTTATTATCGACGCTCGAAGTATCGAGCCGGGGCCGGACGGATCTTTCGCAAGAACATCGATGACATCAATATTTAGCACGCGCAATCTTGGTTATGACGCGAACTAAAGCGCAAAAGGTGAGGCAAGTTATGAGACAGGACAAAATGATCGAAAAAAAATCAAAAGGCAAAGCTGACCAAAGTCCGCAGGACGGTTCGGCCGTTGTGATCGCTTTATTTGTGTTGGCTTTGGTTGGAGCTTTTGCGGCCCTTGCTATCACGCGAACCGCAACGGAAGCGGCCGCCGTCGGTAACGAAGCTACCGAGGGGAGGACCTTTTACGCGGCCCAGGGCAGCCTGGAGACGATGACCAGAAATTTTAACAAAGTCTTCGAACTCAAGCTTACCCCGACCGACGAAGATCTGGCTATCGTCGAAGATGAAAACAGAGTACCTATACTTCCCATCGATAATGGCGGAGAGTTCACTTTTAAGAATGAACTGCTGAAAACTTCCCCTAGTAAGGCCGAAACCTTGTCAGGCGGATCTTACGCAGGTCTGTATGCTCTTCGCGACCGGTGGAGGCTGCGCACGACCGCCACGGACAGGAATACGCAGACACAGGTCCAGTTGAC
>Ga0193753_10002751_pt1 | contig 13557 bp, 10 predicted proteins | sample H1c2metaG_FD_144925 | JGI IMG/M metagenome (GOLD analysis project Ga0193753, IMG submission 144925) | Soil microbial communities from a riparian zone of the East river system, Colorado, United States - H1c2 | ecosystem: Environmental > Terrestrial > Soil > Riparian zone | place: USA: East... | reverse complement strand
CGGCGGCCCGAGCGCCGCGGCCAACGGATTGGCGACCACTTGCAGGATGGTGATGCCGCTGGCGATGACGAACAACGCCACCAGCACCAGCTCGAAGGTATCGAAGTGCGTCGCGGCGGGGATGATGAGGCAGCCCGCGATCATCACGCCGAGCGCGAAGATGATGGACTTGCTGTTGCCCAGGCGCGCGATCAACGCGGCCGCCGGCAGCGAGACCACGAAATAGGCCATGAAGAACGCGAACTGCGCCAGCATGGCCTCCGCGTACGTCAACTCGAAAATCGCCTTGAGCGCCGCGATCAGCGGATCGACCGACACGGTGATGAAGCCCCACATGAAAAACAGTGTGGTCACGGTGGCGAAACCCGCACGCATGCCTTTGTAGTTAGAATTCATCGGACCCCTCGTGTGTGGAAAACTACGGCGTGCTCATTTTCATGAGCGCGGTGCGCGTCGGCAGCAGCCGATGGCTGAATGGCAGGATGGCGGCGCCCACCGCCGGCGCGTCGTCGGACAGCGCGGCGCGCGCCACCGGCGCGATCGCCGGCACGGTGCCCGTGAAAGACGCGAGGCGCTGGTTCAAACGGTTGGCGATCTGGTCGACGATGCCGGAAGGCAGGCGGCCACCGATCAGCACGGCCTCGGGATTCACCAGGCAGTTGATGGCGAGCACGGTGTCGAGCAGCGTATCGACCGCGATCTCCACCCACGCGTCGATGATGGCCTGGCCGCTTTCGTCGAGATCGGTGAGCTCGTGCGGCGCCGACACGCGGATGCCCTGCGCCGCGAGCCGGCTGTACAGCGCCGACAGCGACACGATGTTCTGGATCTGGCGCTCGTGCCCGGTGGCATCGCGCCCGCGCAGCATGCCGAGCTCGCCGCTGCGGCCAGTGGCGCCGCGAAAGTGATTGCCGTCGATCACCAGGCTGCCGCCGAGCGCGGCCGTGATGAGAACATAGAAAAAGGTCTGGAATTTCTTGCCGAGCCCGAACTGCATCTCGCCCATGGTGGCCGCGGCGGCGTCGTTCTCCACGAACACCGGAACATGCAGCGTTTCACGCAGCAGCGATGCCACGTCGGTGGACGCCCAGATGCCGTAGTTGGCCGGCTGATGAGGCAGCGCGGCACGCGGCATGTCGTCGGGCAGCGCCACGCCGATGCCGACCAGCCGGTCGCGGCCGATGCCCACCTTCGTGAGTAGTTTGCCCACACCCTTGCGAAAGAACTGCTCCACGTCTTTCGGCAGCGCGAACAGCACCTCGGTGGAGGCGCGCGCGCGAATCTTGCCCTCGAAATCGAGCACCACCATGGTGATGTGATCGCGGTCGATATTGAGGCCGATGGAAAACCAGCTGTCCGGGTTGATGACCAGCTTGGTGGCCGGCTGCCCGCGGCCGCCGCGGCGGCGCCCGGCATCCTGGATCAGGTTGTCGTTGAGCAGCCGCTTGGTGATGTTGGCGATGGCGGGCGATGTGAGCCCGGTGATCGCAGCGAGCTCGGCGCGCGTGATCGGCCCATTGACGCGTATGGCGTGCAGCGTCACGCGCTGGTTGTGGTCGCCGGCACGTTCGAGGTTGGTCCCCGACAGCCGCATGTGCTTGCCGGAGCGTTCACTCATCGAGACGCGGCGGTCACGAGCGGATGACTGGCGGATGCCCCTTCGGCGTCCGCCGCGAGCGCCAAAGCGCCGAGCGGGCCGGCCATGGTGCCGAGCCCGGGAGCCACGATGTAGTTTCCGATGCCCTGTTCGAGCTCGGGCGCTTCCACGTAGCGATTGAGACTGCGCTTGAGCTCCTGCTGGATGCGCTCGAACAGGTGCGTCTGCGCGCTCGGGACGCCGCCGCCCAGGAAAATGCGCGAGGGCGCCGTGGTGAGGACCATGTTGTGGATCAACTGCGCCAGCCCGTGCGCGACGAAATCCCAGGCGGGATGATCCGGCGGCAGTTGTGAGGCGGGCATGCCGGCGCGCGCTTCGATGGCCGGACCCGAGGCCAGCCCTTCGATGCAGTCGCCGTGATACGGGCAGATGCCCGGGAATTTGTCGCCCGCCTTGCGCACCACGCGAATGTGGCCGAGCTCCGTGTGGTTCATGCCGAAGATCGACTTGCCGCGCACGATGAGTCCGGCGCCGATGCCCGTACCCACAGTGATGTAAGCAAAGTCGTCGAGGCCCACCGCGGCGCCCCAGCGGCCTTCGGCCAATGCCGCGCCGTTGACGTCGGTATCGAAACCCACGGGACCGCCCATGCGCCGGCCGAGGCGCATCGCCACATCGGTGTTGCGCCAGCCCACCTTGCTGGTCGAGGTGATGAAGCCGTAAGTGGGTGAGTCGGCGCGCAGGTCGACGGGACCGAACGACGCGATGCCCAACGCCCGCGTGGGGCCGTGCTGCGCACGCCAGCGATCGAGCACGGCTTCTATCTGGCGCAGCGTGTCTTCACGTTCACCGGTCGGCAGCCGTTCGACGGCGCGTACGTCCTCGGGACCGGTGCCGAGAATGCACACGCACTTCGTGCCGCCCAATTCGACGCCGGTGAGTAGTTTGGCCGCGGGGGACATGTCAGCCGGCCGATTGCGCGGCGGCAGCCTTGCGCGCGCTGGCGAGCCTGGAATTCGCCTGGGCAAAGAAGCTGTCGTGCGAGGGCGCGGCCGCGGCATCCGCGGCGACTTTCTGGTTGAAGACTGCCATCAGGCGTTTGACCTGCTCGAAATCGACGGTGTCGACCAGCGGATCGTAGTCGCGGGGAATGACACCGGAGCCTTCGAAGATCCAGAACCAGTCGAGGTCGGAGAACACCTCCGGCCGCTGCTGGATGATCCTGCCGGTGGCGCGGTAATGCTCGATGCGCTGGGCGAGCGCGTCGGGCAACGCGGCCTTCCGGCATTGCTGCCAGAACGGCGAATCGTCGCGCCGCGAAAGGCTGTAGTGCAGGATGATGAAGTCACGGATGCGTTCGAACTCGTCGCCAGTGAGCGCGTTGTAGCTCGCAATATTCGCGGGGTCAAACTGCTTGTCCGGAAAGTGGTCGAGCAGATTGAACAATGCGCTGGTGGTCAGATGCAGGGACGTGGCGGCCAGCGGCTCGAGAAAGCCCGCGGCACTGCCGAGCGCCACGACGTTCTTGTCCCAGAATTTCCGCCGGCGGCCCTGGATGAATTCCTGGCGGCGCGGCTCGGCGAATGGCGCGGCGCCAACTACCGAAAGCAACTCCTGCAAAGCCGCTTCGTCGTCCTGGTGAGCGCTCGAGTAAACCAGGCCGTGGCTCAGGTTCTGTTGCAGCGGCATGCGCCACAGCCAGCCCGAAGCGCGGCCACCGATGCGCACGAACGGCGGACGCACTTCTTCGAGCGGGCCCGCTGCGTGCACCAGGCGATCGCAAGGCAGCCATTGCTGCCAGCTTTCGTAAGGCGACTCGAGGATCTCCCCGATGAGCTGCGCACGCGAACCGCTGCAGTCGATGTACAGGTCGGCGCGCAGCTTGCCGCCGTCCTCGAACTGCAGTTCATCGAGGAAACCGTCTTCGCGGCGCGTGGCGCTAACAACCTTGCGCTCGAGGCGAATGACGCCGGCACGCTCGGCGATGGTGCGCAGGTAACGCGCCGTGACGCCCACGTCCACGTGCAGCGCGTAGCGCAAATGGGGCGCGACGCCCAGTGAGTTGGTGGGGAATATGAAGCGATTACCCATCGCCATGGCCACTTCCTGGCTGCAGGTCTCGAGCCTGGGCGTGAGCCCCAGCGCTCTCGCCTTGTGCCAGAAGTGATAGAACGGCCGGCGGTCGATGTGCGCGCCCAGCCCGCCGAACGGATGCCAGAAGCCCTGGCCCGCTTCCGCCCAGTCGATGTAGCGGGTGCCGAAGCTGTAAGTCGATTGCGTCTTGTCGACGAAGTCGTTCTGCTCGATGCCGAGGAACTTCAGCAATTCGAGGATCGTGGGCCGCGTGGCCTCACCCTGTCCCGGGAACACGACCTCGGGCGATTCGACGACATGAATTGAACATTGTCCGCCGAGTTTCTTGCCCAGCATGACGGCGGCGGCCCACCCAGCGACGCCACCGCCAACGATGGCAACCCGCCTGATTCTTCGATCCGGTTCCATTTACTCCCAACCTATCCGCCCCGACGCGGCGGCGAGGCTATCTGTGCGACCCGAAACCTGTCAACGAACGTGAAGGAACCCGCGCCGACCCTCGAATTTCCGCCGCAGAGAGCATAGGCTGTCGGCGCTCAAAAACAGGAGTTTTTCGATGTCCCCTTCCATGTCTCATGTCCGTAAACATGGCGCGACACTGTTGGTGCTCGCTCCTTTCCTGTTGATGCTCGGATGCAAAGATGCGGCCAAGGATGAGCCCGCCCCCGTGGCCAAAGCCGAAGATCCGGCGGCCGTTCATCCCGAAATCTGGCCTTCGCCAAAGTGGCCCTTCGCCAAAGACGCCGCACTCGAAGAAAAGGTAGCGGCGCTGCTCAAGAAAATGACGGTCGAGGAAAAAGTCGGCCAGGTCATCCAGGGTGACATCTGCTGCATCAAGCCCGCGGACATGAAGCAGTATCACCTGGGTTCGATCCTTGCCGGCGGCGGTTCCTCGCCTGGCGATCCGCCCAACGAGCGCTCACCCGCGGCGGATTGGCTCAAGCTCGCCGACGAGTTCTACGCGGCCTCCGTCGACACCAGCAATGGCGGCGCGGGCATCCCCATGATCTGGGGCATCGACGCCATGCACGGCCACAGCAACATCGTGGGCGCCGTGCTGTTCCCGCACAACGTGGGCCTCGGCGCCACGCACAACCCCAAGTTGTTAGGCGACATCGCGCGCGTCACCGCCGAGCAGGTACGCACCACGGGCATCGAATGGACGTTCGCGCCCACGGTGACCGTGCCGCAGGATGACCGCTGGGGCCGTGCCTACGAGGGCTACTCCGAAGATCCGAAACTCGTGGCGTCCTATGCCGGCGTGTTCGTGAAGGGTCTGCAAGGCGATCCTGCCTCGCCCGACTTCCTCAAGGGCGCGCACGTCATCTCCTCTACCAAGCATTACCTGGCTGACGGTGGCACCGAGAATGGCCGCGACCAGGGCGACTCGAAGGCCACGGAGACCGAGCTGCGCGACATCCACAACGCGGGCTACGTACCGGCCATCGAAGCGGGCGTGCAGACCATCATGATCTCCTTCTCGAGCTGGCAGGGTCAGAAGCTCTCGGGCCACAAGGGCCTGATCACCGACGTGCTCAAGAAACGCATGAACTTCGACGGCTTCACTGTCGGTGACTGGAACGGCCATGGCCAGGTGGCCGGCTGCACCAACGACAACTGCGCCGCGGCCTTCAATGCCGGCATGGACATGTTCATGGCGCCGGACAGCTGGAAGGGCCTGTACCACAACACGCTCAACCAGGTGAAGGACGGCACCATTTCGATGGAACGCCTGGATGAGGCGGTGACGCGCATTCTCCGCGTGAAGTTCCGCGCCGGTGTGTTTGATGGCGCCGCGCCGTCGAAGCGTCCGCTGGGCGGCGACTTCAAGATGCTCGCATCGCCCGAACAGCGCGCCATCGCGCGCGACGCCGTGCGCCAGTCACTGGTGCTGCTCAAGAACAACGGCGGATTGCTGCCGCTCGCGGCCAACAAACACGTGCTGGTCACCGGCGACGGCGCCGACAACATCAGCAAACAGAATGGCGGCTGGACCATCACCTGGCAGGGCACGGGCCTCAACAACGCCGACTTCCCCGGGGCGACCTCGGTGTGGGGCGGCGTGAAGGCCGCGGTGAAGGCCGGTGGAGGTTCGGCCGAACTTTCCGCCGATGGCAACTTCAAGAAGAAGCCTGACTACGCCATCGTCGTGTTCGGTGAAAATCCGTACGCCGAGTTCCAGGGCGACCTCAAGGTGCAGACGCTGCCGGGTTCGATGACCCAGCACCTCGAAATCATGAAGAAGCTGCAAGCGGAGAACATCCCGGTTGTCGCCATACTTCTCTCCGGGAGGCCGCTGTGGCAGAACCGCGAGCTGAATCTTGCCAACGCGTACGTCGCGGCCTGGCTGCCAGGCACCGAAGGCGACGGCATCAGCGATGTCCTGTTCCGCAAGAAAGATGGCTCGGCGAACTTCGACTTCACCGGCAAGCTTTCATACTCCTGGCCGCGCGATGCCACGGGCACGCCGCTCAATGTGAACAAGGACCCCTACGATCCGCTGTTCGCCTTCGGCTTCGGGCTGACCTATGCGGACCACAACGATCTGGCGGCGCTGCCCGAAGATCCGGGCATTCCCGCCGAGCTCATGTCCACCGGTTCGTACTTCGACAAGGGTGTGCCCGTGCAGCCGTGGTCGCTGCGCGTCGTGAACGGCAATGATGGTACGCGCATCACGACGACGCCCGCCGAAGCGATCGGCGGACGCGTGAAGATCACCGCGGTCGACGACCAGGTGCAGGAAGGCGCGCGCCGCTTCGAGTTCGCGGGTGACGGCCCCGCCGCCATCGAGATCTCGAGCGAAGGCTCGGTAGATCTAACGCGCGAAGCGAACGGCGACGTGATGTTGCTGGTACGCGTGCGTCGCGATGCCGATGTGCCCAAGGATCTGAAGCTGGGCATGAGTTGCGGCGCGGGTTGCGCGGGCTCGCTCGCCTTCGCGGAGACGCTGGGTGGAGTTGCGTCCGGCAAGTGGACGACCGTGGGTATCCCGCTCAAGTGCTTCGTGAAGGCGGGCGCAGATGTCAGCAAGGTGAATCATCCGCTCGTGATCGACTCATCGGGCAAGCTCGATATCTCGATCTCGCAGGTCAAGGTCGGCACCGTGGCCGACAAAGTAGTTAGCTGCAATTAATGGGGACATTCCTCGTTTCCTAGCAAACGGGGACACGCCTCGACCAAACGAAAAAGGGGCACTCTTGCGAGTGCCCCTTCTGATTTTCATGAGTTGACAATTCGACTATTTGAGGCCTGTCCCCGTTTGCTAGGAAACGAGGAATGTCCCCATTTAGCCCGGGGCCTGACCCCATTTATTTAGCGCAGCTGGCTGTCCTTGCTGCCGCGCCGGTTGTAGCCCGCGTTGTTCACGAGCTCGCGGTCTTCCTTTTCCTGGCAGGCCACGCACAGTCGTACGCCCGGTATCGCCTGCTGACGCGCTTCGGGAATTTTCGCGCCGCATTCCGCGCACGACTCGAGAGACGGCCCTGACGGCAAGCGGCTCGTCGCCCGCTTGATGCCGTCTTTGACCGTCGCGTCGATCTGGTCCTGTACTGCGCCGTCTTGCGCCCAACCCGTTGCCATGGCGCTATTTATGGCCGCGGTCCCGGTGATTGCAAGCCGGACGATCCCTACTCCGCGGCGGCTAACGAATGGCCGCCTCCGCTACGGGCCGCATGGCCGCGTAGCCCGCCAGAGTCGGATGCACCTCATCCTTCGAGTACGCAGGCTTCACCACGCCATTGGCGTCGGTGAGCACCGCGGCGTAGTCCGCATACTTCGCGCCGATCTGCTTCGCATAGCCGTGCATCCACTCGTTCAGCGCCAACGCTTCGGCTTTGGGCTGCAGGGTCGGATGCCACCAGTACTTCGACGCCGGCGGCACCGACCCCAGCACGACGCGCAGCTTGTGCGCCCTGGCGATCTCGCACATGGCCATGATGTTGTTCTGCGAGTCCTGCGCGGTCATCGGCCCGGTGTTGTGCGCGATGTCATTGGTGCCCGCCATGATGTGCACGACACGCGGCTTCAACGCGATGACATCCGCATGCATGCGCACCAGCAGTTGCGGCGTGGTCTGCGCGCTGATGCCGCGCCCCACGATGCCCTTGCTGAAAAACTCCGGCTGCTCGCGCGCCCAGCCCTCGGTGATCGAGTCGCCCAGGAACACGGTGTCGACTTTCGTTCCCGCCGCCTGCAGCTTCGCATTGTCGTCGCGATAACGCGCGAGCCACGCCCAGTCCGTGAGCAACAGCGGCGGTTGCAGCGCCGGCGCGGTATCAGGCCGCTCGCCGCACTGCTCGTCGGCCATGGCCACTGCAGGCAATGCGAGGAGACTTCCACACAACGAACGACGGCTCAATGCATTCACGTTTGCGCTCCTGCCCTCAGGATTCGGGGCCGTCAATATCGCGTCAACGTGAAAAGTTCGCAATCCAGTTGGCTTCCCAGGTCTTTCCGCCGTCCGCCGAGAAGGCCTGCTCGATGCGGAAGGACTTCGCGGTGATCCCGGAGAAGATGAAGCGTACGAAGACCGCGCGCCCGTCGTAGGTCTCCTGGTTGTAGAACTCGCCGCGGCCGTTCGCGAAGCCGCCCACCATCGGCGTGCCGAGCAGTCCGTCGTTGATGTTGGCCCAGCTGATGCGCCATTGCCCTGTGGCCGCATCGTAGAGGCGAAGGCTCAAGCCCCGAATGTGGCCCGCGGCGCCCGTCAGATCGATTTCACCCAGGTTCGCGCGGCCGTCCCAGACTTTGGACACGATCGATGGGCCTGAGTACTCGATCCAGGTTTTCGAGCCCGTGAGCGGCTTCGACAGGCGTGACACTCGCGCCTGCCACGCACCGAATTCAAAATCGAAATCGTGCTGGCCATCGCGCGGCGCGGTGGCAGCCGCCTCGGCCGCAGTGGCCGCGCTGCCCGCCAGCAGGCCGCACAGGACAAGGGGCGCGGACAGCCAGCGCCTGCGTACAATCTTTGCGACGCAATTCATTCCGATTTCTCCAGACATGTAGGGATGCCCATTCTGGTCTCGCGGCAGCGCGCCGCGCCAGAAGGCACGCAGAGGTACCTATGGCTTCGAAGCGACCGGCAAAGCGGCGACGCCGCAATCCCGTCAGCGATTGTCCACTCACCGCGGCACTGGCGGCCATGAGCGGCAAATGGAAACTCATCATCATCTACTGGCTCGCCGAGTCGCCGCGGCACTTCGCGGCGCTGCGCAAGCTCATGTCGCAGGTCTCGCAGAAAGTGCTCACCGAGCAGCTGCGCGAGCTCATCGCCGACGACATCGTGCATCGCGAACAGAAGGGTGCCGTGCCTGCGCCCGTGGTCTATTCACTGACGGCGTATGGACGCTCGCTGATGCCGATCGTCGAGAACGTGCGGCAATGGGGCCGCGGGCACATCGATCGCTTCGGAAGTTAGCCAGGGGTTCCCATGGAGCTGTACATCATCGGTGAATTCCGCGCGCGCGCTGGCAACGAGCGCGCAGTCGAGGCGGCGATCGCCAGGGTGGTGCCGCAATCCCGGCGCGAATCCACGTGCCTCGGCATCACGGCGTATCGCTCGAACAAGGATGCCGCGCGGTTTTTCATCTATTCGCGCTGGCGCGACGAGCCCGCCTTCGAGGCGCACGCGCTGCTGCCGCACACCGTGGAATTCCTGGCGACCGTGGCGCCGTTGCTCACGCACGAGGTGGAGGTGGCGCGCCTTTCTCCAATTGCCTGACCATCGACTCCAGTTCCACGCCGCGGGTTTCCGGAAACACCGCGAGCACCACGAAGAACTGGACCACCATGCAGGCGGAGAAAAACCAGAACGGCACACCGTGCGCCTTCGCGGCGATCATCGGAAACACGGTGGCGATCAGCGCGTTCATGAGCCAGTGCGTGGTGCTGCCCAATGCCTGACCGCGCGCGCGCACCGCCGTCGGGAAGATCTCGGCGAGATAGACCCAGATCACCGCGCCCTGCGAAAACGCGAAGAACGCGATGAACATGACCAGCATGGCCAGCAGATATTCGTTGCCCTGCCCGCTGCCCATGATGAGCGCCACACCGGCCTGCGCCACCGCCGTGCCCACGGCGCCTATCAACAACAGTTTCTTCCGCCCGAACCGGTCGATGACTCGCAGCGCGATCATCGTGGCGATGAGATTCGCCGCGCCGATGGCGATGGCCTGCAGGTCCGAGGACATCTTGTCGAAGCCCGCGGCCGCAAAGATGTCGTTGAGGTAGTAGAGAATCGCGTTGATGCCGGACAGCTGGTTGAACATGGCGAGCAGGACCGCGAGCAGGATCGGGCGGCTGTAATGCGCGGAGAACAGCACGTGCGCGGCGGACGCGCGGGCCTCGTTGGCCGCGCGCACGAACTCGGCGAGCATGCCGGCGGTGTCGGCCACTCCCAGGCGCTCGAGGCTGGCTTTCGCCTCGGCCTCTCGCCCGCGCGAGCTCAGCCAGCGCGGGCTCTGCGGGATCGTGTACATCATCAGCAGGAACACGAATGCCGGCAGGGCAGCCACGCCTAACTTCCAGCGCCAGGCGTCGAAGTCACCGGCTATCCACTGGACCACGAAATTGCTGACGTACGCCACCAGGATGCCGAACACGATGTTGAACTGGAAAAGCCCGGTGAGCGCGCCGCGCCGGTTGGCCGGCGCGATTTCCGAGATGTACACCGGCGCGAGCACCGACGAGGCGCCGATGGCCAGGCCGCCGATGAAGCGGAAGACATAGAACGACGGCAGGCTCCAGCACAACGCACTGCCCACGGCGGACACCACGTAGAGGAATCCCACGGCCTTCAATGAATCCCGCGAGCCGAATGCATCGCCGGGGATTCCGGCGAACAGCGCGCCGAGCGTGGTGCCAAACAGCGCGCTCGCAATGGCGAAGCCAAACCACCAGCTGCCGGGCTCGAGATGAAATACGTCGCGCAGCGACTGCGTGACACCCGACATGACCACCGTGTCGAATCCGAACAGCAGGCCCGCGAGACTCGCGGTGACGATGACCGTCAGATTCTTCGCGGCAAGGTTCCCGGATCCCGTCATCGCTCCCCCTTCGCTCTGTATATAAGAAGAGCGCCCTATTAATGAAAGTTGTTTTAGTTATAGTACGGCAAAGGTCACGGGGGTGGAATCATGACGAAGCGGTCTCGGGCGCGGATGTGTGCGCCTCTAACAATCCTGCTGGCGCTCGCCTCCGTCAGCACGCTCTCGCAGGTTCCGCTGCGCGACAATCATTCCGGCCCGTACAACGTGACCATACTCGAAGGCGGTGAAGGTCTCACCCGCAAACTCGAGCCCGGCACTGCCTCGCTGGAAGCGAACGCCCCCTGGTCGATGACCGGTTGGGTGAACACGAAGCAACTGCAACCCGGCGGCGTCGTGCTGCTTGCGGTCGGCGGCGCACAGGCCGATGGACGCGCGCTGATGCTTCGCGACGGCAAACTCGCGTTGTGGGCCGGCGGAAAGGAATTGACGAGCAGCGCACCGCTGACGGCGCGTGCCTGGAGCGCGATCGCAGCCACTTACGACGGCCAGCGTGCGCGCCTGTACCTCAATGGCCGCGAGGTCGCCGCGCAAGACGTGGAAATTGCCGCCGCGGCGGCGCAGATCCACGTGGCGCCGGTCATTCGGCACTTGCGCGATGTACCGCATTTCGGAGGCCAGCTGGCGGAGCTGACGCTGCACAAGGACGCACTGAGCGCGAAGCAGATCGCGACGCTGGCCCAGGCGAATCCGGATTTCGATCTCGTCGTCTTCTACGAGGTCGGCGGCCACTGGCCGTGGCAGGTGAAGCAGTGGCGTGGCCTGCAGGAACCGCAGGATCCGTGGACCCTGCCCAAGGGCAAGGCGCCACACAGCAAGCCGACGGCGAAAACACTCGAGCTCATGCAGCCGCTGTTCCCGGATGGGGAGAATGCCTGGAAGTTTGCGCGCTGGCGGCTGGCAGAGGCACCCAGAGTGCCCGAAACCGGCAGGGAGATCTCGGGCACTAACTACCCTGATGCTTCCTGGTACGCCGCGACGGTACCCGGCACCGTACTCACCACGCTCATCGATCGCGGCGTGTATCCGGACTACGACTACGCCCTGAACAACATGGCAATCCCGGAGAGCCTGGCACGCCAGGACTACTGGTACCGCACGGTGTTCGACGCACCGGCCGCGCTCGCTGGCAAACAACTCACACTGACGTTCAAGGGCATCAACTACGCCGCCGAGGTGTGGATCAATGGCGCCCGCCTGGGCAACATCCGCGGCGCATTCATCCGCGGTGTGTTCGATGTCACGGGCCGCGTGCAGCCGGGCAAGAGCAATGCGATTGCGGTGCGCGTGTCGCCGCCGCCCCACCCCGGCATCCCGCACGAAGAATCCATCGCGGCCGGGCCCGGCGAAAACGGCGGCTGGGTGGCGCTCGATGGCCCCACCTTTGCCGCCTCCGAAGGCTGGGACTGGATCCCGGGCATTCGCGACCGCAACACCGGAATCTGGCAGGACGTCACGCTGTCGGCCACGGGCCGCGTGCGGTTGTTGGACCCGCAGGTCATCTCGAGGCTGCCGCTGCCGAAAACCGACAGCGCCGAAGTCTCCATCAATGTGCCCGTGGAAAGCTCGCACAGCGAACCGGTGGACGTGACCATTACCGCGAAGTTCGAGGGTGTCTCGCTGAGCAAGTCGGCATCGCTGGTGCCGGGAAAATCCGAGGTCCGCTTCACGGCCGCGGAATTCCCGCAGCTGAACGTCGCCCACCCGCGGTTGTGGTGGCCGAATGGCTACGGGGCGCAGGAGCTGTACCATCTCGATCTCGCGGTCAGCGATGGCGGCCGGCTTTCGGACGCCCGGTCCTTGCGCTTCGGTATCCGTCACGTCACCTACGAGTTCTCATTGTTCGATTCCGACGGCCGCCTGCGGCGCGTGGAAGTGGACGTGGCCGGCGGCAGTGCGCGTGGCGAACGCCTTATCGACAATCGTCATGAATTCATCAAGAAAAGTCCCAATGGCTGGGCGGCATCGCTGACCAAGGCGGGCGAGACTTCGCCCGCGGTGCGCGAGCTCGACGATCTGCTCGAGTATCCGCATCTCACGTTGCGCGTGAACGGCGTGCGCATCCTGGCGCGTGGCGGCAATTGGGGCATGGACGATTCACGCAAGCGCATCCAGCGCGAGCGCCTCGAGCCCTACTTCAAACTACAGAAAGCCGCGAACCTCAACATCGTCCGCAACTGGATGGGCAACAACGACGAAGACGTGTTCTTCGAGCTCTGCGATGAATACGGGCTGATGATCCTCAACGATTTCTGGGCGTCGACGCAGGACTTCCAGGTCGAGCCGCAGGACCCGCAGCTGTTCCTGCAGAACGCCGAAGACACGGTGCTGCGCTATCGCAACCACCCGTCCATCGTGCTGTGGTTCGGCCGCAATGAAGGCGTGCCGCAGCCCATCCTCAATGAGGGCCTGGGAGATCTGATCGCGCGTCTCGATGGCACGCGCCATTTCACGGGCAGCTCGAACATGGTGAACCTGCAGGGTTCCGGGCCGTATAACTACCGCCCGCCCGCAGGCTACTTCACCGATCTCGCCAGCGGATTCTCGGTGGAGACGGGCACGCCTTCGCTCGCCACGCTCGAAGCCATCGAGGCCATGGTGCCGAAAGCGGATCGCTGGCCGCTCTCCGACACCATCGCGTATCACGACTGGCACTTCGGCGGTAACGGCGACGTCAAGACGTTCATGGAGACGTTGGCCACACGCTACGGGGAAGGAACCAGTCTCGAAGATTTCGAGCGCAAGGCGCAGATGATGAACTACGAGACCTATCGCGCGGTGTTCGAAGGTCTGCAGGCGCACATGTGGACGAAGAACAGC
>Ga0193753_10002749_pt1 | contig 13567 bp, 6 predicted proteins | sample H1c2metaG_FD_144925 | JGI IMG/M metagenome (GOLD analysis project Ga0193753, IMG submission 144925) | Soil microbial communities from a riparian zone of the East river system, Colorado, United States - H1c2 | ecosystem: Environmental > Terrestrial > Soil > Riparian zone | place: USA: East River... | reverse complement strand
ACATTCCGTCTGCACTCTCTTCCTGTCAGGCTGCAGAGCTTCACGATCTCCGCAAAGACAGCAGAGTCGCTGGGCAGCTTTCTGCTTCAGGTGCTCGACTCGCATCTGAGCGCTCAGAGTGTGCAGCTGCGGACCATGGGCGATGGCTTTGGACTGGACATACGGATTACGGCTTTGCCTGAGGTCATTAAAGATCAGACTGCGTTGCTTGCGACGATGGCCCAGAGGGCTCAGCTTCCGGTGGAAGAGGCACTGGACGAGGTGTGGGATAAACAGCTTCTTCCTTTGAGTAGGACGGACGCCTTTACGATCAAGGCGACGATGCTGCCTTGCGATGTCGCGCGATTTACTTCGATCATCAAAGGCTTGGGCGGCAGCGCAGTGACGCAGGCGACGGGAATCATGACCGCTTTCCTTCCAGCTTCAGCAGAGCATCAACTCTCTGGGCTTCGCCAGGAGTTCACGAGTGCCCATGGGTCGCTTACGATTCTTGATCGACCCGCGCAGGCTGAGGTCGATCTCTGGGGGCCGCTCCCTGATTCGTTTCCACTTATGCAGAAGATCAAAGAGCAGTTCGATCCTAACCGTACACTCAACCCCGGCCGCTTTTTAGGTGGAATCTAACTATGGCCCATCTCACCTTGATCGAAGCTCCGAAGCCATCCAACTTCGACCCGCATCATCCGCCTGATCCTGCCTTGATCGACGACTGCGTCCACTGTGGCTTTTGTTTGCCGGCCTGTCCGACCTATGTGCTATGGGGGGAGGAGATGGATTCGCCACGCGGGCGAATCTACATGATGAACAAATCGACCAAGGGAGAGGCGCCGCTCGATCAGCGCTTCCAGCAGCATATGGATAACTGCCTTGGGTGCATGGCGTGCATGACTGCTTGCCCCTCTGGGGTGCAGTACGACAAGCTGATCGAAGACACACGTGCACAGGTGGAGCGCAATATTCCGCGCACAACGGCAGACAGTCTCTTTCGGCGAATGCTCTTCGCCACCTTTCCGTATGCCAATCGGCTTCGCCTGCTGGCGCTGCCGTTGCTGGCCTATCAGCGCTCCGGCCTGCAGAGAGTAGTCCGCGCAACCGGGCTGCTTCGGTTGATTCCTAAACAGTTGTCGGCAATGGAATCTCTTCTTCCGCGGGTTCCGGCGAGGCTGTTCCGGCGCCTGCCTGCTCATATTAAACCCGCAACGCAGCCACGTCTTCGCGTCGGTATGCTTGCGGGCTGTGTGCAACAGGTCTTCTTCCAGCACGTGAATGAGGCCACAGCTCGGGTTCTCGCCGCCGAGGGCTGCGAGATCTTCATCCCTCCGTCGCAGCAGTGCTGTGGCGCCCTGATGGTCCACTCCGGTCTGGAGAAAGATGCTGCGGACTTTGCCCGCCATATGATCGCTACCTTCGAAGCGGCTCATGTTGACGCTGTCGTGATCAATGCCGCGGGGTGCGGCTCCACCATGAAGGAGTATGGACATCTGCTTCGCGATGATCCGGCATGGGCCGAACGGGCTGCACAGTTCAGCGCGAAATGCAAAGACATCTCGGAGATTCTCTGCGAGTTACCGGCGCAATCTCCGCGCCACGCGCTGCCGATGCGAATCGCTTATCATGACGCCTGCCATCTTCGCCATGCCCAGGCAATTTTCGAACAGCCGCGACGACTGCTTGCTACGATTCCCGGGCTGCAGGTCGTGGAGGTGGAAGAGATGAACCTGTGCTGCGGCTCAGCCGGAGTCTACAATCTGCTGCATCCGGATGCCGCCAATCAATTGGGAGATAGGAAGGTCACCCATCTTCTTGCGACGAAGGCCGAAGCGGTGATCTCGGCTAATCCCGGATGCCTGATCCAACTGATGAACGGCCTGCGGCGACGCGGACTGGATGCGATGCCGACCTTCCATATGGTGGAGCTGCTCGATGCCTCGATACGGAATGTATCTCCTTCGGGGCTTCTGGGGACAAAGAGCTCTACAGAGGTGAAAAGGACAAGTATCTAAGCAAGATCAAATGCGACAACCTCATGCACATTGATCGAAGGCACGTCGACGAGGATCGTCTCACCTTCTGTCGAGTACTGTGCGGCCACACCTGCCACGAGAAGATGCGCCTTGGTCACACGTCGACCATGAGGAATGCGGACGCGGACCCGCTGGCTGGTGATGGGGATCACTTCGCGCACTGGTCCCTTCATCATCATGGGATTGGTGAGGTTGACGAGGTGTACCGTGATGGAGCTCTTCTGGCTCCAGATTGAGATATCGAGAATGCCTTTGCCTTCTACTGTTACAGGCGCTGGCTCGTTTGTGGCCCAGAGCACGGCGTTGCGCAGCAGCTTCGCGTGATCGACGTCCAGAACCTCCCAAAATGTTCGGTCGATGTCACCCGGGAGATAGACCACGCGGCCTTTGCCAACCTCGCGCACTACCGCTCCTGCCTGGGTGGGTTTGCCTTGCCGCGGAAAGACCTCTTCCATTGGAAGATCAGGGTAGGTCGAAACTACCTGGAGCGGATAAAGATTTTTTCCTGCCGGTTTAATGGCTACCTGATTCGCTCCGTTGATGATGCGCGTTGCATCCTCGAAGCCATTGAGCAGAGGGTGATACTTTTGCGTGGCCGGATTTTTTTCGAGGGTGAGATAGGAGTTCAACATAGGTCCCTCTACCTTGCCATCGAACGAGACACCGAATAAGGACGAAAGCCCAAAGTCAGGCTGGCGCACGCCCCATTCATCATAGAGCGATGTCTCGTATGTCGCGACGACGCCTCCGCCGCGTTCGACAAACTCGCGGATCTGCTGGCACTGCGCCTTCGATAAGGCAGCAATGTTGGGAAGGATAAGGGTGCGAAATTGATCGGTGTGCTCGCGATCTAAAAGGTGATCATGCACCATCTCAAAGGGGATGCGCGCCTCAATGAGTGCCTGGTAGAAGCCGAGGCTCGGGTCTTCTACCTTGGCGCGTGCGTTTTCGCCGCCATAAAAGATCGCCGTCTGCTGGGAGTAGACCATCCCTACCCGCGCAAGGGGCTTTTCGTTTCGAAGATATGCTTCATTAGCCGCATGCCACTTATAGATATCTTCGACGACGGGAAGCCAGCGCCGATCGATCAGCTTCGCGTCGAACTTCGTGAACCATGGACGCAGGCCCTGGGCGACACCATCCATGACCCATAGCTTGATCTCGTCTTCACTTTGGACGGAGTCTTTCCACCTGTACTTCTCCTCCAATCCCATGCTGAAGATTCCGACGATGGCTTTGTCACCCATCGTGGCGCGGTATTCCTTGCCATTTTTACCGTTTGCCCAGGGAGCCATGAGGCCGCTTCTTCCCTGACGATCCGCAAACAGGGTAGGAGCCAGCTCGCCTACCGTCTTCATGTCGAGTTCACTGAGCGCGCCACCGCCTGCGTTCGCAATATAGCTGGCGCTGGGATTAATCTTCTGGATCTTTTCGTTCCATAACCTCCACAGCTCGAATAAACGCTTTTGGTGCCATACGACATACTCGCGCCGTGACGGATCGTGAGGGTCCATGGTGCGAGGCAACTGCAAACCGCTGAACGCGAGAAAACTCTTCTGGCAATGTTCGCAATAGCACATGCCGGAGCCGGCCCAGCGGTTCGTGAAGATTCCGTCGGGCATGTACTTCAACATGATCTCCTCATGCACCGAGGTCATGAACTCGAAGTTATAGGGGCCGAGAGCGCAGGTGATCCAGTAATCCGGATCCGATGGATGCCTGCGTTTGTTGCCGTGCTCATCCACCGCGATCCAGTCTGGATGCGCCTCGTAGATGTCCTGATGGCAGGCGTGTGAGTCTGTGCGCGCGATCACATTCATTCCAAGCTTTCGACATCCCTTCGCGATGTCACCGAAGGTATCCATCTTTCCGAGCCACTTGCTGCGGTAATGCATCGGGATCTCGGTCGGATAAAAGGCTACAACGCCGCCGGCGCTTAAACAGGCGGCATCGATGTGAAGCCTCTTGAAGTAGTCGAGCCAGAAATCGAGGTCGTAGTTCCCTGGGTCGTCTTCGACAAAACCAACTTGAGCCCAGCGCATGGGACGGTCGTACCACCCGTCAGGCTTTGCGGCTTCGGAGCCTGAGTTGGGTTTTAAGGGCGCACCTATCGCACTGAACTCCGTGCCAACTCCTGCGAAACAGGCGACCGTGAGCCCTGCTGCCTGCTTCACAAACTTCCTTCGAGTGCTACTCATTTGCATGTCCCTTCAAAGCCTTTGTTTATTAACGCAGAGCGATAACGGCACCGTCTTTTGGAGGCAGGTTCATCGCGATCTGCCGACTACTTATGACAACTGCTTGCTTGCCCCAGAGATCTTCTGCGGAGGTAAAGCTGCCTGTGCCGCGTTCGAGCGACACCTTTACTTTGCGCGTGGTGGTTGTAGGATTCGTCACCCAGAGGTATGTTCCGCCTTGACCCTGGTGGAGGCGGGCTTGAACAGCATTATCGTCGATCAACACCTGCGGAGTTGCTCCGGCCATCTTCAAGAAGCCTGCAAACATCTCCTTCGTCTCTGTCTCGTGATGGAGGTAATATCCTGCTCCGGGAAAGGATCCTATGAGCAAGGTTTTGCCACTGCCGAATTGATGTTCCACGGCCGCAATCGCGCCGTCAGAGTAATGACCGACGGCTTTGCCGCCCTTTAGCTCATAGTTCTGACGGAAGTATCGGCCGTAGATCTTGCTGCCATTGACCTCCAGTGTCAGGTTTTCTGAGATGTCAGGGTTGAATTCGACGTAGCTCTCCTTCGCGCCGAAGACCTCGTCGAGTCCAAAGTTCGGCTGGGTCGTTCCCACGTGGCCGTAGTCGCCGAAGTAGGCCGGCAGACCTTCACAGATGAGCGTGCCACCCTTCTCGACATACTTTCTCAGCCTGGCCACGGTTTCGGCCTTGAGCATGACGGGATAGGCGACGTAGAGAATTTTGTAGGCGTCAATATCTTCCAGGGCGACAAAGTCCGGCTGGATGTTCGAGTCGAAGAATGCCTGGTAGGCTCCTCGCATCGAATGCAGGTAGAAGTCGGTGGAACCCTGCTGCACGTAGTTGAAGAGCTCCGATTCGGGAGCGAACAGCAAGCCTACGTCTCCTTTGATGGGACGCGACTTCCAAAGCTGAGGATGGGCGTTGGCCCAGCGCGCAACACGTCCCGCCATCTCCGCTCTCGGCGTTATGGAACCATCCATGCCGAAGGGCCCAAATGCGCCGAATAACGGACCATCCAGAAGTGGACGCCAGCGGCAGTAGAGGATTCCCCTGGCTCCTCCGGCGCAGGAGACAAGGTTCCAGATACGAACGTCTTCAGGCTCTGAGACGCGGCCATCTTCTTTAGGACGCCCGATGACCTGGGGCTGCATCCAGAGAGGGCCGCCCTGCGCTTCGGCATGCCAGAAGGGCTTTCCGCGCGATCCGGCGCGCACCAGATCGAGCGCCTGATATTGTCTCCAGGGCTCAGTACCCTTGCGCGAAGCGACCCATGTCAAGCCGTAGACATCGACGCGCGACGCAGCCAGCCATTCATTATGAGAGGAGGAGGAATATGTTTCGAGCGTGCCGGCTACGCCATGCGCCGTAACCAGATGATTTGGATCCAGTCGACGAAACAGCTTTACTCGCCAGTCGAAGAGGCTGTAGGCGTTATCGACGCGGAACTGCAGCCAATCAAGGCTCTCGGAGTATCCGCTGAATCCTCTTGGCGGCTCGAGGTCCTCCCATGTTTCGAGGCTGTAGCGCTGCCATAGCTTACGAACCTTGTCGAGCGATCCGTAACGAGTATTCAACCACTCTCTCAGTTTTTTTTTGCTCGCCTCGCAGTAGCAATACATCTTTTGAGGGCTGCCGCCCTCGGAGGTGGTCTCGTTCCAGAGATCGTATCCAAGCAGAGCGGGGTGATTGCGATAGCGTTCGATGAGCGTGACCAGAAACTTTTCAGCCAAAGCATGCACTTCGGGGTTATCCAGGCATAAACCCGGAAAGCCTCCGGTCGCGCTGCTACCCGATATTGTGCTGTTGAGAACGGTACCATCGCTCGCCAGATATCGAGCAGAGGCATACTTGCGAAACGCCCACTCCGGAGCGCAGGTCACCAGCTCCGCTATGATGACCTTGATTCCATTCTGCGCTGCGAGATCCATCATCTGGTCATAGTCAGCGAAGTCGTACTTGCCCGGAGCTATCTCGATTGCAGACCACATGAACCAGTGGCGGAAGGTATTCATTCCCACCTGCGCTGCTGTTTTGTGGTCGCGCGCCCAATCCTGGCTGGGTGGATTTGACTTTCTAAAGTAGACAGCGCCGGAGGGAAAGACCGAGCCCATTGCGACTTCCTTGGTCTCGACAGCAGTTTGGGCAGCTTTGTCAGAGAGCATTCCCGCGGCTGCAATAGGAGCGGCATGAGCTACCGCCGCAGATACGCTGATGAGAGCTGTCGAATGAATAAAGTCTCTCCGTGTAACATCCGTATTTTCATTCATGTTGTCGATACTCCAACGCGGTGGTGAGGGGTTGGGCCAGCTTCCAAGGCGTATGTCAGGATGGCAACCTAGTAGTGGAGTTGAGGGAGACTGAATCTGTCTCCCGTTGCTGTTCCGTTGGACAACTTGCTGAAGCTCTTTGAACCGGGCCCAGCGGCGACGAAGTGACCACAATTCCCAAACATCTGGACCATACTTCCGGTCTGCCCAACGACGGTATTCGGCACCGTGAATGCTGCCGGGTTGAAGTAGCCATTTACGTCGGGATTTTTGACACGCATCGGAACACCTGTGACACAACTCGCAACATTGTATGTGTTGAATACAGGAGGGAGCATATTCGTACGGATGTCCGTCGGGAACCCTGTGTGCAACGTGCCGATGCCTAATCCCGAATGTTGCACCTGCGGTGCTGAAGCGGCATGAGGCCATCTATCGTGCGATCGCAGAACACAATCCGACCGCGGCGCGGAATGCCATGCGTCGCGCCATCTGGAGGAGACGATACAGCGAGTGTCGCGCGTGGCAGAGCAGCATAAAGTTCAAGAGAAGATGGGTCCAGGTAGGAGCTCTGCTTCCCTGCTACCTGCTGCTCGATCAAGGCCGCGAGGGCTTTCGTCTGCGAGAAGAATCTGCACACGCAGCTTAGGATTTCGTCTTGGACTTCTCTGTCTTCTTACCGATGCCCAAGGCCTTCCGGGGCCTGGGATTGCCAGCGGGGATGTGTTCGGTGCCAAGCGCATTATGATAGCGCTTAAGCGCTGAATTGAGGTGCAGCAGCATGGCCTCACGGGCCCCGTCAGAATCACGGCGCTTGATTGCATTAATGATAGTGGCGTGTTCTTTGAGGGACAATGGCAGTGCGTTAGGAAGCAGCAGGACTCTTGAAAGCGTTTTTTCCAGCTGGCCTCGAATCATGGAGACGAGGTCGAAGATGAGAAAGTTTTCGGAGGCAGCAGCCAGGCCGACATGAAATTCCAGATCGAGGGCGGCGAAGCGCTTCTCGTCGTGGAGCGCGGCTTCCATCTTAGCGAGGAGAAGCTGAAGCTTGGCAAGGTCTTCCTCACTGCCCCGATGTGCGGCACTCGCTGCGGTCACACTCTCCAGGGCGATACGTACCTGCATCAGATCTTCGATATCGTGCTGTTCGGTGATAATCCGCCACTCGACGATCTTCCCCAGAAATTTTCCACCATTGATGGCAACCGAGGTCCCTTCGCCCACGCGAGCCGTCAGCACACCAACAATACAGAGGCAGCGAAGCGCCTCTCTGAGCGAGGAGCGTCCTGCCCCAAAGTTCTTGCACAGCTCCCGTTCTGAGGGAAGGCGCTGTCCCGGCTTGAGGTCGCCCTTAGCGATCAAGGATAGGATTTGATCGACGATCTCGTCACTGATCGAGGTTTTGGCGACAGGCTTGATCTTCGATTTAATGGACTTGATATGGGAGATCTGGAGCTTCTTCAGCATACGATTTCATCTCTACTTCGGTAAACCAACTCCACGATACACGAAAGTCTTAGCAAGTTCGCGGATTTCTGTTTATATTGGTCTGATAATCAGACTGTAAGGCTATCCGCTATACAGAATCGCTCAATCCTCGCCGTAAGAACGGTCAGATTATGGAAGCCGCAGGTTTTCGGGACACTCCCGTAACCAGCATAATCTGTCAAATCAGGGAAACAGAGGTATTGTGGAACGACTTAAGGTATCACGATAATGATTACGATTAGCTCCCATTTCGTCATGTTGGTGCAGCATTCATGAGATTACGCGACACCGCTAAAGACCTGTTCCTGGCAACGCTCCATCGCTTGCGGATCTCCGAGGTGATGCGAAGCCGTATCAAGCACGAGGAGGAGACGCTTCACCTGGGCGAACTGGTCTATTCGATGCAAAGTTTTCGCCGTGTGATTGTGATTTCGGTCGGGAAGGCCGCGGCGCCGATGTGGGACTCGCTTCTTCCGGTGATCGAGCCTACGCTGAGGCGTGGTCAATCGATTGACGCGATAGTTATTGGCGCTACCAGACCCCAGAGGGACGACTCGCGGGTAGCGTATTTTCACGGAAGCCACCCTTTTCCTGACCAGACTGCCCGAGACGCGGCCGACGCAATTCTGAATCTGCTTGCGGCTTGTGACGAGACATGCCTGGTGATTTTCCTGGTAAGCGGCGGAGCCTCGGCGATGGTGGAGAAGGCTTTGGACAACAGGATGACGGTAGAGGATGAAGCGATGTTTCACAAGGCTTTGGTGCGGTCAGGGCTGCCAATCACGCAGATGAACGCGCTTCGAAAACACTTCTCGCAGGTGAAAGGCGGGCGGCTCGCCGTGGTTGCACAGGGGGCGACGCAATGTACGCTGCTGGTCTCCGATGTCCCGGAGAAGATGCTGCATATTATCGGGTCGGGGCCTTCTCTCCCTGATCCTTCAACGGTGCAGGAGTGTCGTCAGATTATCCATGAGAATTTAGAATCGCTCAATCTGCCAGATAAGATTCTTGAGTTTTTCAGTGACCCCGATTGTGAGGAGACGCCTACTGCGGATCATCCTGCCTTCGAAAAGGCGAGCTGGTTTTCGCTGCTTTCGAGTGAGGACCTCTACAAGAGCGCTGGCGAACTCGCCGATCGCGATGGCTTTCACGTCGTTGTTGATAATAGCTGTGACGACTGGGACTACCGGGATGCAGCTACCTATTTGCTAGACAGACTGTGGGAGCTTCGGGGGCATCATCGGCGTGTTTGTCTTCTCTCCGCCGGGGAGGTCTCGGTACAGATACCGGCGGCACATGGCTCCGGCGGACGAAATCAACAGTTCGTTCTCGAGTGCGCGCGGCAGATCGTTGGGAGAGGTTTGAGCGCCACGGTTTTGAGCGGTGGGTCTGATGGCGTCGATGGAGACAGCCCTGCCGCGGGTGCGGTGTGTGACGAAACTACGTTTGAGCGGGCAGCGGAGAACGAGTTGGATCTTGTTGCAGCCTTGGAGAGTTTCGACAGCTTCACCGTATTCAGCAAATTGGGAGACGCCATTGTTACCGGACCTACCGGCAATAATGTCAGGGACCTGCGCATTTTATTAAGCGAAACGTAGCTCTCTGAGATGTGCGTGCGCTGCTAACGAAGAATCAGCTTTGTGAGCGATGGAAAGTAGACGAGGAGCGACACCAGAACTCCCATCAAGCAGGCGAGCGCAATGCTATGGATGAAGACGAAGCGCAGGATGGTGCCTTCGCTACCGTAGGTGCCTGTGGCTGTGCTCGCAACGACAACACTCTGCGGGGCTACCATCTTGCCCATGACACCACCTCCAGAGTTCGCTGAGGCCATGATGTAAGGGGAGATGCCGAGTTGTTGGGCGGTAAACTTCTGCAGGCTGCCGAAGAGAACATTGGACGAGGTGTCAGAGCCGGTTGAAGCTGTACCAAGCCAGCCGACGAGGGTTCCGAAGAACGGATAAAGGACGCCTGTTCGGGCGAAGGCGAGACCGAGCGTTGCGTCGAGGCCACAGAAACGAGTGATGTAACCGATGCTCATGAGGGCGGCGATGGTGACCAGGGTGAAACGGGTCGAGACGACCGTTTGCATGAAGACCTGGAAGATGGCGCCCGGACGCAGACGCATGACCAGAGCGGCAATAATGGCGGCAATGAAGATGCCGCTACCGGTCGCCGAGAGCCAGTTGAAGGTGAAGACCGCGGCCTCCGCGATGGGCACGGGAACGACGGGGGGAACACGGAAGATGACATGGTCAAGGCCGTGAATCGGAAGCCGTAATGTACTGAGGGCGTCAATCCAAGTGGTGAAGCGGGGTGTGCCCCAGACAGTAACGAAGAGTGTCAGGATGATCCAGGGGACTGCAGCACGGATAACGACGTCGGCATGGTTCCTGCTGAGCGAGCGTGGGAGATGAGTGATGTCCTGGCGTGCCGCGTTGAGAATACGCTTCGGCTTCCAGATGCGAAGAAATAGGACAAACGTGACCAGGCTAATAACGGCTGCGCTGATATCGACGAGCCAGGGACCGTGAAGTCTGGCGACCAGAAGCTGTGTAAACCCGAAGGTGGCGCCGGCAACCATGATTGCCGGCCATATCTCGATCATGGCCTTGAAGCCGGCGAAAGCCCAGATGAGCCAGAACGGAACGAGTATGCAGAATGGCGTAAGAAGAGTTGCGATGACTCTGGTGAGGAGGAGGGTATCGAGCCCTGTGACACCGTGTAATGCGATAACCGGAGTGCCTAGAGCACCGAAGGCTACGGGGGCCGTGTTGGCAAGCAGCGCCAGACCAGCAGCTTGAATGGGGGGAAAGCCGAGACCGATCAGGATTGTGCCGCAGACGGCGACGGGCGTTCCAAAGCCTGCGGCTCCCTCAAAGAAGGCGCCGAAGATGAAGGCGATGAGCAGGAGTTGAAGGCGGCTATCCTCGGTAACTCCAACGAGGCACTCTTGCATGAGCCCGAACCTTCCGGCGCGGACGGTAAGCTGGTACATGAAGATGACGGGAAAGACGATCCAGAAGATAGGGAAGAGGCCGTATCCGGCTCCAAATGCCGTTGCCAGAAGCGCCAGGTGGGTCGGCATATGAAAGATGGCAACAGCAATAGCCAAGGCTACGGCAAGCGAGATAAGCGCCGACAAGTGTGCCTTGAGCTTGAAACCCACTAGCGCTACGAGCAGAATTACCAGAGGAAGCGCCGCCCAGAAGGTGGAAAGCCACCAATGATGCGCGGGGTCATAGCTCTGGAACCAGGGGGTGATGCTCACCGATACAAGTCTTATCGAGATTGCCATAAATGGACCGACGCCTTCAAATAGTGGAATGCAACATGGTTGAGCGCACATGAAATTCAGTGCATTTCGTGCCGCTCATTATCAATCGTAAAGCAGACCATGTAAAGGCGTTTTTGGTCTGACGATCAGATGCAATAAAAACAATTATTTGAGATTGACATTGGTCTGACAATCTAACTAACATCCTGTCGTCTCTCACATTGCTCAGGAGCATTACCTATGCGCAAAGCTCTATTGCAAAATATGCTTCGAGACATCGGTTCGCGATGAGGAGCTGCTTGATCTCTCAAGATCTTCCGGGTGAACTGGGAGAGACAAGTTATACCACTCTCATCTTGCTGTCCTAAGCCAGTCGTCCTAATTTAACTTGAATTGAGGATTCGATGGATTCCAAAAAGAACGCTTGGACACGACGGCGACTGATCCAGACGGCGGGCTCTCTTGCCGCTGTAGCCGGCACAGCTGGGAAAGCTATGGCGGCCAACAAAGTCCAAGGCGTCTCTCTTGTGTTGGCCGCAACCGACCCAGTTGCCGGAGCTTCAGAGGTTCTTTGGGCTGCAAATGAACTGGAGAAATCCCTCACCCTGCTTGGCGTCGCCGTCCTGCGTTGCGAGCGCATGGCACAGGCAAACGTGGACGACCTTTGTATCGTTGTAGCTGGCTTGAAATCCCCCGTTGCCGTAGAAATTCTGAAAACAGCCCAGATCAATGTCGCTCCGGTACCGGAGGCCCTCGGAATTATTCCTGGGGTGATCGGAAAGAGAAAAGTCATCCTGGCCTGTGGTCACGATGCCCGCGCTGTAGTTTATGCGGTGCTCGACCTTGCCGATCGTGTCCAGAATGCGGCTGAACCACACCTCGCTCTGGCAGACATCAAGCCTCTGACAGAACGTCCTGCCAATGAAGTCCGAAGTATGACGCGACTCTTCACCAGCGATGTCGAGGACAAACCCTGGTATAACGATCGCGAGATGTGGCCGCGCTATCTTACGATGCTAGCGACGCAACGCTTCAACCGCTTCAATCTTGCCTTCGGAATCGGCTATGACTTTATCCGCCACGTGACGGACGCGTACTTCCTGTTCACTTATCCCTTCCTTCTCTCGGTTCCCGGCTATAAAGTACGCGTGCCGCAGTTACCGGATGCAGAGCGCGACCACAACCTGGAGATGCTGCAATACATTAGCGAACAAACCGTCGCCCGCGGCATGGAGTTCCATATCGGCCTGTGGATGCATGGCTATGAATGGATTGACAGCCCCAACGCAAACTACACCATTGAGGGAATCACGAAAGAGAACCACGGCTCTTACTGCCGTGATGCTGTGCGCATGCTGTTAAATGCCTGTCCCGCCATCAGTGGCGTCACCTTCCGCATTCACGGCGAAAGCGGCGTCACCGAGGGTAGCTACGAGTTCTGGAAGACCGTCTTCGCTGGCGTCGCCACCTGCGGCCGCAAGGTCAAGCTCGACATGCACACTAAGGGGATGGACGAGACTATGACCGACATCGCGCTGGCCACGCGGCAGCCCGTCAACATGTCTCCCAAGTTCTGGGGTGAGCACATGGGCATGACCTATCACCAAGCCGATATCCGCAAGATGGAGCAGCCGAAGCCAGGCGACGAAAATAAGACGGGCCTGATGAAGTTGAGCAGTGGCACGCGCAGCTTCCTGCGTTATGGTTATGGGGACCTCATGCGCGAAGATCGACAGTGGACTGTCGTCCATCGCATTTGGCCAGGGACGCAACGCCTTCTCTTGTGGGGCGACCCGGTTACTGCTGCTGCCTACTCTCGCAGCTTTAGTTTTTGCGGGAGCAACGGAGTAGAAATTTGTGAGCCGCTTTCCTTCAAGGGCAGACGCGGCTCAGGAATCGCCGGTAACCGTACGGCCTATGCCGACAACACTCTTGTACCGCGCTGGGATTGGCAGAAATATGCCTACGGCACGCGTGTCTGGGGACGCCTCCTTTACAACCCCGACGCTGAGCCGGATACATGGCTGCGTTTTCTTAATAAACAGTTCGGCAGCGGCTCCCTTGACGTTGAGGCGGCACTCTCCAATGCCAGTCGCATCCTTCCTATTGTCACCACAGCGTATGCGCCTTCGGCAGGCAACAACACCTATTGGCCAGAGATCTATTTCAATGAATCCTATGTCGATGGAGATCATCCCGGCCCATACGGGGACAGTCCCGTTCCCAAGGTCTTTGCTACTGCAAGCACGTTTGACCCACAACTCTTTTCACGCATGAGCGACTTCGCCGACGAACTACTGGGCGG
>Ga0193753_10002748_pt1 | contig 13570 bp, 9 predicted proteins | sample H1c2metaG_FD_144925 | JGI IMG/M metagenome (GOLD analysis project Ga0193753, IMG submission 144925) | Soil microbial communities from a riparian zone of the East river system, Colorado, United States - H1c2 | ecosystem: Environmental > Terrestrial > Soil > Riparian zone | place: USA: East River... | reverse complement strand
TGATTTCAGCAATTTTATAAATGCCGTTATTGATGAAAAAAGTTTTGACAAGATCAAATCATATATAGATGCCGCCAAAAAAGATGACAAAGCATCCATCTGGGTGGGGGGGAAATGCGATAAGAAGGATGGCTATTTTATTCAGCCAACGGTAATAGAAACAAAGAACCCTAAATCTGTTACCATGTGCGAAGAAATCTTTGGGCCGGTATTAACCGTTTATGTTTATCCTGCTAACGGTTTTGAAAAAATAATGGAACTGGTTGATACTACTTCGCCATATGCTTTAACTGGTTCTATAATCGCGCATGACAGAAACGCAGTAGAGTTAGCTACCAACAGGCTCCGCCATGCCGCCGGTAATTTTTATATCAATGATAAGCCAACGGGGGCAGTTGTTGGTCAGCAGCCATTTGGTGGGGCCAGGGCAAGCGGTACCAATGATAAAGCCGGTTCTATTTTAAATTTATACCGCTGGTTAAGCGCAAGAACCATTAAAGAAACATTTAATCCGCCAACAGATTATCGATATTCCTTTATGCAGGAAGCATAAACAGTTATTGTAAAGTAAATAAAACCACACATTGTGTAATAACTCCACACTTTGAGTGGTTTTTTTGTTTCTAAAAGATTGCTGGTCAAAGCAATAGCGGAATGGTATATATTTTGGTCAACACTGGGCGACGAAATTGTTCACCAAAAAAATCACAATGAAACAAGTACTCTGTATTGCGCTGCTGGCTGTTTGCGCTCTTTTTGCCAGTGCCCAATCAAACCACAAAACAGTTACACCGCATGCTGAATTTGGGATTAAAGGCGGTTTAAACATTGCCAATCTTCATGTAGAAAACAGCACTAACCAGGATGCCAAAGCCTCATTTTATCTGGGCGGACTGGCACATATCCATGTTACTAAATTCTTTGCTGTTCAGCCGGAAATCATGTATTCCGGGCAGGGCTTTAACCAAACAATAGATGACACTAAATACCGCGCCCGCCTTAGTTACATTAATATGCCGGTATTAGCACAATTTATGTTTGGGGATGGTTTCCGACTGGAATCGGGGCCACAGCTGGGTGTATTGGCAGCAGCCCGCCAGAAGGCAGGGAGCAGCAGCACTGATGTTAAAGACCTGTACAAACCGCTGGATTTTTCATGGGTTTTTGGCCTGGGTTATGTTACCCCATCGGGCTTTGGGGTAGATGCACGGTATAACCTGGGCATCAATAACATTAATGATGTATCGGCAAATAAGGTAAACAACCGGGTTTTTGCAGCAGGTGTTTTTTACCAGTTCGGTACTAAATAATTGGGAAAACAGAAAAGAGATGATATAAAGTATATTATCAGAACAAAAAATCACCTGGCTGTGCCTGCAACCAGGTGATTTTTTGTTTAGTGCCTGTTTTACAACTTGTTTTCAATTTTTTCCTTTTTGATATTTGCTGTATATTTGCCACCCGGTTAAAAAAAGCGTTCCGTATGCATATTTTTTAATTCCTGGCTGCGTAGCTCAACTGAATAGAGCATTTGACTACGAATCAAAAGGTTACAGGTTTGACTCCTGTCGCGGTCACACAGTCCTAGCAAGGGTTTCAGCAAATTTGTTGAAACCCTTTTTTTATGCCATTTGCATACAAAAACATTTTTCTTCTTCTATTAATATTGAAGTTATGCTAGGCGGTCATTTTAAAATGACTGGATTGGGTTAAAAGAAACCCTTTCCATATTTATCCGTACAAATACGGTATTTGTGTATCAATATTAAATATAGCTTAGACAATCGCTAAGTTTATACCTAAACCCACCTAACTATCATCAAACATGAAAGGGACGTATGCTCAGCTCAAGCAAAACATTTTAACCCGTTCAAATCCGAATAATTTAATATTAGAAAAAGCACTTCGAGACGATTTGTCAACAGTTTCGTATAGTGACGTATTGCAATATGTTCGTATTGCAATGAAAGGTATGGAACCGTCATACACAAGGGACAGTAAGGATGCAGGTGAGGCCGTTCAAATCCATCTTAAAAGGATTCTTAAAGATGTTTCGTACCGCTATCAAGGTTCAGTAATGACAAATACTCATATTAAAGCACATAGCGATATTGATTTACTTGTCATTTCGGAAAAGTCATACCAGTTTGACAGGGATAATGTAAAACGCGTACTAAATGAAGGTGCTCAGCCCTGGAATTTAAATTCTTTTCAAAAAATAAGATTGGTGAATGAACAAGCTGTGGGAGATTATGCAGGCGATCCTTTAGATGATTTAAGAATAATCAGGAAAGAGTCAGAAAACGAATTATCTGGTAAATATGATAAATGTGATATTAGTTTACCTAAGGCAATTTGCATCACAAAAAAGGGAAAAACAACCAGCAGCGCAAAGCATACGGTATGGATCTATGACACAGACCTGATGGACAAATACAGGGATTTGCTGACGCTAACGGAGATGAGTATGCTAAATTGAAAGTCTCAATGACCAGTTCCGGGCTGCCGGATTCCAATGGACGGCGGTGACATACAGTATGGGGAACCAGGACATCATCAGCTATTTCCGGCACAACCTGGTTAAAGGAAGCCGGTTGATGATTGACGCCTGTATTGTTTACCATTTTTACGCAAGTGCTACAGGTTAGAAAATCAACCAGGGATAACTTCATGCAATGAAAGTTATCGATCTTGACAGGTAGCCAACGTTGCCGTATACTCAGGCAGATGGTTTTTATTTTTTAATTCTGTAATGAAGTTGAACAGTGTTGTCATTTAATTTCATGACTTCAATCAGGTTCAGTTTGTGTTCAGCACCAGGTTCATTGAACAATGCCAACCGCTTCTTTGTGCCCTCTTTCCTGCAGTACGGAAATTATCTGCTCCGGCTTTTGATTGCTGGAAACAACTACTATGACATCCATCATTCTTTACGATTACCTCACTGAAAGTCTTTTCAGCAATAACTCCTTCCGGCTCAGTTCCTTTTTCGCTGCTCTTACCAGCCATGCCTCATTTGGTCATACTGGGCTAAGCAGTAAGGTGCGCGAACTGTTTTGGGTTTGCAAAGGAATATGTATGGTGAGTATGCAGCCATTGCCCGGTGAAGAAACGATGACAGCGGTGCCATTATAGGATTCTGAACGGTTTTTAATATTTACCAGGCCGATGCCATCCTTTTTTTTCATTGTATTGAATCCAACCCCGTTGTCTTTTACCTGCATGGTAACAGTGCTGTTGGTTGTTGTGGCACTAATCAGTACATTGGTTGCCTGCGCATATTTGTTGATATTGTTGAGTTGCTCCTGTGCGATGCGGTAAAGCGTTTCTTTGATTCCCGCTGAGACTGTATTTTCATCAAGGCCGGCCGTTTCCAGCTGGATAGTCCGCGATGGAACTCTGTAAATAACTGACAGCCCTTCCATCGCTTCCAGGAAACTGCTGTCAGTAAACCGTGGCATCACCATCCGGTGCGAAAGGTTCCGCGTTTCAACAACCGTTTCTTCAATATGTTGAATACATTCTTTCACAATGGTCTTGTTTACTCCGGTACCAGACAGGGCTATCTCCAGTTTCATACGGGTAGCTGCCAGTAACTGACTGACATTGTCGTGCAATTCCAGGCCGATATGGTTGCGTTCTTTTTCCTGGGCCTGCAGCATGGCGCGGGTAATACTTTTTTGCTGTTCAATCCTGCTGGCAAGTTTCTCCCGCTCCAGCCGGCGCAGTTCTGTAATATCAATGTGCATGATGACAGCTCCTGCAGACTCTTTGCCGAGAAGCGGGCTCGCCACCATCCGGAAACATCTTTTTATTTCTGGATCATCGCAGTTATATTCATGGACAAATTCTTTTACTTTATTATTGAGCACTGCCGCCAGCCCTTTTGCTATTTCCTTTTGATCTTTGATTTGTTCATCCGCCATATGTTTTGACCGGTCCAGGTAATTGTCACCTATTCTATACGCGTTGCCAATAAAACCGTTGCTGTCCGTACCCTTTCGCCACGCATCATTCACGTCAATGACGACACCCTTATGATCCAGCAAAGCAATGCTGGCAGGGATGGTATTGATGATGGCCTGCATTCTTACCGCAACGGCTTTTTTTTCTTCCAAACGTGTTTTCAATAATCCTTCAGCAATCTTACGTTCAGTTATATCCCGCGAAAAACAAGCTGTTCCCATCACCTGTTCTCCTTCATAGATTGGGCAGAAAGAGATTTCTGACCAGGAGTCGCCATTGAAACCTGAATGTTCGGTGGTAAATGATTCGCCGGCAAAAGCCCTTTCATACAGCGCTTTGAAAATTTGCAGTTGACCCGTAGAGAAACCATTCGCTAAAATACTTTCTCCATTGCTGACAGCATTGCCTGACAGGCGGCTGAACATTTTTTCAAATGCCCTGTTGGAAGTGATGAGCGTAAAGTCGCGGGCAACGCTCCACATCAGGTCACTGGTATTATTGATTAACGCGTACAGGTTACTCTGGTCAAATTCGCGCTGCTGCTCTGCTTTTTTGCGTGCAGTAATGTCGCGAAAGAAAACGGAGAGCCCGGCCGGGGAGGGATAAATATTGTTTTCCGCCCAGCAATCAAAGGGTGCATAATATTCTTCGAGATGAATATAATGTTGTTCTTCCATCGCCTTGTAACAAGCCTCCTGGAAAGGCTGCCCGATGACTAACGGGAATACCTCCCACATATTTTTATTGATAAGTTCTTCAACGCTTCGCCGCAGGATATCAGCGCCCTGTTTATTTACGTAGGTATAATGCCAGTTTTTATCGATCGCAACAAAACCATCTGATACCCGCTCCATAATGTTACGGTAATTATCCTCACTTTTCAATAATTTTTCGGCTGCTTTTTTCCGGTCACTGATATCAATGGAAAGTATGAAAAGGCCTTCAGGCACAGGCTGAATACTTAATTGAAAATCCTTTTTCCGTCCATCGGGAAATACAAACTCCGTTTCAAAGTGAAGGGCCAGCCTTTCATCCATGCACCGTCGCAATGTTTTAAATAAATCAGTTTGCCCGATGCCGGGATACTTTTCCATCAGCGTAAATCCCAACAGTTCCGCACTTGTGTATTGGCTGGATTTTACCAGCGCCTGGTTGACATAGACATAGCGCCAGTCCCGGTCATGAATCTGTATGCCCTCCATCATATTATCAAGGGTGCGCCTGAATTGTTCTTCACCGGTACTCAGTTTTTCTTCTGATGCAATGCGCTCGGCCGTTTTCTGAATGACCCTGTCTTCCAGTTCGTCGTTTAATGCAACCAAAGCGGTTTCCGTTTCTTTCCGGCTGGTGATATCCCTTGTCACTACTGCATAACCATAATGTTTGTGCAGTTTATCATATAAGGGAGTAAAAACAATGTCGGCGTAAAAGGGAGAACGATCTTTACGCAGGCGCCATCCTTCGGTTTCAAAGTGGCCCAGCCGTAGGGAGGTCTGTAAGTTCTGCTGCGGTAAACCAGCCGCTATATCTTCTTCTTTGTAAAAAAGATCTGTCGGTTTGCCGATAATGTCAACCGAAGCAAAACCCTTGATGCTTTCTGCACCACTGTTCCAGCTTGCCACCAGGCCGTTTACATCCAGCAGAAAAATAGCATAGTCCCTGATGCTGCCGACCAGCAATTCAAAATTTTGCTTGTCTTTCAGAAACTTTTCCTGGATGTTGAGCTTCTGCGTTTTTTGCAGGATAATAAAGGTAATGACTCCTGCCCCGGCGAGGCCTGTACACAGCAGCAGCACATCAATCCAGGTAGCACGGACGGACAATAGTGGAATGAATGACAGAATCGTTACGGCAATGACCGCCGGAAGAACGTATTGTAAAGAAGTTTTCATGGCATTGTTTAATATAGCAAGGAATGTCCCGTAAAAAAAGAATACAGTTCTTATTCGCAAATCCCCGTCTGAATTTGATGAGATATTGTGCGTCTCAAAAGATACGACTTATATGAAGGAATACTAACATTAGTTTGTTTAACCCGCATATACCTTGATCAGCCTAAGAGTAATTTGAAACCTGCACCTTTATCTGGTTACTAAAATTTTACCTGTGATCATTCCGTTTTTCAGTGTTACCCGCATAAAATATAAGCCCGGAGCCCTGGTTGTCAAATCAAATGCATTCCGGAAGCCGGTAGCTGTATATAGTTCCTGCCCGGTAGCACTGAACAGGCTGATAAACTGAACGTTGCCCGGATCACCTGAATATTGCACCGAGAACTTCCCTTTGGATGGATTTGGATACAGGTTCATTTTATCATCCACGTTGATTCCACAAGTTCTGACCGTGATGATTTTTCCATATTTTTTACTGCCATCTGCATTGGTCTGTTTCAGCCGGTAATAAACAATATTGCTGAAGGGAGTTGTATCAATGAACGATACTGACGATGAATTCGGTTCAACCAGCCTGCCGAGGGGCTGCCAGCTATGGCCGTCAACGCTTTTTTCCGGCACAAGAGACTGTGCGCCAGTTTCTGCATTTGTCCATTGCAGCAATACATTCTGCCCGGTACATGTTCCGGTGAAACTTACCGGACCGGCAGGCAGTAATTGTGAGCAGTTAAAACCATCAGGCATTATCGCAGTAATGTCATTTGTGACTGCGTCTCCTGCCAGCGTGAGTGCCCTTCCATAAAGGATGGAACCTGTATTCATCGTGATTGCACCGGCAGCAATCATGTTACCTGAAAAAACAGCATAATTGTTAAGAGTAACTGCACCCGTTACAACCCAATATACATGCTGGGCCTGTGTACCGTTGCGTAACCCGACCTTCGCATAAGTCCCGGTAGTGAGCGCACCTGTAATTTGTATAACGAATACTGCATCCGGGTTTCCCCCGCCGTCGAGGTACACCGTATCATTCAGTACGGCGGCTGCATTCATCCTGTAAGTGTGCGGGGTGAGCACCAGCCTGTTTCCAAACTGCGCAGGATACAGCAGTTCAATATCATAAGAAAGCGCAGACAGGTAAATTTGAATAGGCAGCAAATCAGCTGCGCAGAAGATGGTCGCCAAATCCGGTAAAGGATGAATCATGCCGGTCACCAGCAACGGATTGTAACCGGTGGTAATACCATTATTTGTCCCAACATCCCCGGTAATATTGCTGGTACCGGAATTGGTAACATGCCCAATGGCGGAAAACATGGCGAAACATTGTGCAAAACCCAATGCCGGTGCTGCCGGACCAGTGAGTACCGGAGTGCCGCAACCTGTTGGTATTGACGCATTGGTTCCGTAAACAGTGGCAGCGCCCGTTGTACTCAGCGCCCGGCCTTCCAGTGAACAACCGGCGCCAAGATCGATGGCACCGTTATGTGCAATCAGTGTTCCTTTCATTGTTGTGGATGCAGCAAGTGAGATGGCGCCCTCTGCTTTCCAGAATACATTACAGGCGACAGCGCCATTGAGCAGCAACACGGTGGAAGATGCTGCTGTTGTAAAGGCACCACCGGTCTTAAAAATAAATACAGCATTTGAATCTCCCTGTGCATCGAGGATCAAAACCGAAACCAGGGATCCTGCGGCGGCCAGCGCATAGACGCCCGCGTACAGCGTTTCACCATTGCCCAGCACCGGCAGGTGAGTGGCTGTTGCTGTGGTCGTATCCAGCTGGTACCAGGCACTCAGCAGATCTGTTGCACACTGTGTAGTGGCGGCGTTTGTACTTTGCATAATGCCATTTACATTGCCAAATCCCGTGGTTGCGCCAACATTGGTGCCCACATTGCCTGTAAGCTGTGAAATACCGGTATTGCCAACCGCGCCCACTGATGTAAACAATACAAAATCAGCCGCAGTCCCTAAATGGGGTGCCTGGCCAGTAGCAAAATTCCAGCATGATGCACATGAAAAAAGCACTGCAACAAATAACAGGAGTTTAGGTGTCATGGAATGGGGTTTTATGATGGTTTATTTACCGGATATGGCACAACAATACCAGCCCCGGTCTTGCCGTGATTGTGAATGCTATTGCACTAAACTGTATTTAGCTATTACATTGAAAATGGACTGTCATGTACCACAACGAAAGAGAATGATAGAAATGCCGGAGGACAGGCTGTTTAAATTGTAATAAATTAAAAATAGATTATATTTTACTTGATTCAAATGATTACCATCATGGTAAGTATTTATAGGCGATTTTGCTAGGTGGTTTATGATACACTTGAATTTTGATTTCCCGGGACCGTTTATCAATATGGTAGGAATAGTGATAATCTCAGGCCCGGCTACAGGCGATATAAGTTTGTTCCTATTTGAGATAAATATTAATACGACAATTCAATGCCGTTGAAAAGATGTTCTCAAATGCATTTCAAAGGTATAAAAAGTGCTACGGGAACATTTGTGATTGACTGAAAGCGGGTATAAACCGGGAAAAATAAAAAGATCAGCGACTACGGGTTTCGGAAAATGAAATCGGAGTTGCACATCGCTGATTTTTATATCAGGCAAGCCCCGGGATTATATACATTAATGCTGTATAACAATCAGACATTGACCAGCGCTCTGGTCCCTTTCAATGCATACTGCAGGCGGACCATCTTTTTTATAGAAGATGCCAGATGGGTCTCGGCAAATTGCAGGTATTCATTTGTAACACTGAAGAAAAAAGAATTCGCCTGTGCCTGATGGTCCGCTATGGCTTTTTTGGAGCAAGAAAATAATGCATGATAAGGCCTGCAGCAATGCTCATCATCACTACCGCAAAACTTAAAAAATTAAAACCGAGATAACCGGAAATAATCATACCTGCCCCGGTGCAGCCCACCACGATTGCCCATTTAAGTGTCTCGTTACGTTTTCTTTCGTCTCCTGTTAAGAGCAGGCGCCGGAGCATATCTTCGGAGATGCCTTTTTCAATCAGTTGCTGCCGTATCTTATTATCCGCCTTGATCCTGAATATGGAAACAATTGCATACAAAATCGCGAGCAGTACGAAAACAGGCAGCAGGTATTGCACCATTTCAAAGGTCTTGGCACGGGCATAGCGTCCTTCCTCGTCAGATGTCTGCGCCACCGAAAGCAAAGGCAGGGCAATAGTAAAAACCGCGGGAAGAAGCAGTCGCCGTGTAATGTTGATTTTTTGCATAAGGCTGTTTTTTATGTTTGACACAGCAGGTCCCCGGAAAGTTGCAGTTTTTTTTATTTGATTTTTTTGCAACATTTAATTGCGGCCGCGGGTCTAACAGTTAACTCAATGGAACCCATGGCTGAACACGGTCTGAATGCTGCTGGTATGGATGAAAGACTGCTGGTTGCCTGAATATTATCCGGCGACCAGGCGGGGTTTGAAGCACTAATCAGCAATACCCAACGGCTTGTGTTCAGTATTGCCTGCCGGATGCTGAATAATGAGGCTGACCGCCAGGATGTTTGCCAGGATATTTATATCAGGGTGTATGGAAAGCTTTCAACATTTAAATTTGAATCAAAACTTTCAACCTGGGTTGCCAGGATTGCGTTTACCACCTGCGTTAATCACTTGCGAAAAATGAAAATGGAACTGCTGTATGATATGGATGGGGGTGCACAAGACGGGGAAGATCCGTACTTCACCCATTTCCTGGCGGAGGAAGCCGGTACATCTCCCGGAGCCATGTTTGAATCAAAGGAACTCCGCCTGAATCTGGATGCCGCCATTGGCCTGCTTCCGCCTTTATATAAAACAGTGGTAACATTGTATCACCAGGAAGGGCTCAATTATGCGGAAATAACAGCTATCATGAATATGCCGGCAGGTACCGTAAAAAGTTACCTGTTCAGGGCAAGGCAACTACTGTTAAAGCATTTTGTAAAAAAATATTACCCGGAAGATCTATGACAAACGCACATTTAACCGATACAGAAATTCAGCAACTCGCACAGGACGCCATAGCTGGTATTGTTTTGCACCCGCACCTGGCATCATGCAAGACCTGCAGTGCAAAATATGCTTTATACCAGGCGTTTTTCACTGAACTGGAAAGGCCCGATCCTCCTGTTATCCCGGCAGCTTTCGCCGGGCAGGTAGTGCAGGCCATCGCGGCAGGAAAGGAACAAAAAAGAAACGTTTTTAATTACCGGTTAGCCAGCACCGTTATACTGCTGATCGCTTTGGGAGGATGTGCAGCACTCCTGTTTAATAATTCAATGCACCGGACGTTTGCAGGGGGTGCAGGCAGCAGCATGGTAATGATGCTTGCAGCGGTATTGTTTGTTTATATCGCAATCTGGTGTTACGGCCGTGAAACGGCAAAAGAAGACCTGCTCGCTGATATCTGTTTCTAAAAATTGCCAGGATGATTTTAAGGTGCCAGCTGGCATAACTATTCTGTGAACGATATCCGGCTGCATCCTGGCGTAACGCAAACCTGCAACCGAAATTGCCGCATGGGGAAATCTTACGGACCACCATGAAACCAGAAAGGGGCAGCATTCATTGCCGGCCACCAGGTGGAATGAATTATTGAATTGGGTGCCTTACATCATTGATTAATTATTTTTTTATTGTCAGCAAACGGGTGTGCCTCCCATTGCATATATTTGGAAGTCAACAATTCCTAAACCTCCTGCCAACCAACATCATCCTTCTATGTTTTCTTTAGAGACGATTTCAGCATCCTTTCTTAATTTTTTTATCAATTTTTTCAAGACTTTATACAACTCTTTGTTTTTCCCCGGGAAATTCTTCTTTCCGGTTACACCCGACAAAGAAAAGATTGACAGGAAAGTCTACCTGTACATCAGCCTTTTTATATACCTGCTTTATTTTATATCCATGCGCAGGTGGGACAGCACTTTAACCAGGGCCTATAAAGACATTGACCAGTTCGTTGTAAATATCACTACCAGTCAGAAATTCCTGCTTACCATACCCCTTTTCCTGTTTTGCGTATTGGTGTTTGAAATCATTGACAGGATAGCGGGCAGGAAAATGACCGTCTTCGCCGAAATGATGTTTTTCTTCTGTGCCAATACGCTTTTGCTCGAAGTCATTTTCTACGGGTTGTTGCATTGGGTTAGTTTAGTGCTGCACAGCTATTTTTGGAGCACGCCATGGTTTTTGAAGTATGAGAAATTTGTAGCAAGGGATGGACAGTATTTTAACCTTGCCACAATTTTTGTTGGCGCGTTTTTATTGATTGGTTTATTCCTGGTGCATCGCCGGGCGCCGCTTGCCTGGAAGCGAAAGACCGGCTGGCTGTATATCATTATTATCATTTTTACAGCAGATAATATCGCTTACAATACTTATCTGTTTGGGTACAGGAATTTCATGCAGCCGCAGCCCGATTTTACGATAGCAGATGAGTCGAATGATGAAAATACAAATTTTAAAGCCATTTACAGTTTTACAAATGACAGCACCTGTGTATTCTTGCTTAAAGTGCTGGTAAAAAATAATACGTCAAGGCAAATCGTCAACCAGACAGTTAACAAACGGTTTCAATTAATCAGCACGGAACAAACACAAAAGGATTACGAAGATTTTGATACAGCTTACCAACGGTTTTATGCATACCTGGCATTTGATTCAGTATCTGTACTGAAGCCGGAACTGCCTGGGTATTTTACGCTTTCTCCTGGCGGTTACCAGGTAGTCCACCTGTATAAAAGGTATAAGGTCGATAGTGTTTTTTTGAACTGGCTCTCCATCAGGTTCGGACTGATTTATGATTACAATAACCACTTTAAGAATTTTCTTTTCCGTGATGTATACCTTTCAGATGGCGGTAACTATTATGATGCCGACTTCACACCCAATACCGTTTTCGGAACCCTTAAAGATATCCGTTATATCATGGACTGTTCTATCCTGGGGGATTCCCTTAACCTGGCAAGGCTGCAGGCCAGCAGGGAAAGGCTCAACAAATACTATAATCCAAGGCATTATTACATCAATGGACCTGATCCGATTGTTTTAATGGATTGCCAGGAGAAAAAGCAAAAGAATTAAGAACTTTAGTCAGGGTTAATTATTAATTACCACCCGTGTAACATTTCACTACCCACGTCTACCCGTGTACGAATTGGAAATCGCTCAATCTCCATATTACATTTGTTCCTGCCCGTTATTGGGCAGCATCAAAAATGAAAACAAATTGAAGCAACACACAGGGTGCGGCTGGTAGGATGGATGATCAATGAAATCTTCTTCGGAAAATTTAAAGATGGCAGGCCTTATGCCAGATTGTGCGTGGCAACTACGCACACGAACAATCATACAAGAAAGGGAAAAACGACCAGCAGCGTAAAGCATACGGTATGGATTTATGACACAGACCTGATGGACAAATACAGGGATGTGCTTACCACCGGCAGCCATGTACTCGTGGAGGGAACGATGTGTTTCAATGAATACACCGACAAGCATGATGTGTTATGGCAATCCATCCATACCAGGGCTGCCATTATTAAAGACCCTGATCATTAATAAAAAAAACAATCATTATATGAAATCATTCAACAAAGTAGCGCTCGCCGGGGAACTGCTGGAGGATATGGAATTACAAACATCCGCTATCGGAAATGAGTATGCTAAATTGAAAGTCGCTACGACCAGTTCCGGGCTGCCGGATTCCAATGGACGCCGGTGGCATACCGTATGGGTATGGAACCAGGGCATCATCAGCTATTTCCGGCACAACCTGGTTAAAGGAAGCAGGCTGATGAAAGGCGCCTGTATTGTATACCATTTTTACGCTGACACTACCGGCCGGAAAATTAACCAGGGACAACTGCATGCTATGAAAGTTATCGATCTTGACAGGTAAGCATCGGACTGCGGACAGATTAATTTGGTTTACTACGGCAGGCCTGCCGTATTACTACGGGGATGCCATTTAAATAAAAGATCATCATCGAAGTTTGGTTATCGCTGGAAAATTCTTATTTTACCGCTCCCTAAACAAACCAACGCCTTAGTGATGGCCCGATCCGTAGTCTGCATTTTTTTTATTTTATGCTTTTTTTCTAAAGCTTATAGTCAAACTTGTCCGCCCAATCTTGATTTTGAATCCGGCAATTTTACCAATTGGCAGTGTTTTACCGGAACTACCGACACGATTGCGGGAAAAAACAGGATGACACTCAGTCCCTCGGCACCTGTATTTAACAGGCATGAAGTTATATCCGCTTCTGCTAATCCCGGTTTGGATCCTTATGGGGGGTTCCCAAAACTTTGTCCTTATGGGGGCGACTTTTCTGTTAAGCTGGGGAATGAAACAACGGGCGCTGAGGCAGAAGCCATCTCGTATACCTTTCAGGTGCCAACCACTATTGATACATTTACTTTCACCTATTTTTATGCTGTTGTATTTCAGGATCCTCAACATGACTTGCCGGAGCAACCCCGTTTTTTTGTAACCGCCTATGATGTAGGAACAGGAGCACTTATTAATTGCGCTTCTTATGACTATGTCTCTACCGCCACCCTTCCGGGGTTCCAGAAATCTCCAAAAGACCCTACGGTATTGTATAAGAACTGGACGCCCACTTCCCTCCAATTTGCCGGGTTAGGTGGTCATAACGTTCGCCTGGAGTTCCGCACGGCTGAT
>Ga0193753_10002747_pt1 | contig 13571 bp, 15 predicted proteins | sample H1c2metaG_FD_144925 | JGI IMG/M metagenome (GOLD analysis project Ga0193753, IMG submission 144925) | Soil microbial communities from a riparian zone of the East river system, Colorado, United States - H1c2 | ecosystem: Environmental > Terrestrial > Soil > Riparian zone | place: USA: East... | reverse complement strand
CGGCGGTACGTGCGGAAGCCGAAGGGTTCGGCCGTCGGGTTAGTGGTGCTCGAGCGGGAGAAGGTGCTGCGGTTGCAGGTGGAGGCGGGGCGGTTGGCGAGGTTGTTGGCGACGGACCGGTAGGGGTCGGGGGTGATCCGTGGGGTTGCACGGGTGATCCGGTCGATTGTTGGGTGCGTACCGGGTTGCCATCGCTAGTCGCGTTCTGCTCGAGCAGCCGCGACGCGAGCTCGCGCCCGCGCGAATCGAGACGGCTTCGCAATCGTCGCCCGCACGGGCCGACTCCTATCTCGTGGACTCTCGTCGCGATTGCCGGGCGGAGTTCGATTGCAGCGTGATCCCGTGCGATACCGGTCGGCAGACTTGTGCTCGATTTTCCAGCGGTTGGAATGCGGCGGTCTCGGACGCGAGGTCTATCGGTGGCTCCCTTCGGTTGCCACGCCGCGTTCGAACGCAACGCCAACCGGCGCGCGATAGCGATCGCGGCGCTCGTCGCGATTTGCCGCGCAGCGTTCGAGTGCAGCGTGATCCCGCGCGATACCGACCGAAACTCGACTTTAATCGGTCGAATAGATCGAATTGCGACTGCACGAGCGACTTAGGCGATCGTGTGCTCTCGCTCGACTACTGCCGCTCTTGGCTGCGGGTTGCTGCTTTCGGCTCGCACACGAGTAAGGCGAGACTGGTGAGCGCCTCACGGATGTGGCACGCCGCGTCCGCAGAGTGGGCGCGCCGCGGCTCGCTGCGCTTGCACACGAGTAAGGCGAATTGGCGGCGCCTTACTTACGGCACTCGCCTCGGCCCGAGATTGCGGGCCGCGCAACGCGGCTCGCTATTTTATTGCGGGCCGCGCAACGCGCCCCGCCGTTAAAATGCAGAAAACCGCCGGCACTTAAGTGCCGGCGGCCTCTGCGCGGCCGCTCTTGAATATCAATCGAGTCGAAGCCTCTCAGTTCGGCGGCGCCAAGCTGTCGTCCGAATAGGAGTCGTCAGACTCCTCTTCGGGCTCGTTCAGTGACGCATCGCCATCGTGCTCAGGCTGATCTGAAACGGCTTCAACCCTCGCGGTCTTCTTCCTCGTTGGGGCAGCCTTTGCGGCCTTCTTGGTGCCCCTAGACGTCGCGCGCTTAGCTACTTTTTTTTTTGCTCGCCTTGTTGGCGGCTTTTCGCTTGCCAGCCTTCTTGGCGGCCTTGCGGCGTCCACCCTTGCGCTTCGCCTTACCTGCAGTCGACTTACCCGCCTTTTTGGCGGCCTTCTTTCTCTTCTTCGCGGCCATACGGACCCTCCTATTGGTCGGTAGGATGAATGCAACGTATTGTAGGGTGATGGCACGTGTCAACCCTGCAAACACATAAATTATACATAACTTATTGGTCTTTGTTAGATCACTGGTCCCTCTCATTCATAAACGTATGAAATGGTTCAATAATTTTCGTTGCAGCCACAGCACCAGATTCGGCTGACAGCGGGTCCCGAGACCCCTCGGGAGCTGTTCCAGCCAGATCTTTGACTTCCAAACCCCCCGTCCCCTAACTTCGCCAACGATTTTCCAAGGCTGCGGTTCGGGCCAGATCTCTTACAAAGCGGGAAAGTGCGATGAATCGTTCAAAGACCCTGGTCCTTGCAGTAATCCTCGGCGTTCTTGCCGGTGCCTGTGGCTACTCCGATGAGGAGATGCAGGCTGAACGCGACCGGATCACCAACAAGCTCCAAGGCGAGCGCGCTGCCGATAAGGCAGCAGCAGACAAGAAGATCCAGGAACTAGCGCTTCAGAATGCTGCGCTGACCGAGCAACTCCGGAAGCTCGGCATCAACGTCGAAGATCAGAAGCGCAGCCTCGAAGAATCGAACAAAGCGCTCGAAGAGCTGAAAGCCAAGGAACGCCAAGCGCAGCAGCGCCTCGCGACGTTCAAAGGAATGCTCGATCGCTTTCAGAAGATGATCGAGAGCGGCAAGCTCAAAGTTAAGATCGTTCGCGGCCGCATGGTCGTCGAGCTTTCCGAAAACATCTTGTTCGACTCGGGACGCGCGGATTTGAAGAAGGAAGGTCAAGACGCTTTGACCGAGGTCGCAACGGTATTGGCTGCAATTCAAGACCGCGATTTCCAGATCGCAGGCCACACCGACAACATCCCAATCAAGAGCGCGAAGTTCCCATCCAACTGGCACCTCTCGACCGCGCGTGCTCTGACCGTCGGAACCTACCTCGCCGATCACGGCGTGCCGCCGGTGCGGCTGTCAGCTGCAGGCTATGCCGACACCCAACCGGCAGCGCCGAACGACACGCCGGAAGGCCGGCAACAGAATCGCCGGATCGAGATCGTGCTCATGCCGAACCTCGACGAGCTCCCGGATCTTTCGCAGCTCAAAGACATGAAGTGACGGCAGCCTGCGCTAGCGACTACAAGCGTAATCGCTAGCGACTACGCAGTTACTCACCAGAACTGCGCGCACGCCGAGTAGTGCAACGAGGCCCGCTGCCAATGGCTGCGGGCCTTCGTTTTGTGCCCACCAACTCACGATCTGTCCCCCAAGCCGCCGGAATCATTACTGGGCCCCTGAGACTGGCCGAAGTTTCAGTCCCGGCGCTGCGTTTCAATCGCATTGACCCTAGAGCTCAATCTAAGTAGGATTCCATGCGACCCGTGCTCTGCGCGCCACCCGGTGAACGGCATTGCGAGTGTCATCGCCAGGGAAGCGGCAAGCGCCCGGCTCACGAATGTTCAATGCCTAACGAGCCGGCGCAAAACAGGGTTTTTCGATTTCTGACACAACCACAGGGAGTGCGAAATGCAGCCCCGAACCGATAAGCAGACGTTTAAAGTAGGCGACAAGGCCGTATATCCGGCCCAAGGCGTCGCCGAAGTCATTTCCATCGAAGAGAAGGATATTGCAGGCAATCGCCTGAAGTTTTACGTGCTTCGCATCCTCGACACGAATCGCAAGATCATGGTGCCGGTCAACAACGCCAAGAGCGTTGGCCTCCGCCGCCCAATCAGCGAAGAGGAGATCGAAGAGATTTTCGCGATTCTGCGCGAGCGCACGATCGCCTTCGACAACCAAACGTGGAACCGCCGCTACCGCGGGTTCATGGACAAGATCAAGACTGGCTCCGTCTTCGACGTAGCCGAGGTCATGCGCGATCTGTATCGGCTGAAAGCCGAGAAATCGTTGTCGTTCGGCGAACGCCGGATGCTCGAGACCGCGCGTGCCTTGATCGTCAAGGAGATCGCGGTCACCCGCGAGAAGAGCGAAGAGAACGTCCAAGCGGAGATCGAACTGATCTTCGACACCAACTGAGTCCCGGATCGGCCACCGCGCGTTTGCTTGCTGGGTACCCCCTTCGAGCGTAACGCGGCGTGGTCGGCTCTCTCCTCGAGAGCACCGGAACGTCCTCGGCGCAAAAGCTCCGAGGCGTTCTCCAACTCATGGAGCCTCGGATCGTGTTTCTTCCGTCGCCAGTTCCCGCAACTTCGCCGCGCGTCGCCCGACGCGCCGGGATGGGGTCTTGCGCGCGCTGCTCGCCGCTTTTGGCAGCAGCGCCGCCTGCGTCACCCACCTCGCCCGAACCGCGCCGCTTGCAGCTCGTAGCTGCAGCCGCCGGGAAGCTGCGCAGAATCGAACCGCCCTGTCCGCAGCCGGTAGCTGCCGTTGTAATGGACATCAGGCGCGGGGCGGCGATCAGATTTTTTGCCGGGCAGCTCATCGCTTCCGGCACACGGCCCGCGACAGGCGCGGCGCCTTCGTATTCCTATTTGCATTCAGATTCATTCAGGTCGACCGATCGATGTGCGCTCCCTGGAACGGAGGGAGCCACGCGAGCTCACGTCGATACTCTGACCACGCTGGTCTCGACCTCACCCCGTCGTTTTCAGATGGAGCGCGCGCCCCTGTGTCCGCGCGCCCACAGCGACACACTCTCCCCCGAATTTTTTCTCAACTCATGGCTGGCAACAATTCTCTCGTCATCAACGTCGATATCGCAGAAACCCGCGTCGCACTGATCGAGGCCGGTAGCATCACCGAGCTTTTCGTCGAGCGCGAGCAAGACAAAAGCCCGGTCGGCAACGTGTACCTGGGCAAAGTCACGCGCGTGCTTCCGGGCATGCAGGCGGCGTTCATCGACATCTCCCTCGACCGCGCCGCGTTCCTCCACGTCGAAGACGTGGTCGTCTCAGAGGACATGGACAACCTCTTGAACGGCGAAGACGAGGAGGACCACTCGCATCCGCACCCTCCTCACGTGGAGGGCGAACCGGAGGAGGTGCCGGAAGTGAAGCCGCGCGCCACCGCTCGCAAAGTCACGCGGGCGACGCCGATCCGCGACGTGCTGAAAGAGGGCCAACCGCTGATGGTGCAAGTCAGCAAAGGGCCGATCGGCACCAAAGGTGCGCGCGTCACGAGTCACGTCGCGCTGCCGGGCCGCTACGTCGTGTATCTGCCGACGGTCGAACACATCGGTATCAGCAAGCGCATCGGCAACGAGATGGAGCGCAAACGGTTGCGCGAGTCGATCGAAGCCGTGAAGCCTCCCCAGGGCGGCTTCATCGTCCGCACCGTCGCGACGGGCCTCACGAAGAAGCAGCTCAAGGCCGACGTCGGGTACCTCGTGAAGCAGTGGGAAACGGTCAGCAAGCGCAAGTCGGAGACCAAAGCTTGCCCCGCCCTACTCTACGAAGACCTCGACATCACGCTGCGCGTCGCACGCGACTACTTCACCGAGGACGTCGACAAGATCATCATCGACTCGCAGTCCGAGTACGAGCGCCTGCGCGGCTTCATCGGCACGTTCTTGCCGGAGCGCATCAACGACGTGGAGTACTACGAGGGCAAAGATCCGATCTTCGACGAGTACGGCATCGAAGACGAGATCGCGCGCGCGCTGTCGCGCAAGGTGCCGCTCGCGTCGGGTGGCTATCTGATCATCGACCAAGCCGAAGCGCTGACGGCGATCGACGTCAACACGGGCCGCTTCACCGGCAAGGGTAAAGACGTCGAAGAGACGATCTACCAAACGAACCTCGAGGCCGTGCAGGAGATCGCCTACCAGCTCCGGTTCCGGAACATCGGCGGGCTGATCGTGCTCGACTTCATCGACATGGAGCGGCCGAAGAACCGCGACAAGGTCTACAAGGCGCTCGTGGAAGCGCTCAAGCGGGACCGCGCGACCACGACGATCACGCGCATCAGCGAGCTCGGCCTGGTCGAGATGACCCGCAAGCGCACGCGCGAGAGCCTGGGGCGCACGCTGTTCGAGCCCTGCTTCTTCTGTGACGGCACCGGCCAGCTCCAGTCGAAGGCCACGATCTGTCACGAGATCGTCCGCCAGATCCGCCGCGAGAAGGACACTCTGCCCGGCTACAAGGTCGTCGTGAACGCGCACCCCGCCATTTGCGACATGCTCAAGCGCGAGCACAAAGGGGCCCTAGAAGAGGCTCAGAACCGCTTCACACGCCAGATCGTCGTCAAACCGCACAAGGAGTACCATCTGGAGCAGTTCGACCTCAAAGGTGCGTGATGAGCAGCGAAGACGGTCACAAGCCGCGCGAGACGCGCGTCACGATCAACAAGGACTTCGAGTCGTTCGACGAGTTCATTCGCGAGTACGTGACGAACATCTCGAAGACGGGCGCGTTCGTGAAGCGCGCGAGCCCGCTGCCGGTCGGGACCGAGGTGAACCTGAAGTTCACTGTGATCGTGGATAGCGTCGAGACGATCGAGGGTGTCGGGAAGGTCGTGCGCGTGCAGCACGACCCGCCCGGCATGGGCGTGGTGTTCACGAGCATCTCGCAGTACTCGCAGCACCTGCTCGAACGGATGCTGACGCAGCAGCACACGACGCCGGACGCCTGAGCGATTTGCTTCGGCGTTCGCCCTGAGAGCAGCTGTCGTCTCGCGAGAAAACTAATTCGCGGCTGGCGGCGTGACCTTCAAGTAGCCGCCTTCGATCAGCGCCATCAACGCACTGGCGATTTGAATGTCGTCCAGCGTGCAGTTGTTGAACACAGCTTCGATCTGCGTTTGATGCAACGCGATCTGCAACACGTCGAGCTGCTCCGGGCTCAAGTCCCGTAGCTTCGGCGTCAGCGGACGCGCGAGCGCGATGCGCGAAAGCATCGGCGGCAACTGAATGCGATTCACTTCGTCGAGGATGCGCAAGCCTTCCATGAGCGCGCCCTCGGTCGACATCTGCACGCGGCTCGGGAGCTCGCCCTCTTCCGCCGGCTCCATGTAGAACGTGCCGTGCTGCCACGTGATGATGCGGTACACGCACTTCTCGGAAGCGAGCTGCTCTTGATCGTTGATCGTCGCCGAGACGATCACACCCTTCTCGAGACAGACCTTGCCCACGTCGGTATCGGTCTTCACCACGAGCACGCCGGTCTTCCGCGACGACCCGAACAGCTGCAACAAATCCGGCAGCGGCACTTCGTCGATCGCACCCGACATACTGCGGACCTGATTCGTCCGCCGGTTGATCGCGACCTCTTGCAACTTCTTCCCGGGCGGCGCCGAAGGCGGCATCGCGGCGTCGGCAGTCACGAGCTTGATGATGCTCGTACCGATCAACACACGATCACCATCGTTCAGCGTTGCGCGCTTCACGCGTTCGCCATTCACGAAAGTTCCGTTTGTCGAGCCGAGATCCTGAATCGTGACCTGATCGGCATTCACCATGATCTTCGCGTGACGCCGCGAAACCATGTCTTCGACGAGGACCATGTCCAAGTCGCTGGAACGACCGACGATAATCTCGGTATTGGGCGGCAACGGGAACTCGCCCCCCTGGTACTTACCCGAGATGAAACGCATCGCATAATGCTTCATGGACGATTCGCCGCGAAGATGCCGCCTGCTGCAGCCAACCCACGCGGACTCCGGACTCTCGGAATTAAGTTAAGAGTTCCGAGGGCCTCAGGTCAAGACTGCAGGTCATGTTCCGCAAGCAGAGGCATGTGGCGCGCGTGCAGTTAGCGCTTACAACGCACCATTGCACACGCAACAGATGAGAACTGAACAGCCTCCGACACCGCGATCGAAGCCATTCGTACCTCGCGCGTAGTGTCCTAAGTGATCCTTTCGACCACGCTGTTCAGCTCCCAACGCGCTGATCGCCCCCTCGACCACCCACATCACACACCCCCACCTGAAGCGTGGGCAGGCGGGTTCAGACCTCGGTCAGGTCCTTGTCCTTGCGCGCGATGATCGTGTCGATCTCGGCCACGCCCTTCTGAATCTGCTCTTCGAGCTTCTTTTGGGCGCGTTCGTGCTCGTCTTCGCTGATCTCGCCTTCGGTCTTCAGGTTCTCGAGCATGTCCTTCGCATCGTGACGCGCCTTACGAACCGCGACTTTCGTGTCCTCGCCGTTCTTCTTCACGATCTTCGCGAGCTCTTTGCGGCGCTCTGCAGTCAACGGCGGCATCGGGATTCGCAGCATCTCGCCGTCACTCTGCGGATTGAGACCAAGTGGCGACTGCACGATCGCTTTTTCGATCGCCTTCAGCTGCGTCTTGTCCCACGGCTTCACCGTCAGCATCCGCGCCTCCGGGACGCTCACGGTCGCACACTGCGAGATCGGCATCTGCGAGCCGTAAAGCTCCACGCGGACCGACTCGAGCAGCGACGGGTGCGCCCGACCCGTCCGGATCTTCGCGAGCTCGCGCTTCAGCGCCTCGTGCGCCTTCGTGATGTCCGTCTCGAGCTCAGCCAATACGTCGGAAATCATGGTTCCTCCCAGTGGGGTTCAGTCGGCTTGGTTTGCGAGGATGTCCGCCGCTTCACTCACGAGCGTGCCGATCGGCTCGCCCTGAACGACTCGCTTGATGTTCCCGCGCTCACCCAGCGCGAAAACCCGAATCGGCAGGTTGTGATCGCGGCAAAGCGTGACCGCAGTCCCGTCCATTACCCCCATGCGGGCCTGAATGAAATGGTCGTACGACACACGCCGAAACAAGTTCGCGTCGGCAAACTTCACCGGGTCTTTGTCGAACACGCCTTCGACCTTCGTCGCCTTGCACAACATCTCGGCCTGGATCTCCATCGCACGCAGCGCGGAGGCCGTGTCGGTCGAGAAGTACGGGTTGCCGGTTCCCGCGACGAAAATCAGCATCCGGCCTTTTTCGAAGTGCCGGATCGCACGCCGCCGGATGTACGGCTCGGCGACGCTTTTGACCTCGAGCGCGGACATGAGCCGCGTCGGGACGGAATGTTTTTCCATCGCATCTTGCAGGGCGATTCCGTTGATCACCGTTGCGAGCATGCCCATGTAGTCGGCGCTCGCGCGGTCCATGCCTTGGGCACTGCCCTTCAGCCCGCGGAATATGTTGCCTCCGCCGATCACGATACCGATCTGCGCTCCTAACGCGTGGACCTCAGCGAGCTCAGCGCTGATCGTATCGAGCGTCTTCGGCTCGATACCGTACCCGCCGGGAACGCCACACAGCGCTTCGCCCGAAAGTTTGAGGAGGATTCGCTTGTGTTTGACGCCCATGGCTCGACCTCCGCGGCAGCATAGCGCCAATTGGGCGCAGCTGGATCGATGTTGTGCGCCTGCAGCAAACACGAAACCGCCTCGGGGCCCACGAAGAGCGCCGAGGCGGTTTTTACGCGTTTCAGCTGCCCGAAATCGCGGCTGCAACGTCGGCAGCGAGGTCCGACTTCTGCTTCTCGATGCCCTCGCCGAGTTCGTAACGCACGAATCGCCGCACCGCGATCTTCTCGCCGAGCTTCGCCGTCAGCTGATCGGCCATCGACTGGATGGTCTTCTCGCCGTCGACGACCGACACCTGCTCCACGAGGCAAACCTCGGTGAGCCACTTGTCGATCTTGCCGTCGAGGATCTTCGCGGCCACGTCCGCCGGCTTCTTCTTACCGGTCGTCGCGGCCTCTTCGGCCATCTGCGCCTCGAAGATCTCGCGCTGCTTCGCGAGCTGCGGAGCCGGCACGTCGTCGCGACGCACGAAGAGCGGCGACATCGACGCGATCTGCAGACCGACCGCTTCGACGTACGACTTGAACTCTTCGCTTCGCGCGACGAAGTCGGTTTGACAGTTCACTTCGACGAGCACACCCAGCCGCGAACCGGCGTGGATATACGCGTGGACGTTACCTTCAGCGGCGATCGCTCCGGCTTTCTTCGCAGCCTTCGCGAGGCCCTTCTTCTGAATGTACTCGACTGCCTTTTCCATCTCGCCCGCAGATTCCTGGAGCGCGACCTTGCAGTCCATGATCCCCGCACCCGTGCGCGAGCGGAGCTCTTTGACCTGTTCCATGGATATGTCGGCCATGATCTAAATCCTCTCTGTCTCTCTACGATTGGTCGCCGGCAGCCGGTTCGGTGCTTGCTTCGGGTTCGGTCGCAGCCACGGTCGCGGCCGCAGCCGGCTCGGGTGCAGCGCGACCTCCGCGATCTCGATCGCCGCGTTCGCGATCACCACCACCACCACCACCACCACCACCGCCACCACGTCCACCGCGCCGTTGCGACGCGAACTCGACCGCTGGGCCGGGGCCCTGATCGCGGTTGCCGCTCTGCGCGTACTCGCGACGACGGCTCTGGCCTTGCACGCAAGCTTCGGCCACCGCGTTCGTGATCAGCTTGATCGAGCGGATGGCGTCGTCGTTGCCCGGAATGATGTACTGGATCAAGTCGGGATCGCAGTTCGTGTCGGTCAGACCGACGACCGGGATGCCGAGCTTGTTCGCTTCGCTGACCGCGATGTGCTCGTGCTGCGGATCGATCACGAACATCGCGGCCGGGGGGCCGTTCATGTCGCGAATACCGCCGACGAACTTCATCAGGCGTGCGGCCTCACGGCGCAAACCCAGCGCCTCTTTTTTCGTCAGCGCGTCGAGCGTGCCGTCTTCGTCCATCGACGTAAGCAGGCGAAGCCGCTCGATGCCGACCTTCATCGTACGGAAGTTCGTCAGCGTGCCACCGAGCCAGCGGCCCGTGACGTGGAACTGACCGGAGCGCGTAGCCTCTTCGACGATGACGTCTTGCGCTTGGCGCTTGGTGCCGACGAACAGCAGCTGGCCACCGCGTGCGACCGCGCTCGACACGAAGTTGAGCGAGCGCTTGAGGTAGCGAGCCGTCTGATCGAGATCGACGATGTGGATGCCGTTGCGAGCGCCGTAGATGTAGGGCGCCATCTTCGGGTTCCAGCGGTTGGTCTGGTGGCCGAAGTGAACGCCGGCGTCGATCAGCTTCCGGATGGAGACGGTAAAGTCCTCCGTCATCTGAGCGGCGAATTGGCCACCTGCAGCGGCTGCAGAGGTGTCTGGTGCGGATTCTTGGACGGATTCGGTCATTGGCTCTTTCTCCGGTTGTTCCTCCACACCCCGCGGTGACGACCTGTGTAGTACAGGCACCGAGTCAGCCGTTCGAGCCGGGGCGTGTGTGTGTTTTCGGAGCTGGCTGCCCAACCCCGGCCCCTCGATGAGAGGCGGCGGGCGATATACCACGCAAGCAAAGGTCTTGCCACACGCGGACTTGCATCGGGCTTGCATCGCGTAAAAGCTGGGCTTTAACGCCTAGTATGCCTGCGAACCCCAAGTGCCCGATCTGCAAGCGGCCGCTCAAAGCCGGCCGCGCGACGCCGACCTACCCGTTTTGCGCCCCGCGCTGCAAACTCATCGACCTTGGCAACTGGCTCGGCGACAACTACGTCATCGCCGATAAACCTCTGCCGGAGCTCGAAGGTTTGACCGACGAGGAACTGGCAGCCCTGCTCCGAGAGCCTTCATGAGCGAATTTCTGCGTGCCTGCCGCCGCGAGCCGACCGAGTTCACCCCGATCTGGTTGATGCGGCAGGCCGGGCTGGTAGCGCCCGAGTATCGAGCTCTGCGCGAACGCTTCGGGTTCGTCGAGATGTGTAAGAACGCGGAGGTCGCCGCCGAAGTGACGCTGCTGCCGGTGAGCCAGCTGAACGTCGACGCAGCGATCATCTTCGCGGACATCTTGTTGATCCTCGAGCCGCTCGGGATCGGGTTTCGCTTCACGCCGGACGACGGCCCCCGAATCGATGCGCCAATTCGCGACGCGGCCGCTGTGAATGCAGTCGCGGCGGAGATCCACCCCGAGGAATCGCTCGGCTACGTCATGCAAGCGATCAAGAACACGCGGTCGGGCCTGCCGGCGAAAGTGCCGCTGATCGGATTTTCGGGCGCGCCGTTCACGCTCGCTTCGTACGTGATCGAGGGCGGCGGCTCGCGCGACTACATCCACACGAAGAAGCTCATGTTCAGCGATCCTGGCGCGTTCTCCGCGCTGATGGAGAAGCTGACCTCGGCGCTCGTGCGCTACTTGAACGCGCAGGTGAAGGCGGGCGCGCAGGCGCTCCAAGTGTTCGACAGCTGGATCGGCTGTCTGAGTCCGTCGGACTATCAGACCTACGTGCAGCCTCACATGAAGCGGTTGTTCCGTGAGCTCGACAAGAGCGTGCCGGTGATTCACTTCGGAACCGGCAATCCTTCGCTCTACCCGCTGATGAAAAACGCGGGTGGCGACGTGATCGGGATCGATTTTCGCTGTGAGCTCGGCGCGACTTGGGACGTGCTCGGCGACATCGCCGTCATGGGCAATCTCGATCCCTACTCGCTGCTCGCTCCGCGCGAGGAGCTGCAGCGCAGAGCGGCGCACGTGCTCGCCGGAGCGCGCGAGCGTGCCGGTCACATCTTCAACCTCGGCCACGGGATCTTCCCGGAGGCAAGCGTGGACCAGGTCCGCGCACTCGTGGATTACGTGCACGAAAAGAGCGCGAGATGAGCGCGGGCGGTTCTGACGCGATCATGCTGATCGCGTTTGGCGGACCGGAAAAGCCGGAAGAGATTCGCCCGTTCTTGCGCCACGTGCTCGCGGGCCGGCCGGTGCCGCCGACTCGGATCGACGAGGTCGCGCACCACTACGAGGTGATCGGCGGACGCTCGCCGATCAACGAGCTCACCGCTCGGCAGGGCGCAGCGCTCGGGGAGCGGCTGGCGGCGGCGGGAGTGAAACTGCCGCTCGTGCTCGGGATGTGGCACGCGCCCCCGTTCATCGCAGACACGCTGCAGCGGCTGGCGGCGGAGGGCGTGCGCCGCGTGATCGGCGTCGTGATGGCGGCGTTTCACGACACTGCGACGCTCGAGCGCTACGCCGGCGCGGTTCAGGCCGGGATCGCGGCGCTCGGGCTACCCGACTTTCAATTGAAGTATGCAGGCAGCCCGGAGGAGCTTCCGGGGTTTGCGCAGGCGAATGCGGATGCGATTCGCGCGGCGTTCGATCGCGTCCCGGCCGCGCTGCGCGCGGAGGCGCGGCTGGTGTTCACCGCCCACAGCGTGCCCGTCTCGGTGGGCGAGCAGTCCGGCTACGTCGCGCGCTACGACGCGGCCGCGAAACGCATCGCCAGCCAGCTCGGTGTCGGCGAGTACCGGCTCGCCTACCAGAGTCGCAGCGGCAATCCTCGCGACCCATGGCTCGAGCCCGACATCAGGGAAGTGGTGCGCGCTGAAGCTGCAAGCGGCCGGCGGGCACTGGTGGTCGCGCCGATCGGGTTCGTGTGCGATCACGTCGAGGTTCTGTTCGATCTCGACGTCGAAGCGTTGCAGATCGCGAAGGAGGTCGGGATCTTGCTCGAGCGCGCGAGCTCGGTGACGACCCATCCTGCGTACATCGACGCGCTCGCGCAGACTGTTTTGGAATGTGTGGGACGGGCGAGCGACTAACCAGCGTGCCTCGGAGCGCGAGACTCGTGGCCTCTCATCTGAACCGTCGATTGCGCGCGCTGTGCGCAGTGGGTGCCGTGCTCGGCGCGGTCGGGGGTGCTCGCGCTCAAGCGCCGGGACGCCCTGATTCGGACGTGCCCGTGATTACACCGGCGCCGCCTTCACAGAATCTGACGGTGACTTCGCAGAATCTGACCCCGCCTCCCACGACGCCTGTCGCACCGACCGAGCTCAAACTGCAGCAGCCCCAACTGTTACCGGTACCGGCACCCGTCGAGCGCTCCGGCTGGTCGCCCACCGTGTTTTGGATCGCAGCTAGCGCGACCCTGATCACTGCGAGCCTCGGAGGATTCGAGGCGCTACACGTGAAAGACCTCTACGACCGAGCCAACGGGATCGCACCCGTCTCTGCCGAGCGCAATGAACTTCGCGGCGAGATGCGCACGGCCGAGGTGACTGCAGATGCGCTCTTGATCGGCTCGCTCGTTCTGGCGGTCGGCACGAGCATCTTGGCGTTTCAAATCGACTGGAGCGGGCAGGATCGCTCGGATCAACCACTCGCGACCGTGCCGCCGTCCGCTGCAGGGAGACGTTGGTGGTGAGACGCCGGGCGATCGCTGCGCTACTCGGCTTCGCAGGCATTGCGAGCTGCACGATCTACGCGCTGTCCGACGAGATTCGCCAGGAGAAGTGCGAGTCCGCTACGACGTTCGACGACTGCGAAGCCTTGAACAATCGCTCCGATCCCGGATTCGACGTCTGCAAAAACTGGCGTTGCGGCGCAGACCACTACTGCGAGATCGGCCCGCTCGATCAAGACCGAGACGGCTATTTTCCTGCCGCATGCGTGCCGGCGGGATCGCCG
>Ga0193753_10002746_pt1 | contig 13586 bp, 10 predicted proteins | sample H1c2metaG_FD_144925 | JGI IMG/M metagenome (GOLD analysis project Ga0193753, IMG submission 144925) | Soil microbial communities from a riparian zone of the East river system, Colorado, United States - H1c2 | ecosystem: Environmental > Terrestrial > Soil > Riparian zone | place: USA: East... | reverse complement strand
GTCCCCGTCATTATCTTCACCACGTCCAAAAATATGAGTGATATCAACCGGACCCGGCAGCTCGGTGCGAGCTGGTTTATGACCAAGCCGGATGACTTCAATGTATTGTGTAAAAAACTGAATAAGATCATTCAGAAAGACTCCTTTGAAGGGCAGTTTATGATTTGAGGTCAAGAAAAAATAAACAGCCTTTCGACTGTTTATTTGCATTTTCCAGAAGCGATCGGATAGCAGTTTTTATTTTCTCATAAGAGCGGTACGCTTTGCGCTTTACGCTTTACGCTTTATTAAACCTTTCAATCACCTGCGTAATGCCGTCGGAGGAGCCTTTAACGGTTATCCATTCCTTATTATCCTGCATTTTAATATAGTAAAGTGTTTCCGATTCGGTACTGGTTTCTGTGATACCGAAAACTGTTTTGTTGGGAAATTTTTTATGAAGCGCCCAGGCCAGGTGAATGGGCAGCATGTCCGCAGATTTATAATATCTTTCTGAAGCAAGAAAATTTCCTTCATGGTCATATTCTATTTCTGACAGGATCTCATGGTCCTTAAAATGGACGAAATAATGATCGCCGCTTTCGTTCCAGTCCACTTTTTCAGCCAGTGGAAAGGCTGCCTGAAAAGCCTGGATAAGTTTTTCATTTACGGTGAATGGTCCGTTATCGGCCCTTACTTTCAATTGAACAAACACTAAGAAAAGAACTGCGATAGCTGCAAATCTTGTTTTCATAAATAATCGTTTTTTGATTTGGATAATCTGATACCACTAATATATACTGAAGCAGTAGACTATTCCAAGCAGTTATATATCAACGGTGTTGTATAAAAAATAAAATTTAAATAAACTATAACAGCCACCAGTAAACTAAGTATTTTGGATAGCTGAAACATTAAAAATGCCTCTGTGTAAGAAAGTTTTCGTATTTGGTACCGGCCCTGTAAAATGCTGTACTGGATCAACGGTAAATTCCTTTCGTGAAGTCACTGCTCTCCTCCCTCCTTTTGTGCTAAAAGCTGTATCTTAAATTTTTAAAACTATCTGCTGTATATGAAATTGAATCCGATTCTTTTGTCAGTTCTTTTGATTTGCCTGTTTATAACGAGCTCAGCCCAGCACTCCGAAACAGTTTCCCTGGGCAGGATAAAAATGCAGTTTACACTGGATAAAGAGGGGGCTCCTGCCTATGAAGTATTTTATGATAACAAGCCTGTTATATTACCCTCACGGCTTGGATTTAAACTGAATGTGGACAGCCTGTTGTATAACGGTTTTCAGCTGACGGGAACTGAAAAAAAATCCTCTGACCAGATATGGCAAACCGTTTGGGGGGAAACAAAAGATATCCGCAATCACTATGAGGAACTGAATATCCACCTGCAATCCGGTCACACCCCGGCCATACGCCTCAACCTGATTTTCAGGGTCTTTGATGATGGCGTGGGTTTCCGCTATGAATTCCCGCTTCAGGCCGGTCTGAGATACTTTATTGTTACCGATGAATTAACCCAATTTAACCTGAGCGGAAACAATAAAACATTCTGGATTCCCGGCGATTTCGACAGCAATGAATACCTGTATACGACTTCATTGATCAGCGAAATCGACAACCGGAAAATGGTCGAATCCGCTACGGATATCGCCGTTCGGGTGGCTCCGGATCCCTTTGCGGTTCAAACACCATTGATGATGAAAACCGGAGATGGTTTGTACATTAATATTCATGAAGCGGCCCTGGTCAACTACGCTGCCATGCAGCTGCATGTGAACACAAAAAATTACTCCCTGACTTCCAGCCTGGTGCCGGATGCCTATGGGAACAAGGCATACCTGCGTGCCCCTTTCAAAACACCCTGGAGAACCATCATAGTAAGCGATAAAGCAGCAGACATACTTTCTTCAAAAATGATCCTGAACCTCAATGAGCCTTCTGCTTTATCGAATACATCCTGGATCAGGCCCATGAAATTTGCCGGCGTATGGTGGGAAATGCAAACCGGCAAGAGCACCTGGAATTATTCGGATTTCCCTGACAGCACAGCGGCAGATGGAAAGCCCATTCCAAACGGAAAACATGGAGCGAACACCGCCAACGTAAAACGTTATATCGATTTTGCCGCCGCCAATAATATCCAGGGCGTGCTGGTTGAAGGATGGAATACGGGCTGGGAAGACTGGTTCGGGAACTGGAAAGAACTGGTTTTTAATTTCATCAAGCCTTACCCCGATTTTGATGTTGTCGAACTTACCCGCTATGCCGCGTCCAAAAATGTGAACCTGATCATGCATAATGAAACCTCGGGCTCAGCAACGGATTATGAACGTCAGATGGATGCAGCATTCCGGTTTATGAACCAATATGGTTATACTTCCGTGAAAACTGGTTATGTCGGGAGAATTATTCCCCGCGGTGAACACCACGACGGACAGTGGATGGTTGATCACTACCTGCGCGTGGCGCAAAAAGCGGCTGAGCATCATGTCATGCTGGATTCGCATGAACCTGTGCGCCCTACGGGACTCCAACGCACATGGCCCAATTGGATGGCCTCGGAAGCTGCCAGGGGAAATGAATACAATGCATTCAGCACTGGTAGCCCCCCGGAACATGAAACCATACTCCCCTTTACCCGCCTGATAGGCGGACCGATGGATTATACACCCGGAATTTTTAAAATGAAAGGATACACTGCCAATGCACCAGCACGGCAGATGCATTCAACCCTCTGCAAACAATTGGCATTATACGTTACCATGTACAGCCCTTTGCAAATGGTAGCCGACCTTCCGGAAAATTATGAAAAACACAAAGATGCTTTTCAATTTATTAAAGACGTAACCACCGATTGGGAAGATACCCGAATTATTGCTGCGGAACCCGGCGACTATATCTATATAGCAAGGAAAGAAAAAGGATCTCCCAAATGCTTCCTGGGTGCCATTACGGATGAGAATAACCGGGTGGCTGATCTGCCTCTGTCATTTCTCGACAAGGGAAATAAATACCTGGCAACGATCTACCGCGATGCCTCGAATGCAGACTGGAAGGATAACCCCGAAGCATATACGATCGAACAATTCATTGTTGACAATGGTACAAAATTGAGGATTGAACTGGCCAAAGGTGGCGGAGCGGCTATGAGTATTTTTCCGGCAACTGAATCGGATATCAAAAAAATTCATGCCTATAAAAACTCCAGATAAACTATCCACAGACCGACCTTATAGATATCACTATTGGCAATCATACAAAATGAAACCAGTACTCCTGATCAGCCTGTTCGTTATAACGCAACAACTCGGTTTTGCCCAAAACGCTCTTAAAAATGGTAAAAAAGATGGTGTCTGGAATTATTATGGCAGTAATAAAGCATTGCTCGCCCGCCATTTTTATAATGAAGGAGTAAAAACGGGCATATGGGAGTTTTACAATATCAACGGGGTTCTTTCCTGGACCTATAATTTTAAAAATTCTGCTCCGACATATTTGATTCAAAATACTGAAAATGGCTCCTACGCTTATTTGGGTGATGATGGTAATTGGGTAAAAAAAATACCGGCAAAACCTGCTCTCTGGTTGGCTTCGCAGTCCCAGTGGAACAATTTTTTGGCGGGTAACCTGAAATTTCCCGACGAATCTGCTCATACAAGGATATCCAACAAAGTTGTAATCAGGGTGCATATTGATGAAAACGGAAATGTCACCGCTTATGAACCAGCAACTAATATTGAAGATCTAAATGCCGATGCCCTGCGCGTTGTAAAATTATTCGGACCCGAATTTGTTCCCGCATCCAATAACGGAAAAAATGTAAAGTCAATTTACACACTGAAAATTTCTTATAAATTAGCCGATTACCGATAGTACGATCAACCGTCAACCGCCAACTGCTACCTGTTATACCTTGATCATCAGGTACCGGAAATCATGACCTTTGCCGGTGGCAATTATGATGTCATCTCGGGACTTACCGCGCCCGTTATTTATTATTATGGTTTTGTAAAAAAATCATTTGGCCGGGCCATTTTATTATGCTGGAATTTCGTTTGCCTTGACCTTTTACTGAACATCATCGTAAGAGCAGTATTGTCATCTCCTTCACCCTTTCAAAAATTGTCTTTTGATCAAACCAATATAGCCATACTCCATTTTCCATATAACTGGCTTCCGTCTGTAATTGTACTATTGGTTTTATTTTCCCATTTAGTGAGTATCCGTTCTTTGTTTCGAACAGTCCCGTATCAAAAACGGACAGTATCCCGGACGCCGATTTTATAAAGGATTGAAAACCCGGTGCATCTGAATTTGGCATTGCCTTAGAAGGCTGATGTACTATGAAAAGAACTATACAATCGATCACCATCATTTGGATGGTCAGTTTAAGCGCATTACAAAGTTTTGGTCAGAGAGCACAGGTTTACGACCTGCCCGCCCGCGTAAGACATCATTTACTGGAGCCTGCAAAACCGGGTTTCATGATCGCTGTGATGGATACAGCAACTTTTCCTGCAGTCAGCTGCCAGGGTCTTTATTGGTTGACCGGTGCCGGTTTTTCCAAAGGAACCATTGAAGTGGACCTGAGGGGTAAAAATATATTGCTGAAAAGTTTTCTGGGGATCGCTTTTCATGGCATTGACTCATCAAACTACGACGTGGTCTACTTCCGTCCATTCAATTTCAGGAACGAGGACACGGCCCGTCATAACTGGGGTGTACAATATATGTCGCTGCCCGAATTCCCGTATGATAAATTACGCAAAGAACATCCGCTCGGGTACGAACATGCCGTAAACCCGGTTCCTTTCCCTGATGAATGGTTCCACGCACGCATCGTCGTGAATCGCGACAGTATCATGGTGTACGTAAATCATTCACCGGATTTCTGCCTGAAAGTTCCCGCACTCTCCAATCGTCACAATGGTAAAATCGGAATCTGGTCAGACCAGCTGCCGGGAGATTTTGCAAACCTGACGATTACAGAAAATAATTAAGGCCTGACACTTCAGACAAACAAATTCCCAGTTCATTCATATACGTATTGCCGGCACTCTGATTCATTTGCATCTTTATAGCGACAAATAAATGTCACTATAAAATTCAAATTATTTAACCCGCCGGTATGAAAAAGATTTTACGATTCCTAAAATGGACAGGCCTTGTATTCGGTAGTATACTGATCACCGTTAGTATCCTGACAGCATCCAGGCAAAACCTCAAATTTGAGGCGCCTTACCCGGAAATACGGGCCTCACGGGATACAGCCGTCATTGCCAGAGGCAAACACCTGGTGAATGCGGTTGCCCACTGTATGGACTGCCATAGCCGTACAAACGGGGATTCTTTATTAGACATCGATATAGATGTACCGCTCAGTGGTTCAGTCGCATTTAAACTCCCCGTAGGTATCATTTACTCAGCGAATATCACGTCAGATCCTGTATATGGAATCGGCAGATATGATGACGGGCAAATAGCCAGGGTACTACGTTATGGGGTTCATCCCGATGGCACGGCCGTGTACGATTTTATGCCCTTTCACAATCTCAGTGATGAGGACCTGACGGCCGTGATTTCCTACCTGAGAACACAGAAGCCCATCCCGTTAAGAAAACAGGAAAACGAGCTGAATGCGATTGGGAATATGGTTAAAGCATTTCTCGTGAAGCCGATAGGCCCCTCTGAAAATATCGAACAAAAAGTTCAAAAAGATTCCTCGGCTACATATGGAAAATACCTCGTGATGAATGTCGCCAATTGCAGCGGCTGTCACACCAAAAGAAGCATCAGCGGGGAATTCACCGGAGCGTTGCTGGCTGGAGGAAATCCGATGGGAGGAGGCCATATACCACCAAACCTCACGCAGGATAGCAGCAGCCGCATATTCGGATGGACAGAACAAATATTTGTCAATCGCTTCAGAATGGGCAAAATATATCCGGACAGTGAAATGCCATGGAATTCATTTAAGAGAATGGACGACATCGAATTGAAAGCCATTTATAAGTTTCTCCAAACGATCAGGCCGGTTAAAACAGCAGGCAGCAAATCATAGGCGCGGTTCATATTTATTCTTCAGGGCCGCAACCGCAACGAAAAAAACCCACTTAATAAAATACAAAGCAATCTTATGAATGAGATAACAAAGAATTATACGAATGGCAAAAAAATACTTTTTGCCTCCGTACCGGCAGATGGACATTTCAATCCGATGATCCGGCTTGCAAAACATATGCAGAAAGCAGGATATGATGTCAGATGGTATGCAGCAACAAAGTATGAGAACAAGCTTAGTAACCTGCAAATCCCCATGTTCCGTTTTCGCAAAGAACTGGATATCACGATCAGCGAAGCTGAAATAGCATTCCCCGAAAGAGCGAAAATTACATCTGCCCTCGGCCGGCTCAGATTCGACCTGGAAGAGTTTTTCATAAAACGTGGGCCTGTTTATTTTGAAGACATTCGGGAGATTTACAAAAGTTTCCCGTTCGACTTATTCGTATCGGATATAGCCTTCACAGGTAGCATCTTCGTTAAGCAGATCCTAAAAACACCCGTTATCACCATTGGCGTCCTTCCCCTGATCGGGACATCAAAAGATCTGGCTCCAAGTGGATTGGGAATGGAGCCTCCTTACGATTGGTTCGACAGGTTGCATCATTTTATTTTACGCCTGACTGTAAAAAATATCATTCTCCGAAAACCAAATAAACTGTCACACCGTTTATTGGAAGAAAAGGGAATTGCCCATCAGAATACCTTCCTGTTCGACCTGATTATTCAAAAATCAGATTATGTTCTTCAAAGCGGAACACCCGGGTTTGAATATAAACGCAGCGACATGAGTAACCATGTTAAATTTATTGGACCCCTGGTTTATCATGGTCCGGCTAAAAGAACAAGTTCCTGGTTTGATAATCGCCTGTTGAATTATGAAATCGTTATTCTCATTACACAGGGCACTATTGAAAAGGACCCGAACAAATTACTGATCCCCGGAATAGAAGCATTAAAAGATTCCGGTGCCCTGATTATCGTTACTACGGGCGGCTCGCATACGAGAGAATTAAAGTCTCAATACAACCAGGCCAACATTATCATAGAAGATTATATCGATTTCAATGATGTGATGCCCTATGCAGATGCATATATTACGAACAGGGGATATGGTGGCGTTATGATGTCGATTGAAAACAGGCTGCCGATGGTTGTTGCCGGTGTACATGAAGGAAAAAACGAAATCTGCACCCGGGTGGGCTATTTTAAATGTGGTATTGATTTGAAAACAGAAACGCCCGATATAAAAAGGCTGCGTACGGCAGTTTTTGAGGTACTCGGAAATCCCCTGTACAAACAAAATATTGATTCGCTTTATAAAGAATTCAAAAAATATAATCCGGATGAAATATTTGAAAACTATGTGGCTGAATTAACAGACCCTTTGCCAGGCGCAAAAATAAAACCGCGACGCGCTGCCTGAAAAAGTGAAAAACAGATTTTTCACCAGGCAGGGATTCGTTTGGAAAATGATAAACCCGTCAGCAGATGCCTGTTATGAGTTACAAATTTTCAACTATGACTTATCAATCTTTAACTTATAGAGTACAAAACATTAAAAATAACCCGGAACGTCCATGATAAAGGGTCCTAAATCGTTTAATTATAACGCATAAGGAAGATACAGGCATACAATTTGCACTGCAGTGCCAGAAATACTTCAGTTCAAAATGAGTCACCGGATCATTCCCATTTTATTGGCATTGGGCATACTATCAGGTTGTAAAAATGCCGAAGACTATTTTTCGGAAGGTCAGGACCTTAGTTCGGACGGTCATTACAAAGCGGCCATTATAAAATATGATCAGGCCATTCAGGCAAATCAATACCTGAAAGACTCTTATATACAAATGGGCATTTGTTACGAATACCTGAACCAGCATGATTCGGCATTAAAAGCTTACAATGCATTACTGAAAATATTTCCGGATCATACTGCCGCAAATTATTATTCGGGCGTCAGCAAATTCAAGCAGCAAAAATATGCGGAAGCCATTCCGTACTATGACAGGGCCCTGGATTCGAAGGGTGGTTTCCATGCATCCGATACGAACAGTATACAGACCCTGATAGATCTGTGCAAAGACAATTTCGAATCGGAAAACGCAGAAATCGATATCCCTTCCCGGGAAATATTATATGACCGCGCAATGGCCAATTATAAATCCGGTAAATTCAAATCGGCCTGTGATGATTTTTCCAATTGTATTCTCCAGGATTATAATCCCGGAACCAGTTATTATATGATCGGACTTTGCCGGCTGGCGAGAAAGGAAATAAAGTTTGCCCGAAAAGCATTCTTCCAGGCCTCGAACTATGGCGACAGCCTCGCCATAAAAAAATTAAGTTTCCTCGAAAACCGTTTAAAGCCCAAAGCTTAACGCCGTACGCGAAACACGTCACGCCTTACGCTCAAATCCCTTCTCTTTCTATATTCCTTATATTGTTGGGCTGAAAAAAGCCTTGTACCTTAAGCCTTGCTCCTTAGCCCTATTATTCATCTCAAAACAGGATATAATGTTTGTGCATGCCATTGAAGAAGTTTCAAAATTTACAAGACCCATTCATACCATTTCAAGAAATTTTAATCAAACAACCGTCAATCCCGGCGCAGCGACTTTGTTTTTCGTGAATGAGGATGGCTGTGCGGTTACCTGTAAACATGTGATTGACCTGATCGCGAATCGAAATGCCATCAATGAACATTACCGGAAATACAAAACCGAAAAAGCATTGATTGGAAGGAACAATAAATATAATCAGAGAATAAAAGCGCTGGAAGAAGCTTATCATTATAAACAGGATGTCTTGGTTCAGCTACAGGATCGATTCATGGCCGTTACCAGTGAACCTCAATTAAGTTACCGCTGGATAAATCATCCAAAATATGATTTGTCCATTTTAATTATTCAGGATTTCAAAAATTCATTGTACCAGTCTTACGCAAAATTCCTGAAAAATTCTTCCGTACTCAAACAGGGAAAGTTTTTGTGCCGGCTGGGTTTTCCATTTCCGGAGTTTTCAAATTTCCAATACAACACAGATAAGGATGATATCGAATGGACCCAAACCGGTATCTCTGATTCGCCCAGGTTCCCTTTAGAAGGAATGCTGACAAGACATATTCAGGGAGATAAAGAAATTGCGGGTATCGAATTGAGTACACCCGGATTACGTGGTCAAAGCGGCGGTCCCCTGTTTGACACAGAGGGCACCGTTTGCGGAATGCAATCCAGTACGAATCACCTGCATCTGGGTTTCGATATGAAAAATTTCGAATATAATTTAAACGGCGTTAAAATTAAGGTGACCAATCAACCCTTCTTACATGTCGGCCATTGTATTCATGTAGATATCATAAAAAAATTTCTCCTGGATAATAAAATTAAATTCTACGAGAAGGAGTAACATCTTTTAAATCCCCCCGGAGATGTTATTCATTGGTTAATGAAAATTAATATTTACCTGCCAGTCGATGAAACTAGTGGTAATTTCATTATTTCAATATTCTACCAATAAATCCACTCGAGTCGACATATGAAACGAATTATAATCCGGGTCCCGGCCCTGACAGCAATCCTGTTGAATATTTGGGCCTGTCATAATAAAATACCCGAAACCAAAGCCAAAGCCCCGTTTTGCCTCACAGATACGCTTCAGAAGAATGCGGTGATTGACACCGTAAAACTGCAAATCGTAAAAAATATCATTGCCCTCTCTGGTAAAATTGAAGCCAACGAAGATAAATGGGTAAAAGTTTATCCAGTCGTAGGCGGCATCGTGGATGAAATGAAAGTTCAGCTGGGGGATTATGTAACCAGGGGACAAACCTTAGCCGTTATCAGAAGCGGTGAAATAGCCGATTATCAAAACCAGTTGACCTCTGCACAATCAAGTGTCAGAAATGCCGAGAAGTCCCTGAATACAAGCCGGGAACTCTTTACATCAGGTCTCGCGACGGAAAGAGATACGATGAACGCCCGAACGGATCTCGATAAGGCCTCATCAGATTTGAAGAAAATGGAACAAACGACATCCATTTATGGAGTAAAGAGCAATGCCATACAAGTCATCACCGCGCCCATTTCAGGTTATGTGATCGAAAAAAATGTCACAGACAAAATGCAGTATAAGCCCGACGCTGCACAACCCTTTTTTGTGATCGCCAACCTGGAGGAAGTCTGGGTGATGGCCAGTGTATTCGAAACCGATATTGCAAAAATAAAAACCGGTTATGATGCCGAAGTGAATGTGATTGCCTACAAAGACAAAACATTTACCGGAAAAGTCGACAGGATTTTTTCCATACTGGATCCGCAGAGCCGGGTGATGAAGGTCCGTGTTAAGATTCAGAATAAGGACAACCTCTTAAAACCTGAAATGTTTGCCCAGATTACCATCCGTTATAATGATAATACGACCAGTATGCCCGCCATTCCATCGGAGGCTATCATCTTTGACAAAAACAAGAATTATGTCATGGTGTATAAAGACAGCTGCAATATTGAAACCCGCGAAATAGAAATCTACGAGGTAGCCGGCAAAACCACTTATATAAAAAGCGGCTTGCAGTTGGGAGAAAAAGTCATCTCCAAATACCAGCTCCTGGTGTATGATGCATTAAACGATTAATCCCTATGAATAAGTTTATTTCCGGCATAGTTACCTTTTCCCTCAAGAACCGGTTCTTTATATTTTTCATGACCGCGTTGATCATCATCGCGGGAATCTGGAGTTATATCAAAACACCGCTGGAAGCATTTCCCGATGTCACCAATACGCAAATCATTATTGTTACCCAATGGAACGGCCGGAGCGCCGAAGAAGTGGAAAGATTTGTGACCGTACCAATCGAGGTCGCCATGAATTCAGTTCAAAAAAAATCAACCCTGCGTTCCATTTCCATGTTCGGTCTCTCCGTAACAAAAATCATCTTTGACGATGATGTAGAAGATTTCTTCGCAAGACAGCAGGTCAATAATCTCTTGCGTAATGTGAAACTTCCGGAGGATGTTGAACCGGACGTACAGCCCCCTTATGGCCCGACTGGTGAGATTTTCCGATATACCGTTCAGGGAAAGAATAAAAGTTCCATTGACCTGCTGACTGAACAAACCTGGGTCATTGACAGGCAACTGCGCAGTATTCCCGGCGTGGCGGACCTGGTCGCATTCGGCGGTGCAGACCGGACCTATGAAATTACCGTGGACCCGGTCAAGCTGGCACAATACGACATTACCCCACTCGAAGTTTATAGCGCGGTATCCAAAAGTAATATCAATGTGGGTGGCGACGTGATTGAGAAAAACGCACAAGCCTATGTGGTGAGGGGCATTTGCCTGCTTGATAATATCAAGGACATAGAAAATATCATTGTTGATAATATCAACGGCACGCCCATTCTGGTGAAGAATCTGGCCGTCGTGGCACCCAGCCATGTCAGCCGTGTCGGACAGGCCGGCCTCGATGGCGATGACGACGTGGTAGAAGGAATCGTTGTCATGCGGAAGGGAGAAAATCCCCGGCAGGTGCTCAGGCTGGTAAAAGAAAAAGTTCGTGAACTGAATGAAAAGATCCTGCCACCGGATATAAAAATGGTCACTTTTTACGACCGCGATAATCTGATGGATTTTTGTACGGAAACCATCAGTCATAATTTAATAGAAGGAATTTTACTGGTCACACTGATCGTTTTTATTTTCATGTTTGACTGGCGGACAACCGTCATCGTTTCCATTATCATCCCGTTGTCATTACTTTTCGCCTTCATCTGTCTCAAAATAAAAGGGATGACGGCGAACCTGCTGTCAATGGGCGCCATAGATTTCGGGATCATCATTGATGGTGCCGTCGTTATGGTTGAGGGGCTCTTTGTGGTGCTTGCCCTCAAAGCCCATGAAGTCGGAATGGAGAAATATAATAAAATGGCCAAGCTCAGCATCATTCGCAAAACGGGCTCTACGCTGGCCAAAGCCATTTTTTTCGCAAAGGTGATCATCATTACCTGCCTGATCCCGATTTTCGCATTTGAAAAAGTGGAAGGTAAAATGTTTTCTCCGCTCGCCTGGACCCTGAGCTTTGCTTTGCTCGGTGCCCTGCTGTTCACACTGACACTTGTGCCCGTACTGACCAGCATACTCTTAAGAAAAGACACGAGGGAACGAAATAACCCCATCGTCAATTTCTTTAACCGGGTTGTGATGAATGGCCTGAAGTATACCATGGGTCATAAAAAAATAACACTGCTGGTGGCCTTCAGCATCATGGGACTGACACTCTTCTCTTTTAAATTTTTGGGAAGTGAGTTCCTGCCCGAATTAAACGAAGGTGCACTCTGGGTGGAAGCCAAACTGCCCATGAGCAGTTCCCTCACGGAAACCGTGAAGTTTGTAACCCAGTTTCGGAAAATATTAAACAGTTTTGATGAAGTGGATGGCGTGTTGTCTCAGACGGGACGCAGTAATGATGGCACGGACCCTTCCGGCTTTTATTATGTGCAGTGCCAGGTGAACCTGAAACAGAAAAAAAACTGGAAACGGAAAATTTCTGTTGAACAACTGGTGGATGAGATGGATGCCAGGCTTCGCCAGTACCCGGGTGTAGTGTATAATTATTCACAGCCCATCATTGACAATGTACACGAGGCTGTTGCTGGTATCAATGCCGATCTCGCTGTAAAAATTTTCGGAAATGACCTGGTGAAACTCGACAAGCTTGCCGACAGCACATATAATATTTTGCAAACCGTGCCGGGCATTAAGGATCTCGGCATCATGCGCAACCTGGGCCAGCCCGAACTGAGTATTGTACTGGACGAACAGAAGATGGGAATATATGGTGTCACCACAGCCGATGCCAACTCCGTGATCGAAATGGCGATCGGTGGAAAATCAGCATCCACTTTTTACCAGCAGGAAAGAAAATTTGATATCAGGATCCGTTATCCGGAGCAATACCGCAACAATGAAGGTGCGATCGGTGATCTCCGTGTGCCCACCCTTCACGGTTCGAAAATTCCATTGAAGGAGATTGCAGATATTAAAACAATTACGGGACCAGCCTTCGTTTACCGGGATAAAAACACGCGGTTCATCGCGATCAAATTTACCATCCGCGACCGGGATATGGGCAGTACCATTGCAGAAGCGCAGGAAAAAGTGGATGATCAGATCAGTTTGGGCAAGGGCTTCAGCATGGAATGGGCGGGTGAATTTGAAAACCAGGTGAGGGCCCAGGCCAGACTTTCTCAGGTTGTACCGGTTGTGCTTATCATGATTTTTATTTTGCTCTTCATCAGCTTTGGCAATGGACTCGATGCATCACTTGTTTTACTGAATGTGCCATTTGCCATCATCGGGGGTATATTGGCGCTTCATGTCACCGGTACTGTTTTCAGTATCTCTGCAGGTATCGGTTTTATCGCACTATTTGGAATTTGTATCCAGAACGGCGTGATCCTGATTTCCGTATTCAAACAAAACCTGCATCGTAAAATCTCTATTGTACGGGCCGTGATGCAGGGTGTACAAT
>Ga0193753_10002745_pt1 | contig 13588 bp, 16 predicted proteins | sample H1c2metaG_FD_144925 | JGI IMG/M metagenome (GOLD analysis project Ga0193753, IMG submission 144925) | Soil microbial communities from a riparian zone of the East river system, Colorado, United States - H1c2 | ecosystem: Environmental > Terrestrial > Soil > Riparian zone | place: USA: East... | reverse complement strand
CAGGCCAACGCGCGGCCGGCGACGGATTATCTGCTGACGGGGAGCAATTTGGAAATGATCGCGAAGGTGGGTTGGGACGCGAATACCGGGATCGATGTGCCCGGGCTGCCGGTTCCGATTCCGGGACAAGGGCAGCAGCAGTCGCTCACGGTGAATTTGCCGGAAGCGCCGGGCCCGCGCGCTCCGTTATTTTTGTGGCTGCGCGGGGAGAGTGCGGGGCGAGTTACTACTATTGGGCTTTCTACGCCTTAGCGGGCGGCACGGATTTTAAGGAAAATTTCAGGCAAAATGCGTATGCTCTAACCATGATGGTAGTGGTGCGCGCGTTTTGGTTTCTGATTCCGTGTAGTTTGCTCGCTCAGACGCCGCAGTATGTGGGTTCGGCCGCGTGCCAAACATGCCATCCGGGCGTATATGCCCGCTGGAGCAAGACACGCATGGCCAATGTCATCCGCGATCCGAAAGCCCATCCGGACGCTATTCTTCCGGACCTTTCCAAGCCGAATCCGCTGGTGAAATTCACGAAGGACGACATCGCGTTCGTGTATGGCAGCAAATGGAAGCAGCGCTATTTCACAAAGAGAGGGGACGATTACTTTCCCCTGGGAGCGCAGTGGGATGTTACTCATCAGATCTGGCGAGCTTACATGGTCGCGCCGAATACGGATTGGTGGGTACCTTTCTATCCTGCCGACAACATGCAGCGGCCAACGGGGCCGCTTTGCGACGGTTGCCACTCCGTCAACTACAACATTCAGACCAAAGCTGTCACGGAATGGAATGTGGGCTGTGAGAAGTGCCACGGGCCTGGTTCCGAACACGTAAAGCGGCCTTCGCAGGCGAGCATAGTCAACCCCGCGCGGCTCGATACGATACAGGCCACTAACGTATGCATGCAGTGCCACTCGCAGGGACAGCCGCTCCGCAACCCGATTGACGGAAAGTATTACGATTGGCCGGTTGGCTTTCAGGTGGGAAGCGACCTGAAGAATTACTGGAAGCTCGAAGAACACAAATTAGGCGAGCAGTCATTCACGCACTTCGCGGATGGGACGGCGCACAAGAACCGCATGCAGGGCAACGATTTTGTGCAGAGCGCCATGTACACGCACGGGGTGAGCTGCTTTAGCTGTCACGACGTCCATGGCACCGAGAACAATGCGGACTTGCTAAAACCGGCTAATGTGATGTGCCTTGAATGCCACGGGCCAAGCTCACCGAACGGCCCACATGCAGCCAGCATTGAGGCGCACACGCATCATAAGAGCGGGAGCGCGGGCAATGAATGCGTGGGCTGCCACATGCCGAAAATCGAGCAGGAAATTGCGGACGTAAACATTCGGAGCCACACGTTCCGCTTCATTTCGCCGAGCGAAACGGAGAGTCTGAAAATCCCGAATGCGTGTAACGTCTGCCATGCGGATAAAAGCAGCCAGTGGGCTAAGGATGCGCTTAAGACATGGTCGAACATATCTCCGTGGCGAGTGGCGCGATAGGCAACGGCCGGGGGGCGTGGGACGCCGGCGCAGACCGAGGGTCTGCCCCACCAGGCCAACTACTCCAATCGCTAAATAGTAGTGATCCATTCGCGATCGATTTCGACCGCAACCGAGCGCTGGAGCATGGTGACGGAGACAACCATTCTCCAGTCCGTTTTCTTCTTGAGCAAGATGCCTTCCAGTCCTTCCAAAGAGCCGCGCTTGACGCGAATGCGCTGGCCTTCCTGCAAGAAGGGGCAAGGCTCGGTGGCGAGGCCGGAGTGCAAGAGTGTTTGCACCGCCTCGATTTCAGTGTCTGAGATGGGCGCCGGTTCCTTTCCGAAACCTACTACCGAGACGACGCCCAGGCTGCTGACGATCGGTAACGGTTTTTTGGCGTCGAAGCGGCAAAACACATAGCCGGGAAAGAGGGGCTGGTCCTTCTCGACGACGCGATCGGACCAACGCCGCCGGCTCCGATATACGGGCAGATACTGTTCATATCCTTTGCTTTCGAGGACGGCGGCGGCCAGTTTCTCTTGGTTAGATTTGGTGCGGACACCGTACCATGGCTGTCTAGGGGACTGTGCGGGCACACCGGTATTGTTTGCAAAATTCATAGGAATTGACCGAATTACGTGAATAGCGACGTGGGGTTTACAAAACGAACTGCGAGCGGATAAGGCTTCCGCCCTTCCGGTTCAAAAGCTGCGTTTTGAGCGGAAGACGCAATCGATGCGGCATCTCTAAAAAGAGTGGTGTTCTTTTGTAGTACCACGTCTACGTGCGTAGTACCAAGTAAATTTACGTTATACCCAGTGGTTCTAGTACTAGTTGAAGGTTTGGCGCGATGGAAGATATGAGATTATTTCCGGAATAATCGGCGATTTATTGATTTTTTCTGGATATTTTCGACATCGAGGAGCAAATCTCCGCGAAGAGTGGCGGCAGGATTGTGGATAAAAAGCGCCTCCGCGCGGCGGGCGCCGTACTTGGTAGATACATATTTATAGGCTCCCGCCAAATCCGGAGTCCGGTCGACGCAATCGTGAGCGTCGCTGGCGATGAAATGGACGTGATTCCCGTTCATCAAGGAATCGGCGGCGCGCTGGGCAGCCGCGCCAAAGCGGCCTAGAAGCGATTGTGCGGTAACCTGGACGCGTGCGCCCGCGGCAATCCAACGTTCCAGCTCGCGGAGCTCGGGCTGCAGAGAGCGGTTCCTTTCGGGGTGGGTAATTATGGGGACAATGCCGGCACCGATGAGTTGATTTAGCGCACTCTTTACGGCCGCTAGAGCGATTAAATCGGGGAGCTCCAGCATTAGATATTGATGATTATTTATGGTGTATTTCTCTGGATTATCGATGGCATTCAGCAGATTGTCATAATTCAGATGGAAATCACAGCCCAAGTGGATGCTTATGGCACCCACGGTCCGGCCGGATAGATCCTGGAAGAGCTGTTGTGCACGCTCGGGGTCGAAGCGAAATTCCCCGTTGGCGTGCGGAGTGGCGACTATGTCGGTTGTACCGGAGGCAGCGGCGATCTCGAGCATCCTGAGGCTCTCCTCGATGGTTTGCGCGCCGTCATCGAGCCCCGGCAGTATGTGGGAATGGATGTCGACCATAGAGGGCTGAAGCTTCAGTTTACGTGAAGCCCGCCGCTCGATTGGATCATTTGGTTAGGAGTTGGCCTGGACTTGTGTCGCGCGGGACGCCCAGGTCGCCTTCCACGATGGCAACCGTCAGGCCGAGTTGCGAGGCAATTTCGTCGATGCTCGCACCGCGGTCTTTGAGCAGCCGCGCTTGGGCAGTGAGGGAAAGTTCCGCCTTGTCCCCTACCCCTAAAACGCCCTTAGGTGGGTGTACGTCCGCATCCACTTGCAGATTTTGCGCGGCGGAAACTCTTGTGACCGCCGTGATGCCCTCGATCCGGTCTGCCATTGGTGATACCTCACTGAAGAAAGTATCGATGAATGTTCTAGGATTTTCAGTGGCTTAGCCGGTGCAGAAGTACTGGCTAGAGCGTCAAGCAATCCGCTATTCGTTATCCGCTAAATTCGGTAGAGTGATGGAATGGGTCGCCGGTCTCGCAAGAGCGATGCTTTATCCAAAGTCCGCAAGCGGCGGCCGTATCGACACGGAGAGTTGATCCTGACAAAGCGCGGGGTCTATATGGTGCGTGGCGACGTGAACCTCAAGAATATTCAGCTTATTTCTTGGGAACAGTTGCTTGGAACCGGCGGGCCGTCTTCTTCCTAACTAGTTTGGGCTGACCTGCAAGTCGGGCCGGCCGGCATGGTCGGTAACGAAGGCATCCAACGTTCGCGGGAAATCGATCGCATCGGACGAGCGAAGAATCGGCAGCGTCATCCAGGTTGCAGTAGTCTTCAGCAGAATCGAGCGATCGTCTTGTTCGATAAGGTATTCGGATGGAGCGGCGGTAATGCGTGCGGCTTCGGCGTTTGCGGCGTTCGCCGGCTCGGGCATCGCCAGCACGGCAACAAAAGAAGGCCCATGCCAGCGAAAGAGCCGGCTCTCCTTCGGCAGGCGCTCGGCGAGGGCGGCTCCGTAGCGCGAAATCAAGTGGTCTCCGGCGGAATAGCCGTAGCGGCGATTGACCACATCCACGCTCTTTAGAACGACCAACAAGACGTAAATCTGTTGCGCGGAACTCGCGCAACCGCGGATGTAGCTCTCTGCCGGTAGGGCGCCGGGGAGGCCGGTTGCCGGGTCGTAGATGGCGCCTCCCGGATTGTGGAGACCGATTTGCTTCTGCAGTCCTTCGGCGCCTTTTTCCTGGCGAGCCGATTCGAGCGACAGGGCCTCGAGACAGCCGGCCATTTGGTTTTTCAGAGATCGAATGTCCTGGAGGCGAGAGGCCTTACCCAGTTCGCGTTCAATAAAGCGCAGATTCTGCGCAGCGGCTTCCGAATCGGCGCAGATCTTGATGAAGCCTTCGATCATCAGGCCGAGCGCCGATTGTTTCTCGGAACTCAGGCTGCGCAAATGCTCTTCCAAGCCGCGGTTGTATTCGTCGGTCAGTTTCGCGGCTTCGTCGGCGAGGAGGAGAATGCTCGCGGCCTCGGCGGTGCGTTCGATCCGTCCGCAAATTTCGCGCATGCCACGTTGATACGTAGCCTGTTTTACGGAATCGTAGTCGACAGCGCGCTGGGCGGTGGCATTCAGGAACAACGCTATCGCTTGCAGGGTTAGGGCGCCCTCGTCGGAGGTGGTATCGAGCAGTTTTTTGAGAGAGATCACTATTCTCTTTGCTAATCGGCTGGTATGGGGGAAACCGTTAAGGACTGGTCAGCGGCTCGACGGCGGATAGGAAGGAAAATATACACTATGTATATACGCAAATGCGTTTCGAGTGGGATTTTGAACAAGACTCTGACTAAGCGGCAGCAGGCGGTGGTGAAACGTTTGGCCACCCGGCAGGCGGCCGGGGATGACTCACACATCGACTTTTCCGACATCCCACCGCTGACCGATGAACAATTGGCGCGAATGGTCCGGGCGCGCGACTTGCCGCCGGTGAAGATCCCGGTAAGCGTACGGCTCGATCAGATTCTCGAATGGCTGAAGGCCAAAGGTGAAGGACACCTGACGCGTATTAATGACATCCTCGGCAATGTAATGGAAGCCGAACGCCGCGTCCAATCGAAGCATCGGCGTTCCGGCTGAAGCCGCGCACGACGACACCAGGCGAATTATTTCTGCTCGCTGACGATGGCTTGGTAGGCGAGTTGCTTGAACTGGTCTTTCACGGTCCGCATAGGCAGCACCTGGACCATGAAGACGCCAATCATGTCTTCTTTGGGATCCACCCAAAACGCAGTGCCGGCGGCGCCTCCCCAATTGTATTCGCCTTTCGAGCCGATGGTGGCGGTCTTATCTATGCCGAGATTGACGGCGAATGTCAGGCCGAAGCCGTAGCCGATGCGGCCGTTTACGTTGTTGACGGCGGGAATGTCTCCGAGCAGGTTGGAGCTCATGAGGTCGACGGTTTTCGGACTGAGGATGCGGACGCCCTCGAGCTCGCCGCCGTTCAGCAGCATTTGCACGAAGCGGGCGTAGTCGGACGCGGTGGACACAAGACCGCTGCCACCCATCATCAGCAGCGGCTTCTTCTTGTAGCTTTCCTGGGCAGGGCTGTCGGAGCGCTTCGCGGCGCCGCCCGGATTGGGCGCATAGATGGTAGTCAAGCGGCTCCATTTGGCTTCTGGCACATAGTAGCCGGTATCCACCATGTGTAGCGGCTGAAAGATATGCCCGGAAAAATATTCGTCGATCGATTTGCCGGAAACCACTTCTACGAGGCGGGCAAGGACGTCGATCGAATAGCTGTAGTCCCAGACCGTGCCGGGCTGGTGAACGAGCGGCGCGGAGGCCAGACGCCGGATGAATTCGCGGAGCGGGTACTGCATGTCGCCAAGCACTTGTTTGTAGATCAGTTCGCCATTCGCATCTTTCGGTCCGGCATAGTTGAGTCCGGAGGTGTGACGCATGAGGTCGAGAATCGTGATCTCGCGCTCGGCGGGCGCTGTGTAGTAAGTGCGCTTGCCGGTAGCCGGCTCCGTCTTATCCATGGCGACTTGCATGTTTTTGAACTCGGGTAGGAATTTGGATATCGGGTCGCGCAACGAGAAGCGGCCCTCTTCATAGAGCGTCATGACAGACACGGCCACGACGGCCTTCGTCATGGAATACATGCGGAAGATGGCGTCTTTCGTCATCGGCCGGTTCGCCTCGCGATCCGCCATTCCATACGTTTCGAAATAAGCAATCTTGCCGTGACGGGCAATTAAACCAATAGCGCCGGCCATTTCGCCTTGAGCGATGTCGCGTTCCATGGCGGGCCGAATGCGGTTCAGGCGTTCCTGTGACAGGCTGGCTTGCGCCCACACCGCGATGGTGGCCCCTAAGAGAAGCGCGCAAACAAGAAGCGTTTTATTCACGGAATGAGACTATCACCGATCCAAGTCACGCCAGATCCAGGTCGGGCCAGATCCAAGGCGGGCCAATTGTTACGATTGAGTCTGATCCCGCTGAATGGCTCTTCGTTTCTTCAACACTCTTACCCAAGAGCTGGAAGTATTCCACCCGCAAAAGGACAACACAGTCCGCATGTACACGTGCGGACCAACGGTTTATAACTTCGTCCACATTGGGAACTTTCGGACTTTCACTTTCCAGGACATACTGCGGCGCTGGCTGCGTTATCGCGGCTACCAACTGGACCATGTCATGAACGTGACGGACGTGGACGACAAGATCATCGCGAATGCCGCCAAGGAACAGAAATCGATCGAGGAGTATACCGAGAGATTCACAAAGGCATTCTTTGAAGACGCCGCGGCCCTGCGGCTCCAGCAGCCCGAGCACGTCGCGCACGCCACTAAACACATTCCCGAGATGGTGGCCGCGATTCAGAAGCTCGCCGACAAGAACTACACCTACACGAACGACGGCTCCACTTATTTCCGTATTTCGAACTTCAGCGAATACGGCAAGCTGTCGCACAACGATTTTGCGGGGATTCGCGCCGGCGCGCGAGTGGATGTGGATGAATACGACAAAGCGGACGCGCGCGATTTCGTGCTTTGGAAAGCCCGCAAAGGGAACGAGTGGTTCAGGAGCACGCCTTTCGGAGATGGGCGGCCGGGCTGGCACATAGAGTGCTCGGCCATGGCGATGAGCTATTTGGGCGAGACGCTCGACATTCATGCGGGCGGCGTGGATTTAATTTTTCCGCATCACGAAAATGAAATCGCGCAGTCGGAATCGATCACCGGCAAGCCCTTTGCGCGCTTCTGGCTGCATTCCGAGCATTTACATATCGAATCGCAGAAGATGTCGAAGTCGCTCGGCAACTTCTATACCTTGCGCGACCTGCTCGAGATGGGCTACCAACCGGAAGTCATCCGTTACCTGCTCGCGTCCGTGCCCTATCGAAAAAAGCTCAACTTCACTTTTGATGGCCTGAAGGCTGCGGCAAAAAGCATCGAGCGGCTGCGCGACTTTGAGGCGCGGGTCGCTTCCGCCAAACTTGCCGCAGGCCGCAATGAAATATTGAGCGAGCGATCGGCCGCGGCTATTCGCCAATTCGAAGGAGCGATGGACGACGACTTGAATACCGCCGAAGCGCTGGCGGCCGTGTTCGAGTATGTGCGCGCTATTAACACCGCGCTCGACGATCAGCAGTTTCAGGAAGAGAATCGCTGGGACGCGGCGCGCGTGCTCGAAATTTTCGACTCGCTATTTGACGTATTGAAGCCGACCGCCGCCACCGGCGCGGCGATCGAGACGGTGGCACTCTCTAACGGCGAAATCGACGGCTACATACAGGACCGGCAGGAGGCGAAAAAGGGCCGCGATTTCGCGCGCGCCGACCAGATTCGCGCGCTACTCGAAACCAAAGGAATCTTGCTCGAGGACACCAAGGAAGGCGTCCGTTGGAAACGAAAATGAAATTTGAGTCTCAAGTGATCCATGCGGGTGACCGCAAGCGCGGCCGGCCGGGCGCCGTGCCTTCGACCACGCCGATCCATCTATCCAGCACATACTTCTACGACCGCGCGGAAACGCTCGATCGCATCTTCGGACACGAAGAAGAGGGCTTCAGCTATTCGCGCTACGCCAATCCGACGAACGAGGCGCTCGAAGAACTCGCGGCGACGCTCGAGAATGGGCATGGCGCGCTGGCAACCGCTTCCGGCATGACCGCGCTGCAGATCGCTTTTCAAGCCGCGCTCATGGATCGTCCGCACAAGATCGTGAGCGCCAGCTCCATTTATGGCGCGACGATCAAGCTGCTCGATCAAGTGCTCGCGTCGTTCGGCGTGGACATCACTTATGTGGACACGTGCGATCTCGAAGCGGTGGAGCGAACCATCGCCCGTGAGCAGCCTGGGTGTGTGTTCATGGAAAGTATTTCGAATCCGCTGGTGCGAGTGGGCGCCATCGATAAGATTGCCGCGCTCGCGCGCGCGGCGGGCGCTTCGCTGGTGGTGGATAGCACCTTCGCCACGCCTATGATGCTTCGTCCGCTCGACCTGGGCGCGCACATTGTGGTGCATAGCGCGACAAAATATCTGGGCGGCCATGGCGACGTGCTGGGCGGCCTTATCATCAGCGACGAGCCGCATCACGAGCAGGTGCGGGCGCTTTCGCGCGTGGTGGGCGGCAATCTGGGGCCGTTCGAGAGCTATCTGACCATGCGGGGGATCAAGACGCTCGCGGTGCGCTTCGAACGCCAGTGCCAGAATGCACGCAAACTGGCCGAATGCCTGGCCAACCATCCCGCGGTCGAGCGCGTGTATTATTGTTCCGATCCGAACCATCCCGACGCGGCAACCATTCAGCGGCTTTTCGAGCCGGGACTGTTTGGCGCGATCCTTAGCTTTGAAATCCGCGGCGCCGATAAAGCCGCGGTTATGGCTTTCATGAACCGGCTGAAGCTGATTGTGCCCGGAAGCTCGCTAGGGGACGTGCACACGCTGCTGCTCTATCCGGTGATGGCTTCGCACCGCGACGTATCGCCCAAGATGCGCGAGCGCATGGGCATTCGCGAGAACCTGGTTCGTGTCGCAGCCGGGATTGAGGCCGTGGACGATATCATGGCCGATCTCGACACCGCGCTACGCGGTAGCATGTGATAGCGGTCTTCGATCCGTGTTCGCCCATCAACGTAAGAAAATTCAGCTCCTGTTTGCGGTGGCAGACGCTCTCCTGATCGTCCTGGCCTTCGAGGCGGCGTATTTTACCCGCACCCACCTGACGCTCGAGCGGGTTTTCTTCCTGCGATTGCACACGCACGTCCTGCTGCTGGGTTTTTGCGTGGCTGCCTGGATCGCGGTGGGGTCTTTGCAGCGCATCTACCAATCGCTCGGCTCGACCGGCGCACGCGGTCTGCTGTTCGGGATTCTTCGCCAGGCCGTGCTCGGCACTATTTTGATCGTGGTCTTCCAATATCTTCTGCGGCTCGATCCTCCGCTTAGCCGCAGCTTTCTTTCGCTGTTTATTCTTTACAACTGCGTCTTATTGGCGGTCTTTCGCTGGAACCTGCCGTTTTTCATCGGCGCTTTTCAACGCGGCTTTGGTGCGCCGTATCACTTAGTGATTGTCGGGGAGCCGGCGAAAACATTGTCGCTCGCGAACCGTTTGCGGGAGGGCTCGCCCTTTCGCCTCGAAATAGTCGCCAGAATCGGCGAAGAAGAATGCCGGACCAGTCTCCCCAAGCTGCTGGCGGAGCATGTGGTGGACGAAGTGATCTTCGAAGTCGATAGCAGCAAGCTGGCCGCGCTCGAGGAAGTTTTTCTGCAATGCGACGAGGAGGGCGTGCGTACGCGTGTGGCGATCGATTTCTTTCCGCACGTGAATAGCGATATCACGCTCGATTGGGTCGCGGGCGCGCCGCTGCTGACTTTTTCGGCCGCGCCGCTCGACGATCTCCGGCTGGTGCTCAAACGTTTTTTCGATGTGACCGTTTCCGCGACCGCGCTGCTAGTGCTCTCTCCGCTGTTCGGCGTGGTCGCTATCCTGATCAAGCTCACCTCGCCCGGCCCGGTCATCTTCCGTCAGGCTCGCTGTGGGTTGAATGGGCGCCGATTTATCGTGTATAAATTCCGCTCGATGGTGGAGAACGCGCTTGCCTTGCGGCAGGGGCTCGAGCACTTGAGCGAGCGAGAAATTGCGTTCAAGCTGGCGCGCGATCCGCGTACCACTCCGCTGGGACGATGGCTGCGCAAATTTTCGATCGATGAATTGCCGCAGCTCTACAACGTGCTGCGCGGTGATATGTCCATCGTGGGGCCGCGGCCGCCGCTGCCCGACGAGGTGGATCGCTACGAGCGTTGGCAGAGACGCCGCCTGCGCATGCGCCCGGGCTTGACATGTATTTGGGCGGTGGCGGGGCGCGATCGCATCGATTTTAATGCCTGGATGCGCATGGATATCTCTTATATAGAAAATTGGTCGTTGCAACTTGACTGGTCGATCATTTTGAAAACTATCCCGCACGTGTTGGGCGGGCGCGGGGCGCACTAAGTCATGCACCTTGTTCCCACCAACGAAGAAGTCATCGCGCTGCTCGGTGAATCGGGCGCGCTGCGCTATGGACACTTCGAATATCCAAACGGAACGCACGCCGACGAATACTTGCAGGTCGCACTCGCCTTTCGCTATTTTCAGCACGCAAAATTGTTGAGCGTCGGTCTCAGCCGCCGGCTGCGCGCCGATCCCGAGATTCGCGCCATGATCAAGGAGCTTTCGATCGTGTGCCCGAACAACACCGCCGGCCTGCCCATTGCGTACGGCGTCTGCGAGGCGTTGCGCGCGCACCAAGTCTATTGGGCGGAAAAAGACAATGATGCGGCGCCATTGCGGCTGCGGCAATTTATCGATCCGGTGCCTGGCGAAAAAGTCCTGCTGGTCGACGATGTGCTGCGTTCGGGCAAGCGCCTGACCGAACTGCGCGCGCTGCTGGAATCGAAGGGCGCGCAGGTGGTCGGCCTGGCGGTTGCCGTTTACCAACCGAATCCTACCGTCGCCACTTTCGGCAATCTTCCGATGTTCTATCTGGCCGAGCTCGACGCGCTGTATTACAAAGATTCGGCCTCCTGCGAGTTATGCCGCAAAGGCGTTCCGATTGAGAAGGTCTGGACGTAGCCCCCACCATTGTTCTGGGACTATCACCCAGTTATGCGCGTCGTAGTAGGTCTGCTCATTTGTGTTCTCCTTTGCTTCGCCGCCCACCCTGGCGCGCGCGCCGAGTATATTGGGGGCACGCGGGCCGATATTCCGGCAGAGAGCTCCGGCGACATCAAGGTTTCCGACCAAGTCTATTTCATCTTTGTGTCCAAGCAGACGCGCGTCCAGGTTCCTTACGAACGCATCAATCTGCTCGAATATGGCCAGAAGGTCGATCGGCGATATCTGGAGGCGGTGGTTATCTCGCCGCTCTTCATGCTCTCGAAAAAGCGCCAGCACTTCCTGACGGTGGGTTTTCAGGACGACGACGGGCACCAGCAGGCGCTGGTTTTTAAGGTCTCAAAAAACGACATTCGATTGACGCTGGTCGCTTTGGAAGCGCGTACCGGGCAGACCGTGCGTTTCCAGGACGAAGAAGCGCGCATCGCCGGGAAAGGGTGAGTATGCGGCGCGTCTATTTTGCGTTGTTGGTTCCGGCTTTGCTCGCCGCGCAGAAAACCGGAGCGGGCTCGGCGACTACCAGCCTGCTCGATATCAAGCGCATCTACGTGGCTCCTTTGACCGGGGGCAAAGAATCCGCGGCGCTACGCGATTTGATTATCGCGGGGCTCGATTCCACCAAGCTTTTCATTCTGACGGAGAACCAGGATCGCGCCGATGCGGTGCTCAAAGGAGCGGCCGACGATAATACTTTCACCGATAGCTTCGATTCGGGTGAGAGCGTCAACGCGCATGAGACGCTCGGCAAGTTTGGGTCGGGAAGTTCGGCCGCCACCCGCACCGGCGGGGGATATGGCTCAGTGGCCGCCGGCGAGAATGACATCCACCATATCAAGGAACGCAAGCACGAAGCGTATGCCTCGGTCCGCCTGTGCAATAAGGATGGCGATGTCCTTTGGTCTACAACGCAGGAAAGTTTAGGCGCGAAATTTCGCGATCTTGGCGCCGACGTCGCCGCCAAGATCGCGCGCCAGCTCGCGACCGACTACGACCGCGCACGCCATCCTATACCTTCTCCGGAGCCGGCAGCGCCCGCTCCCAAGCCCTGATCGTCTCGATTAACTGCGCCGACGACGAGCCTTTCACGATAATCTCGTCGACCAGCGCGTTCTCCGGCATGCGTTTGAGGCGGGCTGCGTCCATGCCGGTCAGTACGATGATGCGCATGCTGGCGTCGAGGGCTTTGAGCGCTCGTATCAGGCCCAGGCCGTGTTCTTCGGCAGGGAGATGCAAGTCCACGACCGCGCACTCGGGCCTTTGATCGACGGCCGCACGCAAAGCCGCGGCGCTATCGCGCGCCGGGATCGCTTCAAATCCGCTTTGCGAAAGCAGCAGGCTGCGCAGCTCCAGTTGATCCTGGTCGTCCTCGGCAACTAGAACTTTCACGGTTTGTCCGCGAATTGGATGCGCGCGATCACCAACTTCGGCATGGCTTCGTTCCAGCCTTCGGGCAGGCTATCGAAGGGCAAACGGAAGGACCGCGCCTCGTTCGGCGCGAGGGGTGTGCGAGCGGCGCCCACGCCCAGAATCGGGGATCGTTCCCGATGCACTTCGCGTCCATCCATGCCGGCGAACAGGCAATACACATCTATGGCCGCGAGCGGGCGCGTGCCGCGATTCGCGATGGTTCCCCGGATCTCGACTACTTTTTGCTGCATGAAATTTTCGGATGCGGCCATGCTTACGTCGCTTAACTCGAGGTGCGAGAGATAGGCTTTGGCTTCCGCCGAGGCGGCGGCATCGTCCGCTGGTTTCGTTACAGGCCGCTCGAGATAAGCGACGGCCGCAAGGATCGCCGCTAGCGCCACAGCGCCGATCCAAATAGCGATCTTTGGAATTTTTGTACGTTCCACAACCGGCGAAGCCATCCTATCAGCCAGTCTAGACCAATTGGCGTGCCTTGCCATCCTAGAGTTTCTCGCCGCACCTTCCGGGGGGCTCTTCGTTCATCTCCACTCCATGGTGCCGATGGGCCGAGTCGTGGCACGTGGCGCGGACGGTCGTTTTTTGCCGTCTGCGTCTCGAGCCGATGCTGCAATTCACGTGAGAAATCATCCGCCCGGTCAGGAGCAAAGGCGCTCTATCATTTAGTTCTCTTGTAAATGTAAACCCGGCAGCATGCGCTCATGCAGGACGCGGGAGACAAAAATCCCGCTGGCATCCTGCCGGTAAAACACAACATGCCGGCCGCATTCCATGCGCCGGAGGCCGGGGCGAATATTGTCACAGGAGCGGCCGCGGTTGGGATGATCGGCCAGTTGCTGGCAGCACAGTTCCAGATCGTCGATATAGCGGATGTGACCTGCCCGTCGAAACGGTTCCAATCGTAACTAGGAATTCCGGTTGTCATTGGCTTCGTTGGTAGCTTCCTTCGCTGTTCATATAAGTCGCATT
>Ga0193753_10002744_pt1 | contig 13589 bp, 12 predicted proteins | sample H1c2metaG_FD_144925 | JGI IMG/M metagenome (GOLD analysis project Ga0193753, IMG submission 144925) | Soil microbial communities from a riparian zone of the East river system, Colorado, United States - H1c2 | ecosystem: Environmental > Terrestrial > Soil > Riparian zone | place: USA: East... | reverse complement strand
CGAAACCACCTTTACTTCTGAAAGAGCATTTGATTTCTTCATCACGGTCAATGATCAGTGCCGCAAATTTGATACCCTGAATTGTCAGCGGATAATTGACCAATCCTTCCGTATCTCCGGTTCTGATCTGGAATTTCACCAGATCCTTCCAGGGAATACTGATCAGGGCAGTATTATATTCATACATAACTTCCATTCGGTTTAACAAGGCATGCCCGATAAAACGAAGGCGGTTTTCAAGGAAATTATCAAATAGATTTTCATGAACTTTGGAATGGTCCAGTCCGGTATCTTTCAGTACCGCTACCATCCGGTGAACAGAGGCTGAAGCAGAGCTAAAACGGAATGAACCCGTATCGGTCATTACACCGGCATACAAGCATTCCGCTACAGCCTGGCTGATGCTGACACCCTGTGATGCCGACTCAATAAAATCGAAAACCATTTCGCTGGCCGAGCTTTTGGATGTATCGCTGATACCATATGCAAATACTTCTGTTTCCGGTTGCTGATGATGATCTATCAGTATACGGATACCCGGTGCTTTTCGAATGGGTTCGGTCATTTTTCTCGTGCGGTGCAACACGTTAAAATCCAGACAGAAAATCCAATCTGCCGTATTCAACAATTCGTTTGACCGAATCGTGTTGAGTTCATAGTCTATCACTTTGTCAGCACCGGGCATCCATGCAAGCCAATCGGCCCAGTTGGTGGGTGAAATAACAGTTACCTGGTGCCCCATCGTGATCAAAATATGATATAAGCCCAATGAAGAACCCATCGCATCTGCGTCAGGCTTCTGATGCATTACAATAACAATGGTTCTCGGCTTCTGCAGTAAGGGAATTATTTCCGTAATAGGTTGCATGTAAAACGGTTGCAAAGGTGCAGAATTAAATCGCCATTCCCAAATCTGCAGTAAAATGTGTTACCTTTGCCCGCCAAACAAAACCAAATGAGTAACCGCAGTTTCACTATGATAAAGCCCGATGCCTTCGCGAACGGGCATTCAGGCGCTATCCTGGATATTATATTAAAAGCCGGATTTAAACTGATCGCTCTTAAAATGATCCATTTGTCAGCAGAAAAAGCCGGTGAATTTTATGCCATTCACCGTCAACGCCCCTTTTATAGCGAACTCGTTAATTTCATGAGCCGGGGTCCGATCATTGCCGCCATCCTGGAAAAGGATAATGCGGTGGCTGATTTCCGCAAACTGATTGGCGCTACTGATCCCGCAAAGGCCGATAAAGGCACTATACGTCAGTTGTATGCCGAATCGATAGGTGAAAATGCAATTCATGGCAGTGACAGTGACGATAATGCACGGATTGAATGCGATTTCTTCTTCTCTAATCTGGAAAGAATCTAAGGACCGGAACAGCCGTTCAAACTGGAAAAAATAACCATATCCAGACGGTTTCACCCCGTTATTTTTATATTTGGTTGAACCGTTGCATAATGATGATTATCAGCGATATATCTCTATGGGCATACATTAACCTGCACCTGGTAAAATAACCCGAAAAGACCAGCGTTAGAGGGAATCAACCAAACAATAGAGTCTATGAATTTCCGACCTTTAAAAACCGCTGGTAAAATGATTGCGCTGACCGCAATCGTTAGCCTTGTACTTGGATCCTGTAAAAAATCAGATGTTTCAAACGTAACGGCATCAAATGATTCCAAAGCGGCAACGCTTTCGGATTCTTCCACTGTAGCAGAAAACGTTTATTACGACGTGCTGAACAATGCTTTTATCGGTTATTCCGATAATGTCAGCAGCATGGGTGTATCTCAAAGTGGAAAGACAACAACTTTATCTACGGGCACCGAAGGAACAGGTACCGGACATTTGAGTTGTGCGAATTATACGATCAGTGATTCTATTCATGGACATTATCCAAAAACGCTTACACTCGATTTCGGAACTGGTTGTGCCAGCATCGATGGCATTTTGCGTACCGGCAAAGTTATTTATACTTTCAACGGACCATTATTTACACCGGGTACAACTGTTTCAGTATCCTTTAATCAATATACGGTAAAGGGATATGGTATACAGGGCACATATGCAATTACAAATAATTCAACCCAAAATGGTGTCAGCTTTACCACGCTGGTGACCAATGGTATATTGACCTGTCCCGACGCAACAAATTTTCACTACAGCCATAATAAAACGTATACACAAACGGCCGGTGCGAGCACTCCGTTTGATATTTCAGATGACGTATATGGTGTTAGTGGAAACAGCGCATTCTCTTCTTCCGATGGATCCAGCCTGGTATTAAACGTTACAACTCCCCTGGTTAGAAATTTCACCTGTTTGAATATTACACAAGGCGTAGTCGCTTTTGTATATAATCAGGGTATCAGCGGAACAATTGATTTTGGTGACGGCACCTGCGATAATACAGCTACTTTAAGTGTCGGAAATATTACCAGAACGGTCACTCTGAGATAAGCGTAAAGCGCAAAGCGTAAAGCAAGAAATAAATAGATTAATTCAAGCATCTCAATACAATTTTAAAAAGAAAGTCCTTCCAATATTTCGGAAGGACTTTTCTTATTTAATGCTTTGCGCTTTACGCTTTACGCTTTATTCGGTTAATCCGGGAACCGTTTCTTTCAATTTTTCTAATTTTTGCTTTCCGTAAGAAAGTCTGGTAATGACCACAAACAACACCGGCACGATGAAAATAGCCAGGGAAGTGGCAGCCAGCATTCCACCCAGCACGGTCCAGCCGATGGTTGACCTGGCTACACTTGCTGCACCGGTTGCGAGGGCCAATGGTAATACGCCGAGGATAAATGCCAGGGAAGTCATGAGTATGGGACGCAGACGAAGTTTAACTGCTTCCAGGGTCGCGTCAACAACAGGAATGCCACGATCAACACGTTCTTTGGCAAATTCAACGATCAGAATCGCATTTTTTGCTGAAAGCCCGATCAGCGTAATCATCCCAATTTGTGCGTACACATTATTTACAAGGGAAGGTATGAGCGTCAACGTTAGAATTGCTCCAAGCATACCGACCGGCACAGCAAGCAACACGGAAAAAGGAACTTCCCAGCTTTCATATAGGGCCGCAAGAAATAGAAATACAAAAACGATCGATAAAGCAAAAATCACAAGGGTGCTGCTTCCTGCTTTTAGTTCTTCGCGGCTGAGACCTGCAAATTCATAACCGTAACCGGCAGGCAGTGTTTGATCGGCGACCTCTTTCAGGGCTGTCAAGGCCTGACCGCTGCTGTATCCGGGCTTTGCATCCCCATTGATTTCCGCTGTCCTGAACAGGTTGAAATGAGAAATAAGAGCAGCATTCTCAATTACCTTGTAGGAAGTAACGGCGCTCAGGGGAACCAGCGTACCCGCAGCATTTTTCACATAGTAAGTATTCAGATTGGTGATGCTGCCCCGATAGTTAGAATCCGCCTGGGCTACAACATGGAAATTTCTTCCATATATGGTGAGATCATTTACATAGGTGCTGCCCATATAGGTTTGAATCGTGTTGTACACGTCGGTCAGTGACAGACCCAGTTTTTTACATTTATCACGGTCCACGTCCAGTGCGTAAGCTGGCGTTCGCGCATTGAAGAATGTGTAAGCCCTGGCGATCTCAGGCCTCTTATTTACTGCGGCAACAAATGCAAAGACATTTTTTTCAAAAGTCTTTATATCATCGGTACTTCCTTTTTGCTGAAATTCAAATGTAAATCCACCCGTCTGCCCCAATCCCGGAATGGCCGGTGGGGAGATAACCAGAATATTGGCTTCTTTAATAGCCGCGAATTTTTTCTGCAGGATCGCCGTTATACCTTTCAGTTGGAGATCTTTGTCCTTACGTTCATCCCATGGATTCAGCGAAGTAAAAATAGTTCCGCTGTTTGCCTTGGTAGCAAAAGTGATGGCGTTTAGTCCTCCCAGGGCTGCATAATGTCTGATCCCTTTGGTCTCGGCAATTATTTGCATTATTTTATTCAGCGTGGCGATACTGCGGGTTGTTGATGATGCTTCTGGTAATTCGTATGTTATATATAATCTTCCTTCATCTTCCTGCGGAATAAAACCACTTGGTTTGGAGCGGAATAATAAAAACACACCAGCACATATACAAACGAGCAGAACAAGCACATAGCGGGATCTTTTGATCCATGTGTTTACGTTCTTTGTATACCTGTTCGTAACGCGTCCGAACCAATTATTAAACTTGTAGAAAAATTTATTTAAACCCCTGGAGGATTCATCCATATGCATGGGTTTCAGCAACATGGTGCAAAGAGCCGGTGTCAGGGACAAGGCGATAAAGGCAGAAATTAAAACGGAGATCGCAATCGTTATTGCGAATTGCTGATACAATCTTCCCACGATACCCGGAATGAATCCTACGGGCACAAATACAGCGGCGAGGATCAGCGCTATGGCGATGACCGGACCCGAAATATCTTTCATGGCTCTTTCTGTGGCCTCCCTGGGGGTTAATTTATCAACGTCAATATAATGTTGAACGGCTTCCACCACTACAATCGCATCATCCACCACGATACCGATGGCCAGCACAAATCCAAATAAGGTGAGTGTATTGATGGTAAAACCAAGCGGGATAAAAAATATAAATGTTCCTATTATGGAAACCGGGATTGCCAGCACAGGAATTAAAGTTGCCCGCCAGCTTTGCAGGAACAGAAACACGACCAGTACAACCAGTCCGAGCGCCTCGAGCAGTGTCTGCACCACTTCATGAATGGAAACCTGTACCACAGAAATGGATTCAAAAGGAACAACATAGTCGATATCCGGTGGAAAAGACTTTCTCAATTCATCCATCGCCGCATACACACCTTCGGCGGTTGCCAGCGCATTGCTGCCGGGAGCCTGGTAAACCAGCAGATAGGACGCTCTTTTTCCGTCTACAAAAGAATTACTTGCATAACTGAATTTTCCGAGCTGCACACGCGCAACGTCTTTCAGGTATACGATCGATCCTTCGTTCGGATTTGATCTGACAACAATATTGTTGAACTGTTCTTCAGTGGAAAGGCGGCTGTTGGCAATGACGGAATATTCAAATGCCTGATCTGAATTTTGCGGCGGAGCGCCGACTGAACCGGCTGAAATCTGGACGTTTTGCTCAGCCAGCGCGTTGGTTACATCCGTCGTTGTAAGTCCTAATTGCGCCAGCTTATCAGGTTTGAGCCATATGCGCATACTAAAATCATCCGCACGGGTAAACACATCCCCTACTCCCTTCACACGTAATAACACATCCCTTACAAAAATATTCGTGTAGTTATCCAGAAATGTTACGGCATGTGTACCCTTCGGTGCATATATGGCTACCAGCAAAAGAATACTCGGATTTCTCTTCCTGGTCGTAACACCGAGTCTTTTTATTTCATCCGGCAGTGAGGGTGTGGCAATACCAACCCGGTTTTGTACATCCAGCATACCTGTGTTCACATCAGCTCCCACTTCATATGTGACTGTAATGGTAGACTGGCCATTATTCGTACTGTTACTTTGCATATATGCCATGCCCGGCGTTCCGTTTACCTGTATTTCTATGGGTGTCGTGACTGTTTGCTCGACTGTCTGAGCATCTGCACCGATAAAATTACTGGTAACCTGAACAGTAGGCGGCGTGATATCAGGATACTGGCTTACGGGCAGGCTCTTTAATGCCAAGAGCCCGACCAAAACAAGTACGATGGAAACGACGATGGCCGTAACCGGCCTTTTAATAAAAGTATCTGCAATCATGCTGCTATCGGATTACGATGATTTTCTTTTTGTTGAATCTGTTTTAGGACTTCCCAGTGAATCGGCTCCCGGTGATGTAGGTGCCGGCAGTTTAACCTTGGCTCCGTTCTTTAACTTTTGGACTCCATCCAATACAATGGTTTCATTTTCTTCAAGTCCCGATCTGACAACCACCATATCCCGTATCTGCTGACCAATAAATATTTTTTTCTGGGTTACCGTATCGGCATTTACCACAAAAACAAAATATTCAGCCATCTGCTCAACAACAGCCCTGTAAGGTATCAGTGTTGTTTCTGCGCCGCTGTTGTTTAAGACCCTCAGGTTAGCAGACATACCGGTTCTGAGAAAATTCTTGGGATTTGGAAAAAGTAAACGCACTTTGATGGTGGCCGTCTGCGGATCTACAGCACGGTCAATAATATAAATTGTGCCTGGATAAGGATATTTGGATTGATCGGACAGAGTCAAAGTAAAAATGGAATCGGCAACCAGTTTGTTGCTTTTGCTTTCCTTTTCAATAAAAGGTATCAGATTTTCATCTAAAGCAACATCCAGTGCAATCGGGTTATCTGACTAAATGGTATTCAATAATGTGGACCCGGGCGAAACGGAAGCACCTATTTTTACCTGCGAAATTCCAATGGTTCCTGAAAGCGGTGCATTGATTGTAGAATAACGAAGGTTCACTTCAACGGCGCTGACATTTGCCTTTGCAGCTTCCACCTGCTTTTTCCCGGCTTCCAGGTCCGCCTGTGCATGCTGTACGGTTTGTTGCGCAATCGCATCCTGTTTGCCCAGTTCATCATAGCGATCGGCATCCTGTTGGAGTTTGGCCAGGTTGGCTTCATCGACATGTAATTGTGCGACAGCCTGTTCATAGGCTCCGCGATATTGCTGCTGGTCGATCGAATAAAGCTTCTGCCCTTTCTCTACATGTTGTCCTTCTTTGAAATAGAATCCCGTAATATAACCTGCCACCTGTGGCCTGACTTCCACTTCATTAACAGAAGTGACCGTCGCCGGATAGGAAATATAATATTGGGCGCTACCTTTTTTAACCGTGTATACATTTACAGCGGTTGGCGGCGGCGGCGGTGGAGGCGCCGGTTGGCTGCAGGAAAAGAAAGCAGCAGCGATCATTAAATAAACAAGCGGTTTATAGTTCATAACAGGAAGATTAATAAATATATTTTAGCGTTCCCAAGGATCTCTGGACATCGATCTGGTCGCTCAATACCTGGAAAATCGCATTGGTATAATTGACCTGGGCCGCAAATAAATCATTGTTTGCAACGACAACATCCAGATAGGTTTTTATTCCTGAACGGTATTGCAACTGTATGATATTATAGACTTCGCGGGCCAGTTCCATATTTGCTTTTTGTTCAAAATAGTTATTGAGGTCGGCTTTATAAGAAGACATCGCCTGCACAAATTCCGTACGGATGGAATCTGTCAGGGAAATAAAATTATAGTTCAACCGGTCGATCTGTAATTGCGCTATGCGCACCTGCTGAATGCGTTTGGTACCTGTAAAAAGAGGAATCGTAACGGACAAGCCGGCATAGGAATTCGGATAGTTATTCTGGTAGAGATCCTTAAACTGATTATTATAGTAATTCAGGTTATATTCTCCGAATGCGGATACAGTGGGCAGAAATCCCCATTTATAATATTTCAGATTATACTCGTACAAGCGTTTTTCCGTAACCAGTTGTTGGAATTCGATTCGATTTTTTATATCCACTTCCTGCAACGTATCAAAGGAAGCGACTTCCTCCCTCAGCCGGACGCTGTCAAACACTACATCCAATTGGGCATTGGTTGGATAACTCATGTATAATTTCAACAGGGCTATCCTGGATTTTTGCGTTTCTATAGCTGTTTTGCGACCTGCATTTGCATTGTTCAGGCTGATGGTGGCACGCTGGTAATCTGTTTTATCTACAATACCACCCTTATATTGATTGTAGGCATCCTTCAGGCTTCTGGTTAATAAAACAATGTCCGTATCAAGCAGGGCAATCTGTTGTTTTGAAAGCAACAGTTCGTAAAAGGCCTTACTGACATTTGAAACGACGGCAATCCGGTTATTGATGGTATTCTGTTTTGCACTTAACCTGACATCCTTGGCGGATTGTTGTGCAACGATAACATCCCGGTTAAAAATATTTTGATTCAGCGCAAAAAAGCCACCTGACTGATTGGTGGTACCCACCGGTGTGGGGGCTCCATTAAATATCGTAACGGGTCGTTGGAAATTGTTTTGGTAACTCCCTGAAAAATTTATCTGGGGATACCATTCTGACAACTGGGACTTGATTTCACGATCTGTGATTTGTTCGTCAATCAACGCCTGTCGGATATTTGTTTGATTCTCCAATGCATATTTTATACAATCTTCCAGTGTCTTGACACTGGAGCTATCTCTTGTTTGTGCATTGGCTGAGACCAGTAAAATCATTACTGGAAAAAATAGAATTATTCTTTTCATAAAATGTGAAAAATAATCGAAGTCGCCCTTAAAAAAGCAACTTCATAGTCGCCGGAAGCAAGCAATGGAATGCAAAATCAAAGTTTGCATACAAGGAGTGATCCACATCCAGTACTGCAACCACTTCGTTATTACGGATCAGGGGAAGAACGATTTCAGATTTAGATAAACTGCTGCACGTGATATGTCCGGGGAATTGATTGACATCCTGAACAATAATTGTTTTCATTTGTTCCCATGCCACTCCGCAAACTCCTTTGCCTTTTTTTATTCTTGTACAGGCGATGGGTCCCTGGAAAGGACCCAGCACCAGTTCATTTTTTTTCACAATGTAGAATCCAATCCACAGCCATCCGAATTGTTCTTTCAGTGCGGCCGTTATATTGGCCAGGTTGGCAATCAGGTCCGGTTCACCTTCCAGGAGGCCTGCAATCTGCGGAATAAGTTCCAGGTATTGTTCCTCCTTGGTTCCCCTTTTTATAATTAATTCTTCCGCCATCTTTTAAAATTTACGGGGTCAAAGGTAAACCGATATATTCAATACCAAGACCGGGTTTTCCCGAAAGGATTACTTTACCATTGTCGATTAACAATCCGTTGGCAATATCTTCATCCAGCAAAAGTGTTCCATCCATATCAACATAATCCAGCAGGGGCAACAGGTGTCCGATAGCGGCAGATCCGATACTGCTTTCATTCATACTACCCGCCATCACTTTCATGCCCAGTTTCCTTGCCGTTTCAATCATACGAAGGGCCGGTGTAATTCCGCTGCATTTCGTTAGTTTAATATTTATGCCATGAAACAATCCCTGACATTTTTCAACATCCGCTTCGAACACGCAGGACTCATCAGCAATCAGGGGGATGGGTGATTTTTTAAACAGTACCCGCATTCCTTCCAGGTTGTCTTTTGCCAACGGTTGTTCGATGAATTCCACACCGCATTCGTGCAGGGCCGGTATCAGGTCAAGCGCTTCCTGAAGATTCCATCCTGCGTTTGCGTCAACCCGCAAAATCGCATCCGTATTTTTTCTCAATGCGCGGATGATGTCAATATCTTGCGGGGTCCCCAGTTTTATCTTATAGATAGGCCAGGGTTTTTCCTGCATTTTCTGAACCATTTTTTCAACACTGTCAATGCCGATCGTGTAATCTGTCAATGGACCCTCGCCGATATTTAATTTCCAACAGGCATAGAGAGGTTTTTTCTGAAGTTTTCCATAAAGATCCCAGGCTGCAATATCCAGTGCACAAACGAGGAATGGATTGTCCGGAATGAGATGATGAAGAAAATGCCAGAACCGGGATGGTTCTGTAAAAGCAAATTTTTCTATTACCGGTTTCTTCAATTCCAGGTCTGCAATCATTTTTTCAACGGTTATACCGTAATAGGTAATCGCTGGTGCTTCTCCATAACCGGTCTGTCCAAATTGTTCGATACTGACGACCAGGGTTGGCTGATGCGTTTTTGTTCCCTTGGAAATCGTAAATGGATATTTAAACCGGAGGTTATAAGGAATGTGCTGAATTTTCATCGGGTTCATTATCTGCCGGATGATTTGATCATTTCCCTGAGTTGTTCATTAAAAGATTTTGCTTTGAGGAGATCTTCAACATAAATATGCGTCCTGTACCGCCAGTAATAATTCGGGATCGACGGCACATTGATCCGCTCATCATTTGGATTTTCCCTTCTGATGTTCTCATCCATACCCAACAAATCCTGCAGTTGGAAAATGCTCCACATGGCAGGAGAATGCAGGTGTTGCTGCACAATGGCTTTATTAATCCAGGCATCGCAGAAATAAGGTGCTTCGCCCCATTGCCCCAGTTCTTCATTAAAGAATTTCTGAGTTTTAGCCCGGTCTTCTTCCCACCATCCCCTGATTGTACTCATATCATGGGTTGAAGGCGTAACAACTGACAAATAGGGTGCAGAAGCCGGATTAAAAAATTCCTTTGTAATATCCTTTGGCATGCGTTGGATTTCGAGACTGAGTATCCCGGTCTCTTTCATCACATCGGGCACACAGGAAGGCACCATGCCAAGGTCTTCTCCGCAGACCAGCATATTGGTTGATCTTTTCAAAAGCGGAAGTTTTTTCATGGCTTCCTTCTTCCAGAAATTATCCTGACGACGGTAAAAATAATTTACATACAGGTCCCGCAACTGGTTTTGTAAATTCCAGTCGAGATAACGGAAGGAAGAAGTTGATTCCATGGAAATGCGAAAATGAAATTCTTTTCCGTCCGATCCTTCCACTTCAAAAAGGATCAGGTTTGAAATCAGGTTCATCAATACTTCCCTGCTTAAAATATCGCTGGTTTCTGTTGTTTTATTTTCGAAATAATCTGAAACTTTTCGTTGTGTATTTACAAAATCCCTGATATTGAATCTGCCTTGTTTGGTTTCTTCAAAATAAATTGATTTTACATTTTCAGTTTCGGGTCCAAAATATTCCCATAAAACAGCTTCATTGATAAATGGTTTCGTATAACGGTCCTTGTCAAAATAAATATTTCTTTCGTCGAACTCCACCCGGTGTACCGGAATGGCATGTTCAAAATGTCCCATGATCCCCTCTATTTGCGAAACAGGAATACTCCATATTCTAAAGAAGCCTAAAATATGGTCAATACGAAATGCATCGAAGTAAATGGCCATCTGGGAGAAACGGTTTTTCCACCACTGGAAAGAATCTTTGGCCATTCGTTCCCAGTTATACGTAGGGAATCCCCAGTTTTGTCCCTTTACGGCAAATGGATCGGGCGGGGCGCCGGCCTGCATATCCAAATGGTACAATTCAGGAGATACCCAGGCATCGCAGCTGTGGCGGTAAACGCCAATCGGGATATCCCCTTTGAGCACGATTCCGTTTTCATGTGCATACAGAACCGATTTTCTTAATTGCCGGTAAAGATGGTATTGAACAAAGTAATGGAAGGCAATCTGGTCGTATTGTCTGGATTGGGGCGAAACAAGTTTATCTACCGCCAGTTTGGTATATCGTCCGAACGTTTTCCATTTGCTGAAATCAACGGTGTTATTCGAATCCCTCAGGTAACAAAATGCTGCATAGGGAACCAGCCAGGTTTTATTTTGACTGAAAAACTGAATAAAATCTTCCTCTGCCAGAAAGTTTTCTTTCTCGGCAGTAAATATTTCTTTTGCAGTTTCTATTTTGGTCCGCATAACAGCCTCGTAATCCAGGTCAGGTAAAATATTTAACTGCTTTTGTATTTTTTTCAGCGGTTTAATGAGTGCGGAATTTTTCTTACCCGCCATTTCCTGCAGATTCAGGTACAATGGGTGCAGGGCAAATGCGGAGATGGCACCATAGGGATATGAGTCCAGCCAACTGCCCGTAGCGGATGTGTCATTGACGGGCAGAATCTGGATCAGTTTAAATCCTGTTTTATGGGCCCAATCCACCAGCAGGCGGATATCTGAAAATTCACCGGTTCCCAGGGAATCCCTGCTTCTCAGACTAAATACAGGCAAACTCACACCGGCGCCCTTCCATGTACTGTTCGGAAGTCGTATAAATCCGTCGTGCTGAATGGTTAGATTGCCCTCACGCGCATCTCCCAGCAGGATCCGGTTGGGGCCATTTTCGAAATGTATCAGTGATTTGTGCTTTGTAGTGCACCGGAAAGGATACTTCGGCCACATTGAGTTCAATCGTCCACCAGTTACCTTGTTTATGAAGAATAAGTGGCTCGGCCATGGACCATTCGCCCAGTGTTTTGCCATTGCCGGAAATACATACCGACTCGTTTGAGTGAAGCAGGGGCGCTTTTATTTTGAATATGTGGCTATAGGATTTGGGCGTTTTCCTTCCCGATTTTTTTGAATGACGCGGCAGGAGAATTTCCTGAAACGGGGCGGTATAAAAAGTGTTTTCGTATTCGCCCGCATGATTCCAGGTATCGAAAATCTGCAGGTCGTCGTGACGTGAAGTAAGCCTGATTTCGCGGTCATTACCCCATTCCAGCACCATACTCCCGTCTTCCATTTTCAGCTGATAGAAGTACTGTACCGGATCTACAGGCAGACCGGCCAGTTCAATCGTTATCTCCCAGAAATCGCTGTTCTTATATTTCATAAGAACCGGCTGGGTGTTTAATTTATTCTGGTATCCCAGTTCAGGGATGTTTCCGCAGATGTAAATATCCTGACCCGGTTTTGTACTGAATCGTAAGTAAAAATGTATTTTCATCCTGGATGGAAGTTCAAACTCCTGGTTGTTAAGAAAGATGACGCGGTCACGAAAATACCAAAACAGCATCTTGTAATAAAATTAATGTCAGGGCGCGAACAGAATGGGGAATTGGAATATATTTGTGCAACAAAAAACTACATGGAAAACACTAAGAAATACACAGGTCTCTACTGGATCCTATTTATTCTTTCGGTGATTGCGTTTATTGGCCTGTACCAGGTGATCGGTGGAGTGAGTATACTGGTTCTTCCTTTCAACTGCACCTTTTTTGCAAAGGCCCTGGATATCATGTAGTGCAGCCTCTTTCTTCCTGGAATAAAAAAAACACTGTGTTTAATTACAGTGTTTATAACTTCGAACCTGCACGGAGCCTTTCCGTGTCGCAGCGCTGATCATTCTATATTAGATTGCCCATTTTCTGGTAATACGGGATGTCTGTTTCCTGCCCTGATGAATCTTCCAGAGATCCACTACTGCAAATCTTTTCTTCTGTGCAGGAATCACGAGTCCGGTTGCGAGTGTTTCTTTCACTTCGGTTGTCAGTTTCTTAAGCGTTTCGGTATCCATCTGAACAATAGATGGCATTACAACTTGTTTCATAAAAATTACTTTTTTAAGATTAAAAAAAATGCTGAGCAATAGGAGGAGAACACAAAAGAATCGTTAGAAAGAAGTGTAGTACCTATTTTGATCTTGCAAGACTGTTAATTGCTCTTAATTGCGATGCAAATATACGACGCCTTCGCTTTATGTCAAACCCTTATTATAAAAAATTATATCATGTCCAACGTTGATTTTCACTCATAACTGCTTAAATAATAAGGGCTGACGCATTGGTCAGCCCTTATCTCCATTTCTTCAGTTAAAATCATTTAACTTCTTCAAACTCAGCGTCCGTAACGTTTTCTGCGTTCTTGCCGGCGTTCGAATGTTCGTTACCGTTAGGCTGGCCGTCAGCAGCAGATTGCGGACCTCCTTCCTGGGTTCCTTTATATAAATGTTCAGATGCCGCGGTCCATGCTGTATTGATTTCTGCGATCGCAGCATCAATTTTTGCAATGTCCTGTGCTTTCTGCGCTTCTTTCAGGTTTGTGAGAGC
>Ga0193753_10002743_pt1 | contig 13592 bp, 12 predicted proteins | sample H1c2metaG_FD_144925 | JGI IMG/M metagenome (GOLD analysis project Ga0193753, IMG submission 144925) | Soil microbial communities from a riparian zone of the East river system, Colorado, United States - H1c2 | ecosystem: Environmental > Terrestrial > Soil > Riparian zone | place: USA: East... | reverse complement strand
CCCGGCCCATCCGAACGCCGCCCATCTCGTGGATATCCAGACCCGGCGCCTGTTTATTATCATTGGGCCTGATGTTTTTACAACCGGCAATATCCAGTATCTCGGATCCCTGCGTTAAAAAGTCCTTAACCATTTTCTCATCATTCTCATCATAATCTACAGAAGTAATCAATTGAGGAATGCCCCACTCGTCTTTCAAATCCTCACTGAGCCTTACATGATTTGTTTTTTTGGGAATCACTTCTCCCTGCATTGACATATAAGCCGACCAGTCGCCCGCTTCACTGAGCGATTTTTTCAAATCGGCACCAATATCGGAGCCTTCGGTGCCGGTGTTTCTAAACGCGCCCCAGAAAACAAGATATCCCCGCTGAAAATCTTCTTCCTGTTTATAAACATTTCTGAAATTGGGCATCAGCGGTGATACGGGTCTTCGGCCATAATAATACTCCTCTTTAAATCCTTCAATATTTGCCGAAATGAATCCGCGGTAATTCTGAAAAGCAATATATCTGCCTAGTATATCATGATCATTTCCCAGTCCTGCCGGAAACCGGCCAGAAGTTGAATTCAGCAAAATCAGATTGGAATTCAAACAGGCCGCATTTACAAAAATGATACGTGCAAAATATTCGGTGGCTTGTTTTGTTTTTGCATCGATTACCCGCACGCCCGTCGCTCTTCCTTTTTTTTCATCATAGAGGATGGAATGAACCACTGAATCCGGACGAAGGGTCAGATGGCCGGTTTTTTCTGCCCAGGGTAAGGTAGACGAGTTTGAGCTGAAATAGCCGCCATAAGGACAACCCCGGCTGCACAGATTTCTTGCCTGGCATTGTCCACGGCCCTGTTGCAATTGTAATTCTCCGGCCTTCGTGAGGTTCGCACAGCGCCCCATCAACATGCGCCTGCTTGCATAGTGCGCATTCACTTTTTGCCGCATAGAATTCTCGGCGCAATTGAATTCCCAGGGCGGAAGAAATTCTCCATCGGGCAGGTTATCGATACCATCTTTGTTCCCACTGATTCCCGCAAAATTTTCTACGTGTGAATACCAGGGTGCAAGATCATTATAACGGATCGGCCAGTCAACTGCAAATCCATCCCTTGCAGGCGCTTCAAACTCAAACCGGCTCCAGCGCTGTGTTTCGCGCGCCCACATCAGCGATTTGCCACCGACCTGGTAACCTCGTATCCAGTCAAAAGGCTTTTCCTGTACATAAGGATGTTCCTTATCTTTTACGAAAAAATGCTGGGCGCTTTCGTCAAATGCATAACATTTGCTGATGATGGGATTTTCTTTTTCCAGTTCATAAGAAATTCTGCCCCGATGCGTAAACTGCCATGGATGTTTGGTAGCCGTCGGGTAATCTTTAATATGCTGCACATTCCGCCCGCGTTCCAGGACCAGTGTTTTGATTCCATGTTCGCATAATTCCTTGGCTGCCCATCCCCCGCTGATACCGGACCCGATCACAATGACATCATAGGTGTTTTCCGATTTGCCTTTAGAATTAATTAGTAAACTGTCACCCATAAAAATATTTTATTCCGATCTCAAAGGCTGAACGGGATTTAATAAAGCTGCCCTGATAATTTGAAAACTGATCGTCAGCAATGCAATGAACAGCGTACCGAAACCAGCCAGCGCAAACAACCACCAGTAAACAGGCGTTCTGAATTCATATTGCTCCAGCCATTGATGAAGCGTGAACCAGGCAATGGGCGTTGCAATAAAACAGGAAATCAAAACCAGCACCACGAATTCGGAACTCAATAAACGCCATAAATGCAAAACCCCTGCTCCCAATACTTTTCTAACCGCGATCTCTTTTGATCGCTGCTCTGCCATAAATGAGGAAAGACCAAATAATCCGAGACAGGAAATAAATATGGCAAACAGGCAAAAGATACCGGAGATATTTCCAATATTATCTTCTTCGGCGAATTTCCAATTATAGGTTTCCGCTGTGAAATGATATTCGAATGGGGTCTCCGGGTCATATTTTTTAAAAACATTCTCAACATGCCCGATCGCATAAGGAACCGGTATACCCTGCTTGAGCCGTATAGTCACCACGCTGATCTTGCGATCCAGCATCAAGAAGAAAGTAGGATCCGCACTCGTGTAAGGTGATTCCATGATCATGTCCCTGACAACGCCGACAATCGGATGGTCCTGGTCGCGCCAGTGAATAACCTCACCGACCGGATGTTTCAGGCCGGTAAATGCAACTGCCGCTTCATTCAATATGAACGCACAGCTATCCGTGGCATAATTTCTCGAAAAATCCCTGCCTTTCAGCACTTGCCAGTCAATGGTTTTTCCAAAATCATAGGTGACAAATACGGTTCCCACGATGGCCATATTTCTTGGGTCCCTGCCCTTCCAGTCATAATTGACCATCGCATTTCTTACGCCCGTGGTCGGACTGGATGATTCGGCCATGTCTTCCACAACGCCTGTTTTAATCAAATCATTCCGCATCGCATCATAATGTCCTTTGATCGACGCTGTATTCATTTCTGTTGTAATCAGGTTTTGCATTGAATAACCCATCGGCCGGTTTTTACCAAACTGTATCTGCCTGTATACAGTGACGGTCCCGATGATCACCGCAATACAAATGGTAAATTGAAAAACCACCAGAACCTTTCTCGGTAACGTGGCATACTTACCTGATTTATAATTTCCTTTTAACACGTTGATGGCCCTGAAACCCGACAGAAAAAAGGCCGGGTAACTGCCCGCTATAATCCCGGTAAATAAAGCAAAAGCAATGATCCATAACCAGAATGATATCTGCAGAAACGGAATCGAAAGATGTTTGCCCGACAATTGATTAAAACCAGGGAGAAAGAGTTGCGCAGCTATCAGCGCAATAAATAAAGCAATCAAAACCATGATCAGGGATTCTCCCAAAAACTGCAGGATCAGTTCATATCGCATGGATCCCATTGTTTTTCTGATGCCTACTTCCTTGGCACGTTTTTCACTTCTCGCCGTACTCATGTTCATGAAATTGATGCAGGCAATCAGCAAAACAAAAATACCGATGATGCCGAACAATCGTACAAAACGAATTCTTCCATCGTTGCCAGGCTGGTAGAAGTTGGTATACAAATGCCAACGGTCCATCGGATGCAATAACAGTTCTTCCCAGCCACCGGCAATATGTGCCTTAGTCAGATTTTTTATTTTAGCGGAAGTACGGGCGAAATCTGATTTTTCACTTAACTGTACAAATACCTGAAAATGATGATCGAGCCAGTCATCTCCATTCTTATTGCCCGAATTATAATTACTCTCCCACGCGAGAAAATAATTTACATCATTAAACCGGGTATTAGAAGGTAAATCCTCATACACTCCGATAACCTTCATCACAAATTCATTGTTAAACGAAAGATGCTGATTGATCGGATCTGCACCAGCAAACAAGCTCCTGGCAAGGGATTCACTGATCAGGACTGATGATGGATCGCGGAAAGTATTGTATCCGCCTTTTTTAATTTTCAATGTGAGCATGTCAGGGAATGCCGGTTCAGCCCACAATCCAAAGGCATTGATTTTTTTGTTTCCCAAGGCCAGCACGGCATTGATTTCCCTGGTCAGTGAAACGCTTTTGAAATCTTCCGGATATTGATTCCGGAGCGTCGCAGCAATGGGCACAGAAGAAAATTCCTGGGATGTCACAATACCATTTATTTTTTCAATGGATACGATCTCTCCCAAACGTTCATGATTCCGGTGATAGTGGTTGAAACTGATCTCATCCCAAACCCATAAACCGATGAGCAGTGTAATACATATGCCGGTCGCAAGTCCCAGGATATTGATCAGACTGGTCGCTTTGTTTTTTACCAGGTTTCTGAAACCAATCTTTAAATAATTTTTTATCATGCATTGTACTTTACTTTCGGAATCAATATAACTAAGATGTTAGTTAAAGATAATAATAAGTTTAGAACTAACTTTATCCAGCGCGATTAAATTTCAAAATAGCCATATGAAAAATAGGCAGCCGTTATCCCGCAGGAATTTTTTGCACTGGACGGGTATTGGTCTGGCAGGATCCGTTATCCCGTCATCTGCTTTCTCAGCATTCATTAATGAGAAATGGGATCCTGCTAAATTATCTGTTCAATTATATACTGTGCGGGATCAGATTAAAACGGATATTCCGGGAACCCTGAAACGCGTAAGGGATATTGGTTTCAATTATGTGGAGACTGCATTCTGGCCCGATGGGATTACCGTACAACAGGCAGCATCGTATCTGAAAGATGCAGGTTTGTCAGTTTCCTCTTCACATGTAGAAATCCCCCTGGGTGATCATAAAAATATTTTTTTAGAAACAGCCGCCGCTTACAATTGCAAAAGAATGATTTGGCATGGCTGGCCCGAAGACAAACGATACAGCAGTGTGAAAGGGACCATGGAACTGATTTCCATTTATAATGATGCGGCAGCATTTGCTAAATCAAACGGATTGCAGTTTGGTCTTCATAATCACTGGTGGGAATACAGGAATAAAGTGGACGGACGATTCGTTTATGAGCTCTTACTCGAAAGCCTGGACAAGGATATATTTTTCGAAGTAGATACGTATTGGGTGAAAGTGGCCGGACAGGACCCCGCCGCCATTGTGAAAAAACTGGGGAGCCGTGCGCAATTATTACACATCAAGGACGGACCCGCTAAATGGGATGAAAACCTCCCAAAAGATGTGCCTGAACCCATGACGGCCGTAGGAAAGGGTACACAAAATTTCCCTGAGATCGTGCAGGCGGCAAATGGCAATACAGAGTGGATGGTCGTGGAAATGGACAAAACAGCGGGTGATGTATTTGTCGCATTAAAAGAAAGTTATGATTATCTGATAAACAATAAACTCGCGGTACTGGCAAAATAGCGGAGATATTTCCACATATCATTTACGCAACCATCCCGGTTGATAGGACGTTTTATAATCTCAGTTTCCTCTCCTAAGTTTCTGCATTGTTTATTCACCTTTTCAATTTGATCGTATGAAATTATTTAGCAGAATCTCAGGATTGTTCGCCATCACAATTCTATTATTCATTAATACTGGTTGCCATAAAAACAATTCATATAACCCACCACCACCGCCACCACCTGGAGACACAACAGGCACAGGCAACAAAACGCCGGCACTGCAACTGGTAACGGATAGTATGGTTGCGCCCGTCGTCGTTTCAGAACCTCCGGATGGATCGAAAAGATTATTTGTAGTGGATGAAATAGGGAAAATATGGATCATCGGTGCAGATGGCAAAAAACTGGCCAATCCATTTATTGATGTTAGCAGTAAGATGGTAACCCTGAGTCCCTCCTATGACGAAAGAGGACTGCTTGGTTTGGCTTTTCATCCGGATTTTAAAACGAATGGTAAATTCTATTTGTTTTATACAGCACCACCAAAACCAGGTACACCGGTGCCCGGGCCTTCCGGATCTGCATGGAACAACCTCACCAGGATATCAGAGTTCAAAGTTTCTGCAGCAGATGCCAACCTAGCTGACCCGGCTTCAGAAAGAGTTCTGCTGGAAGATAATCATCCGTATTTAAATCACAACGCGGGTACGCTGGCTTTTGGTCCGGATGGATTTCTATATATTTCTATTGGTGATGGCGGAAATGCAGATGATGTGGGTAACGGTCATGTCCCGGATTGGTATGCAGCCAACGTAGGCGGAAACGGTCAGGACAATTACGCAAACCTGATGGGAAATATTCTGCGTATAGACGTGAACGGTAGTCCTTATAATATTCCGCCCGACAATCCTTTTGTGGGCACAGCTGCGAAGCCGGAGATATATGCTTTTGGTTTCAGAAACCCTTTTCGTTTTTCAATTGATATGAGCGGATCCCATCAGCTGATCGTAGGAGATGAAGGACAATCTCTTTATGAAGAAATAGACCTCGTTACAAAAGGAGGTAACTATGGATGGAATGTAAAAGAGGGCACCCATTGTTTCGATACAGATAGCGACCTGCTGGAACGGCCCTCCTGCCCCATGATCGACTCTGCCGGAAATCCCTTGATTGATCCTGTTATTGAACTGGTGAATTTAGCAAACCCGAAAGGGGGCGGTGTCGGTATCGCTATTATAGGCGGATATGTATACAGGGGAACCGCACTTCCATCCCTGGTGGGAAAATATATATTCGGTATGCTTTCAGCCGACGGACAAGCGACCGGAACGGTATACTCAGCTGATATGACGGGCAGTGGAAGCTGGCCAAATAATCTGCTGGCTATAAATGGTCATCCGGCGAATCTCGGCACTTACCTGAAAAGTTTTGGACAGGATCAGAGTGGAGAAATCTATCTGCTGACTTCAGATCAGATCGGTCCGCAGGGTAATACCGGCAAAGTGTATAAATTAATTGCCCAGTAAATTTTATTTAGCCGTGACCGCATCGGTGACATTGGCAACGGCCCATTCATTTTCGCAAAGGATGGCGTAGGTTTTGTCTGAACTGATGTACATGACTTTGATGATATATGGTTTGGCATTCATCATCGTATTATACACCTTGGTGTCCTCGTCCATTTTACTGGAATTGACGATCTTATAGACCTTGATTTTTTGTCCGAATGTGGCTTTAAAGGTTGTGGGTGTTTCAACGATTGTCACGTTTTCCTTCACGGGATTATCCAGAGCGGTGGCCCAGTCATGATCCTGGGTTTGTTTTGTGTTACCCCATTTGTTGGTTTTGAAAGTGGTAGTCTGGGAGGTTGCGGACAAGGCAATAATCATTGAGCTCAATAGTAAAATTGATTTCATGGCAAGTTTGGTTTAGATCTTACTAAGATAACAAAAAGGGGTGATGATTTCTCACCCTTTTTTGCACATAATACGTTCCGGCAATCTGATTTTCTCAGATTATACTAAAGGAGCACTTGCTGCTCAGCATATTTGCAAATAATTCAATCCTGATTCGTTTTTGATTCCCGAATTATTAATATCGCCCGTTCCGGCCCGGTAGAGCGCTTATATCAATTAGAAAAGGGTAGCAGGTGTTCATAGCTTGGTTTCAAATTAAACCGCATGAAAAAGATGATCGCAGGATTCGGCTTCCTTATTGTGATGCTGTTTCCAAAACCAGCCAGCTGCCAGAAAGCTTTATACTCAATAGGTGCAGAACTCGCGTTTCCCGCAGGTAATTATCAGGATATAGGAAATACCGGATTTGGCGGTTCTATTCAGGTGGAAAATCCCTGGTCAAAACATGTATCCGGGATATTGTCGATTGAATATATACATTATTCGTACAACGAATACTTTGGAACTAATCATGAGCAATTTTCAATTCTGCCCATTCAGTTTGGCGTGAAATATTATACAACCGGGAGGTCAGCCAACCCAGCGGGCTTCTATCTTTCCGGTCAGCTGGGTCTTACAGGTGAATTTTATCATGTGATCATCATCTTTACCAATAATAATGGGACATACGACACCCACGAACATTATTTGGGATTTTGCAATACCATGGGTCTGGGATATCAGTTGGGTATCCTGGACGCCGGTTTTCGTTTTCAAACCCTTGCATCATCAAACACAGGATTTACTTCCTATTATAATTTCAGGCTCGCATTTACCATTCTATGATATCGTTGAGTTTGGGCACCGTTCCTTCCCATCCATAAACATCTTTTATTTTTACACGAAAAACATCAGCCACCTGTTTTTCGCCATGTGTGATCATCACTCGTTCCGGTTTATTTTTTATTTCGCTGAGCCACTGTAGTAAACCGTTTTGATCTGCATGGGCCGATAAACCTTTGATCATTTCTATCCGCGCATTTACGGTATAGTATTTTCCATAAATTTTTACTTCATGTGCTCCGTCCTGCAATTGTCTTCCCCTGGTACCTTCGGCCTGGTAACCGACCAGCAGTAAGGTAGTCGTTTGCTTGCCGATATAGTCCTGTAAATAATTCAGAACACGGCCACCGGTCACCATACCGCTGCCCGCAATAACGATTTTGGGCGCATGGTTTCCTATGAAAGCCTGGGTTTCTTTGAACTCACTGACAACATGAAATATCTTCGTCATCTCCTTAAAATCCCCTACCGGAAGTTTCAGCCAGTCATTGAATTTTTGAAAAGTATCCAGCACATGTGCGCCCATCGGGCTGTCCATGATGAGTGGAATATCCGGCAATATGTTTGATTTCTTTAATTGCCAGATCAGGTACATCAGGGTCTGTGTTCTTTCAACCGCAAAACTCGGAATGATCAGTGTTCCGCCTTTTGATACGGTTTGCAGAATGATTTCTTTCACACGGTCCGGAACATTTTCATTTGGATGAAGCCGGTCGCCGTATGTGCTTTCAACAAAAAGTATATCGGCTTCTTTCGGACGGTTCGGCGGATTTAATAAAATATCCGGTGACTTGCCAATATCGCCGCTGAAGACAAGTTTTTTTTCTCCGATATGAATTTCGATAAAAGCCGATCCGATGATATGTCCGTTGGTATGATAACATACTTTGATGTCATTCCCAAAATCTATCCATTCATCTGTCTTGATTTCACTCAAAAGCGGAAGGGTCTTCGCCACATCTTTGAGATCGTACAATGGTTTCGCAGGTGCGTGCTTTGAATAATTGAAACGGTTGGCTTGTGCCGCTTCTTCTTCCTGTATTTTGCCAGTATCATTGAGAACAATGGTTGCTATTTCAATGGTAGGGGCCGTTCCATAAATCTTGCCTTTAAATCCTGCCTGTACCAGTCTGGGCAGGTATCCCACATGATCCAGGTGGCCATGGGTCAGCAGTATAAAATCGATGGTTGTCGTGTCAACCGGTAAGGGATTCCAGTTCAACAGACGCAGTTCTTTCAGACCCTGGAACAGGCCACAATCCACCAGGAATTTTTTACCGTTGGCTCCTACTAAATACTTTGAACCGGTTACCGTTCCGGCCGCACCCAGTACCTGGATAAATCCTTTTTGACTCATATGGGAATTTGAGGTTAAGGTAGTATTTATTGGGATTTAAATACTTTTCAGCCAGCCGGAAATACTCATCCGCGGCCTGGTGGATCTGGATACTTCATGTTCACAGTCTTCACTGCGGAAGAAAACTGCTTTTTGCATTTCGGGGAATATTTTATCTGTTTTGTTTTTATGGTAAATCAATAATTCACCACCTTCTTCCTCTATCCAGTCTGTATTGAGATAATGAATCAGCGAAAATTTACGATCGTTATTATTCTGAAACTGGTCGACATGTCTTCGGTAATAGCTACCCGTATCATACAATGCATAGTGAAATTCATATGCATTGATGCCGGTATAACAGGTATCATTCAAATGTTCGATGAAAAGATTGATCTGTTTTAAAAACGCGCGCTCTGAGGGATCATCCGATTGATTGTCGATCCAGAAAATCTTGTCGCCACGCTTGTCCTGCTGCCTGTCTGTTACAAAATGATTCCCGATACCGGCTGTCTTCATTTTATCCTCTTCATCCAGTGAAAGTAGATTTTTCCGAAGGTTCACCGCTAGTTCCTCAGTAATAAAATGATTGCTGATTCCGATCCGGTTTTGAATATAGGTACCGATGAGTTCTTCAAATTTATCATTCATGTTTCCTTACGTATGAAATAAACAATTGATTTCATTCCGTACGGGAACAAGATAGCATTTTTAGGCAGAAGGCTTAAAGCAGAATGCTTAAGGCAGAGAAGGTTTGAGGCAGGAAGGCATTAAGCGTTTAGCCTTACGCGTTAAGCTTTAGGCGTTAGGCGTTAAGCGTTAAGCGTTAGTCTCCGACTGGGTCGTTGGTTCCGTAAACAATCTTTTTAGCCAGGCAATACTGAGGGAAGCTTTATATTTTGCAATTTCAGCGCGGTTGTATGTTCCATCCACGATGGATTGGATATCGCTTTTCATCATGTTGATGATCCGGGATTTACTCAAACCCTTCATATCAGGAGTCATAATTTTTTTATTGGAAGCGGCAGGTACCGGTATTACTTTGTCCAAAATCTCTTGCAGGTAGTTACCAATTTCCGGAAGATTATTCGATTGCAGGATTTTAATATGCAGGTCCTTGACTCCCTGAAGCAGGGATTTGTGAATTTGGTTTTTCATATGGTTGCGTTTATGTATTTATTACATATCTGATACTCTGGACTATACATGCTATTTCTGCTTTGAGCCACTAAAATAGACAAGGGTATTCAAAGCAGTGCATTTTATTGCTCCTTTTTATCCACCTATTTTCCAAACTCCTAAAAGGGCATTTTATTGTGGAATATTTGGGATAATCTGGGGATTGTTTAAAAAAAAAGGGCCGCTCGTAACGGCCCCGGCTACCCGAGCGGGTCATATTAGATATGTATGCTTACTGAATGTTTATTAAACCAGCATACAGGCTGGTCGTTACAAAGTTAGCATCAGCAGATAAAAACCCGACATAGGCATGTACTGCTTTGCCGCTGAGTGCAGGTACATCTAATGTGTAACTGCCGGCATTTCTTTGGGGACCCTCTTTTCTGGTCTCCCATTTTTTTAGTTCTTCGCAATACAAGACTGCGAAAAACAGATCCGTGGCCCTGGCGCTTCCTTCATTGCTGTTGTCTTTCCAGCTGAAGGTTAATCTTCCTGTTGATTCAGAACTCATCGTTGGTTTTTCCACATTCAGGAGATCTCCAACACCCATCGCTACCAGGGTATAGTTGATCTTGTATGACGGAAATTCACCACCAATTGCATTGCGCAAATTGTACGACATCGCTTTGTTGAAGCAAGACGTTTGACCGGCGACACATTGATATGTACTGTTTAGAAAATTTGTAAGCGGACTAATGAAAGAAGTCATTAACCTCACTTTCGCCTGCTGCTTTAACTGATCTTCAGAAGACTTGGGCCTTTTTCTGGGCGGTCTGCTGCGTATCACTTGCTTGCCTTTCCATCTGACGCCGACTGCAGGGCCTAGCGTTCCTATGAATCCGCCAAGGATACCATTGGGCAATTTTGCCATGATTTTAAATTTAAATGTTCAAAAATTAAAGATTCACTCTATCAGATCTTACTTAAGCTGCCGGCAAAGGGATGAATGATTTTATTTTTTACCCGGGTCATTCAAACCTTTGATGCCTGAAAAAGATCGACAGAACAAATATCATCTGTTATTTAAACGTATTTTCCCAATTTGTTACCAAGCTGGGAAAGATTTTTTTTTAGAAATCCACCAAGCGGATCAAAAATGCCTTAAATGGAATAAAGGCACCCTGAAAAAATGGCATATCGCATTAAGGCTAAGTGGAATTACTTAGACCATGCAATCAGACCGGGTTTTTTTGCATATCGTTTGCATATACTTTGCATAATGTTTGCGCGGCTATGCGAAGAACCTGCTTACATTCTCCTAAGGATCTCCCGAAAATTGTATCCTTTGGCCAATTTGACAGATCCTTTTCCCGATAACTGATTCCGAATTAGAAATCCTGGGGTTCAATAAAAATAAGCCTGCACAGGAAAAAACCGATTTTTTGCGAATGGAGATGGCATTTGAATTGCAGACTATGATAAGGTTCAGCGTATTAAGTAATTCAATGCATTTTATGACAACAAGGAAAAGGACAATATATTCCGCAATTCTATCTCTGTTATTGGCTTTAGATATGAGTGTGGTTATTTATGTAGTGCATAAACTCGTCTGATAACAATTGTTTTTTCAAATACACTCGATAAATCCAAAAGGGCAATCTCTCTTCAATTTTTTTCAGGTAGATAAAATAAGAAAGGCCGGACGAGAATCCAGCCTTTTAAAAAAATCCAATATCCTATGAAAACAATGTAAATGTAAATGGCTTATGATAGAAATTTGTTACACAATTATGTAAAAGATTTACATAATTCACATATCAGCGCTAAGTGTTTTTGCTTAGTCGGTATAGAATGACAGTAACGAAATCCACTTATCATTTCACAGCCCCTTTGTAATGATTTCTTTTAAAATGGGCAGACTTACTTCTGCGAGTTTGTTTACATATAGGCAGCTTTTGCCTGTCTTATATTTTCCTAGCTTTTTCAGAAGGGTTTGTTGTTTATCAACTGCTCCGGAGATGTAGAGTGCGAAGTATTTTTTACGCGGAGAAAAGGCCATGATACACCACTCCAGTTCCCGTCCGTTTTTATATTTTAAGAGTCGGTCGCCAAATCCAATAATGGCAGCACCCCACATTTTCGCTTTCGCTTTTGTGGCTTTTTCCATCAGATCGAGAATGACCAGGGCGTCTTTCCGCTTTTGCTCTTCCGGTATTTTATTTATAAAAGACTGAACGCTGAGTTCAGTCTTTTTGGTTTTTAATTCTGCCACGTAAAATGTTTTTCTTACAATTTAATTAAACTGGAAGCCTGTTACATTCTCAATACGGCATAGTCGGGATGCTGTGGATTAACAACGAGCTCCTGCCTTTTCGGAAGTATTACTACATCCATTTCTTCCATTGGAATAGCGCCCAGCAAAGGTTGGCTGTCGCCGGGTAATACAAATGCACTGCAAACAGCGCGTCGGTTTGCAAAACGGACGTCTATCGGGCCTACCACATCAAACTCCACGACATGGCCGTTTGCAAGTCGTACTTTTCTTTTGTCAATAAATGGGAATTCCATTTGGGACTGTATGGTTTCATTGATTGCCATCGTATCGGCACCGCTGTCTGCCAGCATGCTCAGACGCATCCGTCTTACTTCCTCTTCGCCGATTAGATTTCTGCGGGCCATAGTTTCATCAACAGCATTTATTAATTCGATATCTGCATATACTACTCCCATATTTCAGGTGATTTTAAAGAAATCTCTCCTTAAATGTAATTAATTATTTTTTTTCTTGAAATACTACTTTCTGGTGAGTACATCTCTTAGCCATGAGAAAATATAATATTCCTTAGCAGATAGTTATTTCATCGCGGATGGATTTATCAGAATCCGCGTCCAATTTCAGGTATGGCTGACGCAATTTATTTTTTTCTGCCGAGAAACCGGATCACAGAGCCAGTGCCATTGTGAAACAGGCCTTCTTTCAATTCAATCTCCTTTTCTGACATTTCGATGATATCATAATTCAAAAAATCTGCTTTTATTTCATCGATGGAAAACAACATATCTATGTCTTTCGGACCACCGACTGCTTCATTCTTTTTTATATAGTCAATATGTTTTTTACCAAAGGCTTCGAAAATAATCAGTCCGCCACTCCGCAGATATTTGTTAAGTGTTTTATGATACAACGATTTGATATCTGCCGGGAAATGCGCATAAATGAGTGCAATCGCGTCAAATTGCTCCGGCTTATAATGCAGGGTTTCTAATTCACCCAGCTGATAATCTATTTTCACTCCATTTGCCTCCGCAAGTTTCAGCGCTTTCTTTTTCCCTTCCATACTGATATCAAAAGCCGAAACAGTCCAGCCCAGTCTGGCTGCAAAAACTGCATTGCGACCCTCTCCTTCTGCCGGAAAAAGAATGGTTCCCGGAGCCAATTTTTCTAATTGCTCTTTCAGATAGTTGTTTGGTTCTTCGCCATAGGCGAATTCTTCATTGC
>Ga0193753_10002742_pt1 | contig 13594 bp, 11 predicted proteins | sample H1c2metaG_FD_144925 | JGI IMG/M metagenome (GOLD analysis project Ga0193753, IMG submission 144925) | Soil microbial communities from a riparian zone of the East river system, Colorado, United States - H1c2 | ecosystem: Environmental > Terrestrial > Soil > Riparian zone | place: USA: East... | reverse complement strand
CTGTGCATGCACTCGAAGGAGGTCGACGCCATGGGCCAGTTCGCCGAATGCGTTTATACCGATCAGGCCGATATCGCGCTGCTCGAATCCCGCGCCACCCAGCTGCCGGACGAGGCCAAGGTCGAGCTGGTGCTGATCGACGGCAGCAAGGTGGAAGGCGTGGTTTCTGCGCGTCCCACCGTGCAGGTCTTCCACGATAGCGAGGGCGAGGAGGGCATCAACGCGATGGTGCGGATCGACGATGCGCGGGACCCGGAACGGACCCACTACCTGTGGCTGGACGAGATCCTGGAAGTCCACCAAACCGGGTCGGCTTGACCGCCTATTCGGTCGCAAGTAGGGCTGAGACTGGCCTCACCCGGGCATGACCGAATGGGTGGATACTGAATGCGTGTTCCATGTGTTCAACCCAGGAGGACATCATGAAAGCAGCTACCAAGCACACGCTAGTCCCACTCTTCGCCGCGTTGGCCTTCGCATTGGGTCTGTCATGCACGCCGCGCGCGCTGGCCGCGGAGAATCTGGATTGCAAGCTCTCCTTCGAGATCAGTGGCTGGTCGTTGGTGTACAAGCACGCCACCGGCTCCGGTACAGTGACCTGCACCGACGGCAAGACGCTGCCGGTCAAGATCAAGGCACAGGCGCTGGGCATCACTGCCGGCAAATGGGCGATCCATGACGGCACGGGAAAGTTCACCAACATCCATAAGATCGAAGACGTACTCGGCGGTTATGCGCAAGGCGAGGCCAATATCGGCGCGGGCAAGAGCGGCACGGCGCAGGTGCTGACCAAGGGCACGGTATCGCTGGCGCTGGCCGGTGCCGGCGAAGGCATCAATGTGGGTGTGGACGTCGGCCGTTTCGAGTTGAGCCGTCCCTGATTGCAGGTAAACGACTACGCAGCTCGAACCGCACAAACGAACAAGGCCGGCATAAGCCGGCCTTGTTTTTTCGCGCACAATTTTAGCGATGCGGATCAGGTGCGATTGCCGCCCTGTCCACCGCCGCCGCCACGAGGTCCGCGATTGCCGCCGCCCGGCGGACGCGGTCCGCGCGGTCCACCCGGCGGACGGTTGCCGCCAGGACGATTATTGCCGCCACCGGCCGGACGCGGAGTGCGCGGACGATCGTAGGGATTGAACGTGCTGGGATTGGCGTGATCGGACGGGAAGTTCGGCGCGTTGCCCGGATGGCCGTACGGGCGCGGCGCACGCTGGCCTTGTCCCTGGCCCTGGCCTTGACCCTGTCCGCCGCCGGGACCGCGCGGTCCGCGCGGCCCACGCTGATCGTTGGCCGGGCCGCCTTCGCGACGCGGACCCTGGCCTTGGCCCGGATAACTGTTGCCGCCGCCTTCGCTGCGATCGCGATACGGAGGACGATTGCCGCCACCAGGACCACCGCTGCGCGCGCCGCCCGGGCGCGGACCGCCGCCGGGACGAGCGCCGCCGGGCTTGTTGCCGTAAGGCTTGCCCGGTCCGCGGCGCGGTTGCTGGCCATCGGCATTGCGATGCCCGGTGGGACCGGTGTCGACGCCTTCGGGCACATACCAGGTGCGGAACGCGGCCGGATTGCCATCCGGCAACGGCTTCGGTCCGCCTTTCTGCGTGCGTTGCTTGAACGGCTTCTGCGACTGCTTGGCCGCCGCTTCGCCGCTCACCGTCAGGCCGCCGTGCGGTTTCTTGTTGCCGAAGCGGCCGCGGCCGCGATCTTCGCGGACGTGATCGAAACGGCGCAGCTCGCGGCCCTCGTCGGCGGTGTTGTGGCCGCTGACGTAACCATGCGAACGCTCGCCGCCGATATGCACGGTCGACTTGGCGGCCTTGCGCTGGCCGATCACCGGCTGCAGCGTCAACGCCGGCGGCGGGCCTTCTTCCAGCTTCAATTCCTTGCGCAGCGCTTCGACCTTGTCGGCCGCCATTTCCTGCGACTGCCCGCGCAGCAGCGGCTGCGGCAGCGACACCGAACCGTAGCGGATGCGCTTGAGGCGACTGACCTGGCAGCCCTGCGATTCCCACAGCCGGCGTACTTCGCGGTTGCGGCCTTCCTTCAGCAGCACGCGGAACCAGTCGTGCGAGTCGGTGCCGCCGATGCGTTCGATGTCGTCGAACTTGGCCGGGCCGTCTTCCAGCGCAACGCCGCGGCGCAGGCGGTCGACCAGGTTGTCGGGCACGGTTTCCATGCCTTCCGGCGCGCGCACGCGGCAGACGTATTCGCGTTCGACTTCGAACGACGGATGCATCATCGCGTTGGCCAGCTCGCCATCGGTGGTGAGCAGCAGCAGGCCGGTGGTGTTGATGTCCAGGCGCCCGATCGCGATCCAGCGCGCGCCCTTCAATGCAGGCAGCGCTTCGAAGATGGTCGGGCGGCCTTCGGGGTCTTCGCGGGTGGTGACTTCGCCTTCGGGCTTGTTGTACAGCAGCACGCGTGCCGGTTCGGTCAGCGCGCTGGCGACGAAGCTGCGGCCGTCGAGTTCGACCTTGTCGCCGCTCTTGATGCTCATGCCGGTCTGCGCGACCTCGCCGTTGACCTTGACCAGGCCGTCGGCGATGCGCTGTTCCAGCGCGCGTCGGGAGCCGAGTCCGGCCTGCGCCAGCACTTTGTGCAGGCGCTCTTCCAGGCGTGCGGCGTTTTCGTTGGTTTGTTCGGTGCCGCGCTTGAGCGAAAGCTTGCGCGTGCCTTTTTCGTTGCTGGGAGTGGATGAATCACTCATTTAAATGCTCCGGGTGCTGTCGCCGTCGTCGGCGAGGGCAGGGTCGTTCGATTCGTCTTGCGATTCGGGGTGATCGGGATGCGCATCGTCGTCTTCGACGCACGCGGTGTGTTGTTCGTGTTCGCGGTCGATGCCGCCTTCGTTCATGGCTTCGGCGTCGAGGTCGTGGCTGTCGGTTTCCGCGGCGATTTCTCCGTCAACGCCAGCGCCATCGACGTCGGCATCGACATTGGCGGCATCGACGGCGACGTCGCCGACCGGCAGCGCATCGCCATCGAATTTCAACTGCGGTTCGAGTTCGCCGAAATCCTTCAGTTCCGACAGCGGCGGCAGCTCGTCCAGGCGCTTGAGGCCGAAATAGTCGAGGAAGCCTTTGGTGGTGCCGAGCAGTTCCGGCCGGCCCGGCATGTCGCGATGGCCGACGACGCGGATCCACTCGCGCTCTTCCAGCGCCTTGATGATGTTGCTGTTGACGGTGACGCCGCGGATCTGTTCGATCTCGCCGCGCGTGATCGGCTGGCGGTAGGCGATCAGCGCCAGCGTTTCCAGCGTGGCGCGGGTGTACTTGGTCTGGCGCTCGGTCCACAGCCGCGCCACCCAGGAGTGCACGTCGGCCTGCACCTGGTAGCGGAAGCCGGAAGCGACCTCGACCAGTTCCACGCCGCGCTCGGCGGACTGCTCGCGCAGCGTTTCCAGCGCCTTTTCGACGCTGTCGGCCGGTGCCGGCTGGTCCTCGGGGAAAAGCGCATGCAGCTGCGCCAGCGTCAGCGGCTGGTTGGCGGCCAGCAGTGCGGCCTCGACGATGCGGGTGATGAGTTGTTGGTCCATCGGTATGAAGTTGCTGGTTCTTATTGCTTGGTTATGGACTTGAAAGCCGTCATTCCCGCGAAGGCGGGAATCCGGCGGCTTTCGCTCTTGCTGCAAAGGCAACATCAAAATGGGTTCCGGCTTGCGCCGGAATGACGACAAAACGAATTGCCATCACTCCGCGTCATTGGCCGCTTCGACGTCGTCGTCGAACTCGCTGGACAGTTCCAGCGCGTTGTTGCCGTCGCCGGCATCCGCGATCGCCAGCGACTTCACGTAGATCGGCGCCAAAGGCCGACGCTCGCCTTGGCGAGCGTCACCGGTATGTTCCTGCACGATATCGAGCAACTGCTCCTTGGCCAGCTCCAGCAGCGCCAGGAACGTCACCACCACGCCGAGCTTGCCTTCGCGCGGTTCGAACAGCGATTCGAAACGGTGGAAGGCGCCATCGCCGAGCCGGGTCAGCAGCTCGCCCATGCGCTGGCGCACGCTCAGCGCATCGCGCTTGATGGCATGGCCGGTGAACAGCTCTGCGCGCTTGAGCACGTCGTGCAGCGCCATCAGCATCTCGCGCAGGTCGACCGGCGGCGGCAGGCGCACCGAGGCGCGATCGGGGACGAAGGCGCTGGCCAGCGTCGTGTCGCGGTCCAGCCTGGGGAGGGTGTCGATGTCCTCGGCGGCCTGCTTGAAACGCTCGTATTCCTGCAGGCGGCGTACCAGATCGGCGCGGGGGTCGTCTTCCAGGCCTTCCTCGCTGGGCGGCCGCGGCAGCAGCATCCGCGATTTGATCTCGGCCAGGATCGCGGCCATCACCAGGTACTCGGCGGCCAGTTCGAAGCGCAGCTCGTGCATGGCCTGGATGTAATCGACGTACTGGCGGGTGATCTCCGCCACCGGGATGTCGAGGATGTCCAGGTTCTGGCGGCGGATCAGGTACAGCAGCAGGTCCAGCGGTCCCTCGAACGCCTCGAGGATTACCTCCAGCGCATCCGGCGGGATGTACAGGTCCTGCGGAATCTGCAGCAACGGCTGGCCGAGCACCATCGCCAGCGGCATTTCCTGCTGCTGCGGATGGACGGGCGCGTGGTTTTGGTGAGTCGCGTCGGACGCGGTTTCTGCGGTCATCTTGGGTAGCGGCCCCCTCTGGGCCACTGGACAAACGGTGGGCTCGCGGCGAACCGCGGCGGTTGGATCGGTACTGCCAATTCTGCGAACCCAGTCGCAGGGGCGGAGCGTTGCCCGGACATCACCAGCGGCCGCGCCACGCGGGGACGGGGCGAATGACAGCTGAAGAGATGGTCGGCGCGGGCCGGCGGGGGCAGCGATTCGAGCGTCGGCGGGGGCGTGGGGCGCCTGGTTCGCGACGGCCGCTGCGTCCGGCCTCAAGCAATGAGTCAAGGGTACGGGCTGCGATGGGCCGTGTCCAGCCTGTACCGGTGCGGCCGGGGAGGCGGGCTTCAGCCCTGAAGTTAATGGTGCGCCGGCGGACGCCGCCGCTTCAGGTTCGCGGAACTGCGGCACGAGCGCATCGCTACAATCGCCAGCTTGTCGTCGGATGGCGGGTGCTAGCGGATGTGGTACGCGATCGAAGGCCATGACGGCCAGAACGTATTGGACAAGCGACTGCAGGCGCGACCGCAGCACTTGGCACGCCTGACCGCCTTGCGCGACGAGGGACGCCTGCTGCTGGCGGGGCCTTGCCCGGCGATCGACGCCGAAGATCCGGGGCCTGCCGGGTTCAGCGGCAGCATCGTCATCGCCGAATTCGCGTCCCTGGCCGTGGCGCGCGAATGGGCCGATGCCGATCCTTATGTCGCTGCAGGCGTCTACCACCGGGTCGACGTGAGGCCGTTCAGGCCGGTGTTGCCGTGACGCTGCCCCGGGAGCAGCGCGTCGACGCGATCCGCGCTGCGCTGCAGGCCGCACTGGCGCCCTCGCAACTGGAAGTGCGCGACGACAGCCATCGCCATGCCAAGCATCCAGGTGCACGCGATGGGCGCGGCCACTTCCATGTCGAGATCGTCAGTGCGGCGTTCGTCGGCCTGTCGTCCCTGGCCAGGCACCGCGCGGTCTATTCCGCGCTGGGCGATCTGATGGCCAGCGACATCCATGCCTTGTCGATCGACGCCCGCACGCCAGACGAAGCCCTGTAGAGCGGCTTCAGGACGAAAACGTGCTGCGCCGCAGCATCCGTCAGCTACCGATTGCGCGCAGGCCCCGCATGCCGTATCGATGCTGCAAGCGCACATAACGATTGCTTTACACCCCGCGCTGAAAACGTTTACATTCACGAATGCACCCGAGCCAGCGGTGGAGGGCGAACCAGCGCGTGAACGTGACGATCAAGGACGTAGCGCGTGCGGCGAATGTCTCCGTCGCGACCGTATCGCGAGCGCTGAACGGCCACGACAACGTGGCCGAGGCGGTCCGCCTCCGGGTCATCCGCGTAGCCGGCGAGCTGCGCTACAGCCCCCATGCCGCCGCCCGCAGCCTCAGCAGCCGTCGCACCCATACCATCGGCGTGGTGCTGCCGGACCTGTACGGCGAGTTCTTTTCCGAATTGATGCGCGGCGTGGACCAGGTCGCGCGCGAGCGCGGCTTCCATCTGCTGGTATCCAGCTATCACGGTAATCCCGAAGAGCAGGGCGCGGCGCTGCGTGCGATGCGTGGACGCGTCGACGGCCTGTTGCTGATGTCGCCCTACATCGGCGACATGGCCCATCTGACCGACAACCTGTCGCCGACGCAGCCGACCGTGCTGATGAATACGCATCTGCCCGATGCCGGCCTGGCCGCGCTGAGCGTCGACAACTACGGCGGCGCGGTGGCGATGGTGCGGCATCTGGTCGATTGCGGCCGCCAGCGCATCGCCTTCATCGCCGGGCCCGAAGACAACTTCGATGCGCGCGAACGCAAGCGCGGTTATGCCGACGCGCTGGCCGAGCACCTGCCTGGCGCGAAGCCATGGATACTGCCCGGCGATTTCAACGAGGCTTCAGGCCACGTCGCCGCGCTCGAGTTGATCGCCGGCGGGCAATTACCCGACGCCGTGTTCGCCGCCAACGACATGATGGCGCTGGGTTGCCTGTCCGCGTTCAAACAGGCCGGCATCCAGATGCCCGAGCAGATCGCATTGGCCGGCTTCGATGACATTCCCTTGTCGCGCTACGTGCAACCTTCGCTGACTACGGTACGCGTCAACATCGCCAAGTTGGGCGGACAGGCGATGAGTGTGCTGTCCGATGCCATCGGCACGGATGCCGCTCCTGCGCCATCGGTGTCGTTGTCGCCGGAGTTGATCGTGCGCGAATCCACCGGCGCTGGACGCGCCAGCAGTCCAGCCGCCAGTCCCTGATCCGAACCTAGCGTTTTTTTGCCACTCGATGTAACCGGTTACAAAACCCCGCATTTCCCTGGGAGGGGATACGTCATGAGTCAAAAGCATCCGAAGCCACGCAAGCTAAACCGCAAACTGCTCAGCTGCGCACTCGTGAGCTGCCTGCTGATGAGCGCTCCGATCGCGTTCGCGCAGAACACTACCGCCAGCATCCGCGGCAAGGTCGCCGCGAGCGCGCAGATCACCGCGACCAACACGGCCAACGGCGCGGTCCGCCGCGTCAATGCCGATGCCAACGGCAACTATGCGTTGGTGGGCCTGCAGCCGGGTACGTACCGGATCGATGCGACCGCCGCCGGCGCGAGCACGTCGAAAGTGGTCAGTGTGCAGGTCGGCCAGGCGGCGACGCTCGACCTCACCAGTGCGGCTCCGACGGCCGCACCTACGGCCGACGCGACCAACCTGGAAACGGTCACGGTCACCGCTGCGGCGCTGGTCGAGACCAAGACCTCGGAAGTGGCCACCAACATCACCCAGGCCCAGATCGAGAATCTTCCGCAGAGCAACCGCAACTTCCTGAACTTCGCGGCGCTGGCGCCCGGAATCACGATCACCAACTCCGATACGTCGAAAACCTTCAGCGCCGGCGGCCAGCCCGCCAACCAGGTCAACGTGTTCATCGATGGCGCCAGCCAGAAGAACAACGTGCTGCAGGGCGGACTGGTCGGTCAGGACTCCAGCAAGGGCAATCCGTTCTCGCAGGAAGCCGTGCAGGAATTCCGCGTGCTGACCCAGAACTTCAAAGCCGAGTACGAGCAGGCCGGCACGGCGGTCATCACCGCCATAACCAAGTCCGGCACCAACGAATTCCACGGCTCGATCTATGGTTTCTACCAGGACAAGAGCATGGTGGAGAAGGATTACTTCGAGAAGAAGAACAACGAAGACAAGGCCGATTACGAACGCAAGCAGTACGGCGCGACCATCGGCGGTCCGATCATCAAGGACAAGCTGCACTTCTTCGTGAGCTACGAAGCGAACCGCGAGGACGCCAACGCGCGCGTCGACATCAACGACGCGGCGTTCGACGATCTGAACGGCGTGTACGCACGGCCTTTCGAACAGGATGTCTGGTTCGGGAAGCTCAGCTGGATCGCCACCGAGAACGACGACGTCGACCTCAGCTTCACCCGCAGGCGCGACACCGAAACCATCGGGTTCGGCGGAACGACAGCCTACGATGCCCGGCAGAACCGCGACAACGAAGTCGACGACGCGCTGCTGAAGTGGAAGCACTACGGCGACGGCTGGCTGAATGAGATGTCGTTGGGCCACGGCGAATTCCTGTGGAGCCCGAACTCGGCGAACCCGGGCCTGGTCGCCCAGGATTTCCAGGGTTGCTGCCGCGTCGGTGGCGCCAACCTGCTGCAGGAAAAAGGCCAGGAGAACTGGACCTTCCGCAACGATTTCACCTTCAGCGACATCGAGTGGCACGGTGCGCACGTGATCAAGACGGGCGTGAAATACGCGATGTACGAAATGAACCTGCTGGAGCGGAACAACGCCAATCCGGTTTACATCTACAACCGCGACCGTCCCGGCGGCTACGACAGTCCGTTCCAGGCGCAGTATTCGCCGATCGGCAAGCGCGCCAACCTAGACAACGACCAGATCGGACTTTATATCCAGGACGACTGGGACGTGACCGACAGGTTGCAGCTTAACCTCGGTATCCGTTGGGACTACGAAACCGATCCTTACAACAAGAACTACGTGACGCCGCAGACGCACATCGACGTCATCAACGCGCTCGGGCTGTCGTCGGACTACATTTCCACCGGCAACAACCGCGAGCCGAAGAAGGACATGTTCCAGCCGCGGCTCGGCTTTTCGTACGACATGAGCGCGGACAACGACGAATCGTGGGTGCTGTTCGGCGGCGCGGGACGCTACTACGACCGCACACCGCTGGACAACGCGATCCAGGAAGAGTTCCACTCGGTGTATCCGGACTACACCATCTGGTTCTCGCCCGACGGATCGGATGTGGACGGCAACCCCGCGGTGCAATGGGATCCGAAGTACCTCAACGTCGCGGAGCTCGCCGCGCTGGTCGCCGGTCCTGGCAACTTCTCCTCCGAAATCGATCTGCTCAACAACGAAACCAAGTCGCCGTACAGCGATCAGTACAGCCTTGGCGTGCGTACCGTGATGGGCGACTGGAATGCGTCGGTCACCCTCAGCCACGTACTGGGCAAGGACCAGTTCACCTGGATATGGGGCAACCGCCTGCCGAGCGGAGACTTCATCAGCCCGCTGCCTAACGGCTTGGGCCCGGTGCTCATCAATACGACCAAGGACTACGAGTCGGACAGCCTGTTCGTCACGCTGGACAAGCCGTACAACGACGAGTCGGGCTGGGGCGCCGGGTTCTCGTACACGTTCCAGGACGCGAGCAAGGAAGGCGGAGACGCTTACTCGCTCGATTACGTCTCTCCGGAGCTGTATCCGGAAAACCGCATCGGCGCGCACCACCGGTTGGTGGCCAACGCCATGTTCAGGCTGCCATGGGACATGCGGTTGAGCGCATTGGGTACCTTCGCCACCGGCGACGTGTACAACGTCAACTACAATTTCGACTACAACGGCGGGCCGAACGGACCCAGCAACAGGACCGGCATCCATCTCGGCGGCGGCCGCAAGGCGCCGTACAAGACCGTGGACCTCTCGCTGAGCAAGGACTTCAGGTGGGGCAAGAGCCAGGTGATGCAGTTGCGCCTGGACGCCTTCAACATATTCAATTCCAACAACTTCGATTGCTACGAATCGTCCTACACCAGCGAGAACTTCGGCCAGCCGAGCTGCATGCTGCCGCAGTCGCGCAGCGCCCGCAGCCTCCAGGTCGGCGCCAGGTACTCCTTCTAAGCTGCACCCGCATGCGTCGGTTCTCCATGGACGGAGAACCGGCGTTTTTAATTGACGAGGCGTTCCACCCCGATGCGATTCCGATGCTTCCACATCGCCATGCTGCTGGCATCCGCGCTCGCATGCGGCGCGCTCGCAGGCTGCGGCCCGCAGCAACCCGATAACAAACCCGACGTGCAGGCGCCCAAGCCCGGGCCCATCACGCAGACGCCGCCGCCGGCGCCCGCCAAGCCGGGACCGCCGGAGTTGCCGCCGCTGTTCCGCGACATCGAACGCAAGACCTTCCAGTTCTTCTGGGACACCACCAATGAATTGAACGGGCTGACGCCGGACCGCTTTCCGTCGCGCCCGTTCGCCAGCATCGCCTCGGTCGGCTTTGCGCTGACCGCGTACCCGATCGGCATCGAGAACGGCTGGATCAACCGCCGGCAGGCGGTCGACCGCACCCTGGTCACGCTCAGGTTCTTCCGCGACGCGCCGCAGGGCCCGCAGCGCACCGGCAAGACCGGTTATCACGGCTTCTACTATCACTTCCTCGATATGCAGACCGGCCATCGCTACGAGCCGTGGGTGGAGCTGTCCAGCATCGACACGGCATTGCTGATGAGCGGCGTGCTGTTCGCGCAAAGCTATTACGATCGCGATGACCCGCGCGAAAAAGAGATCCGCGACCTGGCGGAGGAACTGTACCGACGCGTCGATTGGACATGGCTGCAGAAACGCGAGCCGCTGATCGCGATGGGCTGGTATCCCGAGAGCGGCTTCATCCAGCACGACTGGAGTGGCTATAACGAGGCGATGATGCTCTACATCATGGCCTTGGCGTCGCCGACGCACCCGGTCGGTCCGGAGGCGTGGCCGGTATGGACGCGGACCTACGACCTGAGCTGGGGCGTTTTCGAGGGGCAGGAATACCTCAGCGGCGCACCGCAGTTCTGGCATCAGTACGCTCACGTCTGGGTCGACTTCCGCGGCATCCGCGACGAATACATGCGCAACCGCGGCATCGACTATTTCGAAAACAGCCGCCGCGCGACTTATGCGCAGCGCGCCTACGCGATCGAAAATCCGATGAAGTGGAAGGAGTACGGCGAAAACGTCTGGGGCCTGACCGCGAGCGACGGGCCGCAGCGCACCACGCAGTACTACCAGGGCCAGCAGCGCGAATTCCGCCACTACAGCGCGCGCGGCGCAGGCCTGCGCGACGATTTCGACGACGGCACGCTCGCGCCGACCGCGGCGATCGCCTCGCTCCCGTTCGCGCCGGAAATCGTCATTCCGGCGACCCTGGCGATGCACGAACGCTACGGCGAGTACATCTATTCCAGTTACGGCTTCCTCGATTCGTTCAACCCCAGCTTCGACTACGACATCCCGTTGAAGACCGGGCGGCTGGTGCAGGACAAGGGCTGGGTGGCCAGCGATTACATCGGCATCGACCAGGGTCCGATCCTGGCGATGATCGCCAATTACCGAAACGAATTCGTCTGGAAGGTGATGAAGCGCAATGCGCACATCCGCAAGGGCCTGGAGCTGGCCGGCTTCCAGGGCGGCTGGCTGACGCCGCAGGGCGAGACGCCCCAGGTTTCGCCGCCCGATCCCAAGGCGGCGGCTGCACGTGCGGTCGGCGTGGCCGAATCGCGCGCCGCCGCTACGCAGGCGCAGCAGCCAGGCGCGCCGCGGCCGTCGCCGCCGCAATAGACTGGGCAGGTGCGCATCGCCAGACCTCTGCTGATATTCGTGCTTGCCGCGTGGCTGCTGGCCGGCTGCGCGCGCGAACCCGAAACGACCACGATCCGGTTCTGGGCGATGGGGCGCGAAGCCGAAGTCGTCGGCGTGCTGATCGACGATTTCGAGCGCGAGAATCCCGACATCCGCGTCGACCTGCAGCAGATCCCGTGGACCGCGGCGCACGAAAAACTGCTGACGGCCTTCGCCGCCGATGGCCTGCCCGACATCTGCCAGCTCGGCAATACCTGGATTCCGGAATTCGCCGCGCTGAACACGCTCGAGCCGCTGCAGCCCTACGTCGATGCCTCGCAGGTCGTCGAGCAGGACGATTACTTCCCGGGTATCTGGGATACCAACGTCATCGACGGCCGCCTGCTCGGCGTGCCGTGGTATGTGGACACGCGCCTGGTGTTCTACCGCAAGGATCTGCTGGCGAAGGCGGGCTTCGACAAGCCGCCGGCCTCATGGCCCGAGTGGGAGCGCGCGATGGCCGCGGTCAAGCGCGAAGTCGGCCCGCAGCGTTATGCGAGCATGCTGCCGCTCAACGAGTTCGAGCAGCTGTTGTCGCTGGCCCTGCAGCAGGACGATCCGCTGCTGCGCGACGACGATGGTCGCGGTAATTTCCAAAGTCCGGGCTTCCGCCGCTCGCTCGCTTTTTACGCCAACATCTTCAAGCAGGATTGGGCGCCACCGATGTCCGAGACGCAGATCTCGAACGTGTGGGACGAGTTCTTCAATGGCTTGTTCACTTTCTATGTGTCCGGGCCCTGGAATATCCGTGAATTCAAGAAGCGCGTGCCGCCGGCGCTGAAGGATGCCTGGGGCACCGCACCGCTGCCCGGGCCGAACGGGCCCGGTGCCGGCATCGCCGGCGGCACCAGCCTGGTACTGTTCCGCGCCTCGCCGCACAAGGAAGCTTCGTGGAAGCTGGTCGAATTCCTGTCGCGCCCCGACATCCAGCAGCGTTTCCACGCCTCGATCGGTGATCTGCCGCCGCGGCGCAGCACCTGGGAACACCCCGCATTGAAGCAGGACGAATACGCACAAGCGTTCCGCGACCAGCTCGAACGCGTCAAGCCGACGCCGAAGGTGCTGGAGTGGGAGCGCATCGTGCAGGAGATGCGCCTGGCCAGCGAGCGGGTGGTGCGCGGCGGCGAGAGCCAGGACGACGCCCTGCGCGACCTCGACGAGCGGGTGGACAAGATCCTCGAGAAGAGGCGCTGGATGCGCGCCCGCGACAAGCAAGCCGCCGAGGCCCGGCAATGAGGCCTTCGCTTGCCGGATGGGTATTCGCGGGACCCGCGCTGATCGTCATCGGCGTGTTCTTCGGCGTCCCGGTGCTGGCTGCGCTGGCGTTGAGCCTGACCGATTTCGATCTGTATGCGCTCGCCGACATGGATAACCTGCGCTTCGTCGGTGCCGGCAATTACCTCGAACTGCTGCGCACGCCGATGTTCTGGAAGTCGCTCGGCAATACGACTTACTTCGTCGTCGTCGGCGTGCCGTTGTCGATCGGCGTATCGCTGGGCGCGGCGATGCTGCTCAACGCTCCGGTGACGCGCTTCAAAGCGCTGTTCCGCACGGCGCTGTTCGCGCCGGTGGTGACCACGCTGGTGGCGGTGGCGGTGATCTGGCGTTACCTGTTCCATACCAGCTACGGCCTGGTGAACTGGGTGCTGGGCCATTTCGGCGTCGCGCCGGTCGACTGGCTGGGCGACCCGACCTGGGCGATGCCGACGATCATGCTGCTCGCGGTGTGGAAGAACTTCGGCTACAACATGGTGATCTTCCTCGCCGGTCTGCAGTCGATCCCGCTGGACCTGTACGAAGCCGCGCGCATCGACGGCGCATCGAAGTGGCGGCAGTTCCTGCACATCACGCTGCCGATGCTGGGGCCGGTGCTGCTGGTGGTGGGCGTGATCACCATTTCCGGCTACTTCCAGCTGTTCGCCGAGCCGTACGTGATGACCCGCGGCGATCCGCTGCAGAGCACGGTCAGCGTGCTGTACTACATGTTCGAGGAAGGGTTCCGCTGGTGGAACCTGGGTCGGGCATCGGCGGTCGCGTTCCTGCTGTTCCTGATC
>Ga0193753_10002741_pt1 | contig 13599 bp, 14 predicted proteins | sample H1c2metaG_FD_144925 | JGI IMG/M metagenome (GOLD analysis project Ga0193753, IMG submission 144925) | Soil microbial communities from a riparian zone of the East river system, Colorado, United States - H1c2 | ecosystem: Environmental > Terrestrial > Soil > Riparian zone | place: USA: East... | reverse complement strand
AGTTGCGCCCCGCGTCAAATAAAGCGCGCAGAGCCGCATCAACGCGGGGCGCAACTTCTCGCTCCGCGCCAAGTCATGCCACCAGCCGTCGCCTTCGAGTTCGGGCAACAGGGCAGCGTCGGGACTGCTTTCGTCCGCAAGTCGCAGCAGGACCCAGCGCCGGAAGCCCGGCACCGGCGACAGGGTGGAGAAGCGGTTCAGTTGTGGAAACTCCGCCTGCAGCTCCTCGACCACCTGCTTGATCAGGAAATTGCCGAACGATATGCCGCGCAGTCCGTCCTGGCAGTTGGAGATCGAATAGAAAATCGCAGTGTCAGCACGCGCAGCTCGCGCGCGTGCAGCATCTTCCTCTCGTGCGAGCAGCGGGGGCATGGCTGTGGCCAATCCCTGCACCAGCGCGACTTCCACGAAGATCAGGGGCTCGCCGGGGAGGGCGGGATGGAAGAATGCGAAGCAACGTCGGTCGGGGGCAAGGCGCCGACGCAGATCGTCCCAGCCCTTGATCTCATGCACCGCCTCATAGGCGATCAGTTTCTCCAGCACCGCCGCCGGGGACTGCCAGTCGATCCGTCGCAGCTCGAGAAAGCCGCGGTTGAACCAGGAGGAGAGAAGGTGCCGGAGATCGGCGTCGAGCAGTTTCAACTCCGGCGTGTCGTGCAGCTGCGCGGTGAGTTCGCTGCGCATCGCGATCAGTGCGCCGGTACCGCCGGGAGCCATGTTCATGCGCCGCAGCAGTTCCTGCCGAGGTGGATCGGCGGCCTGGGCGAGGGCAGCCGCGGCTTCCGCCGTGGCCTCGGCGAGATAGCGCTCCGCTGCGGTGCGCAGTGCCGCTTGGTCGGGCTGAAACTCGGTTGCAAGGAAGCGCTGAAAGCTGTGTCGGTCGTCCGCATCGAGGCCGAGCAGCACGTGGTGCAGTTCGCGCGCGACCTGCGCGCCGGACGCCTCGCCGCGTTCCGACAGCAGGGTCAGTGCGAGCTGTTTCAGGTGCTCGAGCCGCGTAGGCTTAGGATCGGACAGGCCACTTAAGGTTCGCGTGTTCGGAATCACAATTGCCTCCTAACATCAACGGTGGGGACCGGGGTCGTGCGGAATTTCGCCGGCGGCACGTAGAGTCCGCCTGATGCCGCCACGAGGTCGTCGATTGTGTGTGCCGCGAGCCAGCCACGGGTTGCGGTGTTGACATCGATACCGAGATCCGAGGGGAACATCACGATGCCGAGGCGGCGCAGGCTGTCGCTTGATTCGGGCGACTGTCGCCTGCCGAACTCAGTATCGCCGGCAACGGCGCGCAATGCCGCTTCGCGCTGCTGCGGCGACCGGCAACGCAGCAGGTTGGCCACGCCGCGTTCGGTGACCACATGGGTGACGTCGTCGCCATAGATCATCACTGGAGGTAGCGCAAAACCGGCTGAAGCTGCGAGATCGAAGGCGTCGAGCCGTTCGACGAAGCTCGGTGCGCCATTCGGCTGATGGGTCTGCACCATCTGCACGACAAGCTTGCGTCCGCGCAGGCTCTCGCCCGCTTCCTGTCCCGCGAGGAGCCACGTGGGACTGTCGTGGCGGCGGCCGCGTGGGTCGGCGCCCATATTCGGCGCGCCGCCGAAGCCCGTGATCCGGCCCTTGGTTGCCGTCGAGCTGTTGCCCTGCGCGTCGATCTGCAACGTGCCGCCGATGAAGAGGTCGCAGGCATATTGCCCGGCGACCTGTGCCAGTGCGCGGTTGGACCGCAGGTTGCCGTCAGCGCCGACTGGGAATATATCGGCACGACTCGAGATGTAGCGTTCCATGCCCAACTCGGAGCCGAAGCAATAGACGCTGTCGATGAAGCCTGCCTCGATCGCCGGGATCAGGGTCGGGTGCGGGTTCAGCACGAAGTGTCCGGCTATCTTGCCCTTGAGCCCGCGCTGGGCAGCGTAGGTTGGCAGGATCAGTTCGATCGCTGCGGTCGCATAGCCGATGCCGTGATTGAGCCGCTGCACTTGATAGGGTTCGTAGACTGCAGCGATCGCCATCATCGCCATCAGCACATTCTCGTCCCTGATTTTGGCAGGATCGCGCGTGAATAGCGGATCGATCAAATAGGGTTTCGGGCTCGGCACCACGATATCGACCCAGTCGCCCGGCACGTCGACGCGCGGCAGCCGGTCGACGATCTCATTGACCTGAGCGACGACGATGCCCCCCTGGAACGCCGCCGCCTCGATGAGGGTCGGTGTATCTTCGGTGTTCGGGCCGGTATAGAGGTTGCCGTCGCGGTCGGCCTTGTCGGCGACGACCAGTGCGACCCGTGGCCTCAGGTCCACCAGCATGCGGGCGTAGAGCTCGAGATAGGTGTGGATCGCGCCGATCTTGACTGCGTGCTCATCGACGAGTTCGGCGAGCTTGCGGCTTTGCGGCCCCGCGAAGGCAAAATCCAGGCGGTTCGCGATACCCCGCTCGAACACGGTGAGATGGTCGGGCAGTGCCAACACAGACTGCACCATGTGCAGATCGTGCACCCGCACAGGATCCACTTTCGCCAGCGCTGAGGCGAGAAAATCCGCCTGCTTCTGATTATCGCCTTCGATCGCCACGCGGTCGCCTGGCTCGATGATCGCTTCGAGCAACCGTGTAGCCTGGCCGGCGGGGCAGATCTTTCCGCTCGTGCCGCTGAGCGCGGCAGCCCGTGCGAGGCGGGAGATGCGGTCGGTGCCGCGCCCTGGTGTGTTTGACATGATTGACCTCCTTCGCTCTGTTCCTGAAGCGAAAGATAAGAGGCCGCGATTGATTATAGAAACGATATTTTCTAATATCATTGATCGATATTGAGGATCAATCGCAATGCTGAATTTTGAGCTGTTACGTACGTTTGTTGCCGTGGCCGATTGCGGCGGTTTCCACCGCGCGGCGGAGCAGCTCAACCTGACGCAGTCGACGGTAAGCCAGCAGGTCAAGCGGCTCGAGCTCGAGACCAAACGGCCCTTGTTCCGGCGCACGACGCGAAGTGTCGCGCTGACTGACGATGGCGAGATGCTGCTGGGCGACGCGCGCCGCTTGTTACAGCTTGAGGAAGCGGCCCGTCATCGCCTGGCTGTGCCGCGGCTTTCGGGCGCGGTGCGTCTCGGCGTGGTCGAGGAGGTCGCCGGCGGCTCGCTGCCCTCGGCGCTCGGCCGCTTCGCAGCATTCCATCCGGGTGTGAAGCTCGAGGTGCAGATCGGCGTCAGCGCGGGACTGATCGAGCAACTCAATGCGGGGCGGCTTGACGTCGTGTTCGCAAAGCGCCCGCTTGGAACCTCGAAAGGCCGTCTGGTATGGCGTGAGCCGCTGGTCTGGGCCGCGGCCGACACGTTCGATCTTGTTGCGGATGCAGCGCTGCCGTTGGCTCTGTACCGCGAGCGATCTGTTTCTCGCGAGGCGGCACTCGCTGCGCTCAACGACAGCGAACTGACTTGGGAGATCATCTATACCAGCCCCAGTTTGACAGGCGTGCGCGCGGCGGCGCTCGCGGGGCTCGCCATCACCCCGCTTCCTGCCAGCGCGTTGATCGCGGGCTTGCGCATTCTCGGCGTGAAAGAGGGGCTGCCGCTTCTTCCTGACCTTGAGTTCGCGATCTACGAGAAGGCGCGGCCCGACAAGGCCGCTGCGGCGCTTGCCGCAGCCCTGATGGCGCTTGCGCAAGGGCCATCGCGCCCGACGATTTGACTAGTGGGAATGACTTGGGTCCTCAGCGGCGCGCCTCGATCATCTTCCACCCGTTTCCCGATGGGTCGCGAAAACCGGCGTCCACGTTGCCGTAGCGGTTCACGGGCTCCTGCGTGAACTCAACGCCTAGGGCATGCATGCGCTGGTACGCGGCGCGGCAGTCGTCCACGCCCAGCACGAGCGGCGGCATCGCACCTTTGGCCACGATCGCGTGCACCGCTTGGGCAGTCGCCTCGTCGAGCACCGGCGGACCCGGCTTGAAGAGGCCGAGCTGCAATGAGGGCTGATCCGGGTGCTGCACCGTGAGCCAGCGATAGTCGCCGTTCCGCACATCCGTGTGAACGCGGAATCCGAGCTTCTCGACGTAGAACGCGAGTGCCTCATCCTGATCTCGCACGTAAAGACCGACTTCTTGGACACCTTGGCTCATTGGATCTCCTTGTTTTCAGAGCCCCTTTTATATCGGGTTCCGCCCGGCGTCGCTTCTCCGAAACTGCGATCGTGAGATCGGGCCGGTGCGCCGCGCTGACGTAGCAGGCCGGTACGCGGCCGAGCTCGCGCGCCGCGGCCCTCGCCCGTGCCCGGATCACCCCCGGACTCTCGCCCGTGACGTCGCGGAAGGTACGTCCGAACGTTCCCAGGCTTTCCCAACCCGCGTCGAGGGCAATGTCCGTGATCGGCCGATTAGTGTCGCGGAGCAGTGCCGTAGCCCGCTCTATGCGCCGCGTGAGCAGGTAGCGATGCGGCGGTACCCCGAATGCCTGCTTGAACGATCGCGCGAAATGGGCTTCGGAGACCCGGCTCACTCGTGCCAGCCGCTGCACCGGCCAGTCCTCGTGCGACGCGGCGTCCATTCGGTCCTTGGCGCGCAGCAGACGGCGCAACAGCTCGGGGTCCTGGCTTGCTGAGTCGACACTCATGTCAGACAAGAGCTTAACACCTAAGGGAGCATGGATTTTGTCGGGAAGGCAACCCCCAATCGCGTAGCCACGGCGTCGAGATTTTTGTCGAGGGTCCACATCATCGTGTCCGGAGTGAGAAGTACGGAGGCGAGGAGAGACAGATCTACCGCACCGCAGCCCAAGTCCTGAAGTTGTTCTCTCTTGATCAGTTCAAGCGTTTCCTCGGTCGTCGCATCACGGATTGTTGAAGCGCCTTTAGATCGCCGAGCGTTCGTTCGCGCGGGTCTGATCCATCTCATGCCTGTGCGGTCCGCCGGCTCGATCGAACAGCCCTGGCAACAGAGTCTGGACATGCTTGAAACGCGCGAGCTTGATGTGGCGGTGCTGCCGCTGCACGCGGTACCACCGCGTTTCGAGGCTCGGAGGCTCTACGATGAGGATTTTGTGGTTGCGATGCGAAAGGGCCATGCGTTTGCGCGTGCACCAAATGAGGCCGCTTTCTGCAGGTCCCGACACTTGCTGGTTTCGCTTGATGGCAATTCGGTTGGATTCGTCGATGAGATGCTGGCAAAGCGTGGCCTGGAGCGTCGCGTAGCCGTCACCGTGCCGACGTTCATGATGGCACTGGATTGCCTATCAAAGTCCGATTTGATAGCGGCATTGCCGCGTCGTCTCGTCCGGCGGCAGGCAGCCCGCTTCGGGTTGGTATTTGTCGATCTGCCGCTCAAGCGCAAGTCCGATTCCATCGAGGCAATCACAACCAAAGCGGCGATGAAGGACGCAGGTATTGCCTGGCTCATAGAGACCGCCGTCGCACTGCTTGCACCGACGCGGCAGTCCAATCGCCCGGCTTGAGATTGCGGTCCCACAAGTCGCGGAAGGAGGTTTCAGTCCGCCTGCATAGCGGCGAGCTCGTTGCCAGCAGGGTCCCGGAAATGGAAACGTCTGCCGCCCGGAAAACTGAATGTCGCTTTGGTGATGATCCCTCCGGCCTTCTTGACGAGCGCTTCAGTCGCTTCAACTGATTCGACCTGAATGACCGGAAGGGGAGCGCGCGTGGCTTCCTTCGAATCGGCTTGGATTCCCAGATCGACGGCCCCTGTCATCGTGCACGAATACGTAGGACCAAAGTCAGTCATCGCAAGGCCGAACGCATCGGTGTAAAACGATTTGGCGAGGCCAATCGTTTTGGATGGAAGTTCGACGAAACAGATTCGATTGGCCATCGGGACCCCCTGATATATGTTCCTTCCAATTGTGCATTCAAGATAACGCAAAGTCATTCCAAATCAGGAGAATAAAAAATGAAGGGTATCAAAGCGGCGACCATCTTCGGCATTCTCGCATCGCCTGTGGTGGTGCCGACCACTCTGAGCACCGCAAACGCTCAGGAAACTGCGGGCGCGGCGCACGAACACCTTGGCGGAGTCGCGTGCGACGATGTACCGCCCGGCGAGAAGAGGCCGGACTTCGGTTGCTTCAATGTAGCTACGGAAAAAGGCCTGCAGTTTTCGCAGCCTCAGGCGTTTTGGCATATTCGGACTTTTGCAAACCGTGCTGCAGCAGAGGCAGCCAGGAGCGCAACCGGCATCGTCGTCGAAGAGGACGGTCGAGTGTGGCTCTCGGAATTCGGATCACGCGATCTCATCGTCAAGGGCGGGCAACCGGTCGCAACCGTAGGTCCTCTGCAGCTGCCTCCCGCGAAGTCGTACACCGCGGTGCTCTCCTACGCAGTGATGCGTCCGGGCGACCAGTCCCGGGTTCACACTCACCCGGGGCCCGAAGGGTGGTACATGATCGTGGGCGAGCAGTGTTTGGAAACTCCCGCGGGCGCCAACCGGGCGAAAGCCGGAGCGACGATGACCGTGCCCCCGAACGTACCGATGCAGCTCAGCATCACAGGTACCGAGGTGCGAAAATCGCTGGTCCTGGTCATCCATGATTCGTCTCAGGCACGCGGGACGATTTCGCAATGGAAGCCGCCGGGTGCCTGTCGTCAGTAAGGCCCGTCTCGGCCTTTTCGGGTCATCGAATTAACTTGCGCAATGACTCTTCAGTCAGCGGCTTGGTCAATAGGGAATCAAAGCCGGCGGTGGCTGCGTTCGCGTGATCTTCCGAAGAGCTATAGCCTGAGGCAGCCACCAAGCGAACCTTTCGAAGCGATGCCTCGGCGCGGCAGGCGCGCGCAATTGCATACCCGTCCATACCGGGCAAACCCAAATCGCATAAAATGATATCTGGGACGGCCTCCAAGGCGCTCTCGATTGCCGACGGACCATCGTATGCCACGCGTACCTGAACACCGTGCAATCGAAGCAATTCGGCCAGCCCATCGGCGAGGTCTTTGTTGTCTTCGACCAGAAGCACCGCCTTAGGACTCAGTTGTTCGATCGCACCGGCATTGTTCGGGCTGTCAACAACTCGAGCCGCAACGGGAATCATCAAGGTGAATAGCGCGCCGCAGCCGGTTCCGGCGCTCGAGGCGGTCAACGAACCGTTTTGAAGACTTGCCAGGCGCGCGGCAATCGCCAATCCCAGACCCAAGCCGCCGGCGGCTCGATCGCGCCCTTGCTCCTGTTGGACGAACGGTTCAAACAGTCTCTCAGAAAATGCGCTGTCGAATCCAATGCCGGTATCGCGAACAGAAACGATTGCCGCGTCATTCTCAACGGCCAGAGTCAACTCTACGCTGCCGCCGGCGGCGGTGAATTTGATTGCATTGGACAATAGATTATCAACGATCTGTCGCAGGCGCATTCGATCCGCATTCACATAACAGTTGATTTCCGGGATCCGAGCGGTCAGCTGCAATCCGGCCTGGCGCGCACGCGGCTCTTGCTCATCGAGCGCATCTCTTAGGAATGCCCGCAATTCCAATGACTCGAACTGGACGGAGACTTTCCCAAAGGCTATCCGCGACGCATCTAGCAGGTCCTCGAGCATACGGGCGATGGCCGTGGTTTGACGATCGACTCGCTCAACGAGAGGCGCTGCGCGCTCATCTTGAAGGTTCAGACGACGCAATGCATACGTTGAGGTGCGTATGGCACCCAGTGGGTTTCGCAATTCGTGGGCAAGCACCGCGATAAATTGATCCTTTTGGCGATCCTTTTCCTCAAGGGCCTGCTTGGTCCTTCGCAGTTCCTCGCGCTCATTCAATTCTCGTAAAGACGCGAGCTCCGCAAACGTGCGCTCGCTCATCTCAGAACGATCCGCTTCCGGATCTTCCATCAGCAATTTCGCCAGCTCCTCGTGGCCCCGAATGAGCTCGAGCATGTCCCCTTCCGATTCGATCTCGGGATGCAGCATGGTCCAGTAGTGCGCCGTGCGAATAAAGGCAAGACATCCACTCAAGAATTCATAGTCGCGCTGGCCCAGCGTGCGGATCACCGCCCGCCTGGCGCTATCGCTTCGAGCCGGCTCGACAAACATGACCGCCGCACACGCGAAAATTTCGTCTTCTCGCTGACTGCCGGCCGCAGGCCATCGATCATGGGGGCGTGGCGCCGCTTCCAGGCTTGCATAGACCAGCGTCATATCTCGCTTCCAGGGAGAAGGGCGGCGAAGCAGCGCGATCACATCGGCCATGCTCTGCGGCTCGGCGTCCGCATCCCCGGCCGCCCGCCCATGCGCACCGCCCAATAGGAATCCGACGTGCCGGACGATGCAGTAGCGCATCGGACAGAATCGAGACAGCCAGACAAAGAGGCGCTCCTTGAAGACCGAGGGCATTGGATTGTCGAGATAACCGGCCTTCGCAAAACCCCACAGCTGTTCAAGGAGTCCTGGTGCCGCGCGAGCTGAGCGGAAGAAATTCGGAAGGATGCCGAAGCGGTCGGCGACAACCGCCTCAAATGCAGCGGTCGAATTCAGATTGTCCTCCATATGCCACCCCAGCCTCCCCTTCAGGGGATGTCGCCTTTATCCTGAGGTACGAGCATATAGGTTTACGCATTGAATTACGGATTTGAGGGAAAGACATTGCTCGCGACTCGGAATCGCTGCACAGGCGCTCCGGTAGACCGAATTCATTATGTTCACAACCGTCGTGATGAGTACCGTTGGAGAGTCCCCACCCGAAGTGAATGATCGCAATGTCGGGCGCCACGTATCGCGGGCAAGCAAGACTATTTGCTCGCGGGGTCCTTCTTGGGCCGGCGGACGGTCCTCACCTTGCCGCTTTTTCCTCCTCCACAAAAGAATCGATCGGCGCCATCGGACTCGAGCCCCGATACCATTACTCCGGGCGGCATATCGAGTTGCTGCAACACCTTTCCGGTTAGCGGATCGATTCGCCGCAGTTCACTTTCGTCGGCTTCCAATGTCCCGTGCCAGAGGTCGCCTTCGACCCAGGTGACTCCGGTGACGAAGCGGTTGGACTCGATGGTGCGCAGAATCGCCCCTGTTTGGGGATCCACTTGATGAATCTTCCGATCCCGATACTGTCCGACCCAGAGCGTACCTTCCGCCCAAGTGAGCCCTGAGTCGCCGCCGCCCCCTGGCGCCGGAATCGTGCCGAGCACGCGGCCGCTTTTGGGGTCGATTTTCTGGATGCGATCCTCGGCGAGCTGATACAAGTGCTCGCCGTCGAATGCCGTTCCGGCATGTGCCGCGACATCGATCGAGCGCAGCATCTTGCCGGTCGCGGGGTCAAAGGCTTTCAGCGTGTCGCCCGCCGCAAACCAGACCTTCTGGCCGTCGTACGAGACTCCATGCACGTGGTTGACCCCCGGAAAGGGCCCGAATTCACCGGTGATGTCCGCGGCTGATTTACTCATGACTGCAGTTTAGTCAATCGGCAGAGGACCGGGGAGTAACAAAGTCGTCGCGAATCCCGGAACGGGCGGGGTCATCCAGCGACGAGTGCGTCCGCGCCCGAACGATTGCACCTTGGCGGCCGCGACAAGCGAGTCGAGCGCACGCTGCACCGTGCGCTGGCTGGTGCCGAGCGCCAGCGCCAGTGCCGAACTGGACCACGATTCACCATCGGCGAGGAAGGCGAGCATCCCTGCGTGCTTTTCTTCGACGGGCCGCGCCAGCACGACCACCTCACGTGCGCCATGCGGCACCAGCGCAAAGCCTCGGGGTGTCGCGCTCACCTTGGCCAGCGTCCGCAGAAGTGTGCGAAGCCGCGCTAATTCGACGCGCAACCGCGCGCGATGCGATTCATCGGCGAGTTTCAAGCGGAATGCACGCGCGACCAGTGCATCCCGCGCTACGTCACCTGGCCATGCTTCGCCCAGCGCACGTGCCAGCGAGAACAACACCGGGCGTTTCGCGAGCGAGACCGCTTTGCGGCCCTGGCGCACAACATGCCGGCAAGCGTCCACGACGAGAGATTTGGATGCCAGCAACCCTTCGACCTCCTCGAGCAACAGGAAGCGCTCTGCGCCGCGTGCAATCAGGCGTGCCGCAGGCATGGAAAGAACGCGGGATGCGCTTTCGACCTCCGCCGTCAGTGCCGGGATCCTCGCGCGGCGGGCGGCGCTATTTGCCCGAGCGAGGGCGGCGCGCGCCGGCCGGGTTCGTAGGCGGCGCATGGCGATCCCGGCGAGCAGCAGTTCATGGACCGCCCTCGGGGCGGGCAACACGGGGTCGAGTTCGGCGAGCATGCCTTCGGCTTCATCGAGGCGGCCGATGAGGAGGAGGCGCCGGACTTCAAGGTAGCGCGCGTGCACGGCGTTCACGAAGTCACCGTGGGCCTCGAGCGTGGTTCGCGCCGCACCGAGCGCCCTTGCGGCCCAGCTAAGATCGCGGCCGGCGAGCGCGATCTCCGCTTCGGCGACGATACAGCGCGCGCGGGCCATGGGCTCTTTGGGGCCGAAGGCGCGCGCAGCACGCTGCAGCAGCGCCTTGGCGCGAATGAGGTCACCGAGCTGCGCCATGGCAATGCCTCGAAGCGCCAGGGCCGGCGCATCGTCTCGCAGGGCGACCCGTTTCAATGCGCCGAGGGGATCGCCTGCCGCGAGCGCCCGCGCCGCAGCCGTGATCAGTGAGTCCATTGCAATCCCGTCACACTTGTAACTCCCGCCGTTCGCTGCCTGACGCTATAACTATCTCATGACCAACGAACCGGCGTGCTGCGCGGCCTCCAGGCGCTCCCCACAGGGGCTGTTTTTTTGCATTTCGGCACTGCTCTTTGTCGTGAGCGTAGCGGTCACGATCGCCTGGTGTGCGTCCATGTCAGCGATGAGCGAAATGCCGATGCCCGGCGGCTGGTCGATGTCGATGGCGTGGATGCGCATGCCTGGACAGACGTGGCTGCAAACCTCGGCCTCGTTTCTCGGCATGTGGGCAGTGATGATGGCAGCAATGATGTTGCCTTCCTTGACGCCCATGCTGTGGCGCTACCGCCGGGCCGTCGTTGCAACGGGCGCGATGCACCTGGGTCGGCTCACCCTGCTGGTAGGTACCGGGTACTTCTGCGTTTGGATCGCGTTTGGAGTTGCGGTATTTGCGCTGGGTGTCGCGCTGACGGTGGCCGAGATGCAAGACCCGCTGCTGGCGCGGGGCGTCCCACTCGCGGCCGGAGTGGCGGTCATTATCGCCGGCGGGCTACAGTTCACCACTTGGAAGGCACGACATCTGGATTGTTGCAGGGCGGTTCCGCTTCGCACCCGTACTTTGCGGGCGGACGCCGGCACGGCCTGGCGACATGGCCTGCGCCTTGGCGTCCATTGCTGCCATTGCTGTGCAGGACCGACGATGGTCCTCCTCGTCGTCGGAGTCATGAACCTGGGGGCAATGGCGATCGTGACCGCAGCCATCACGTTCGAACGGCTCGCGCCGAGCGGTGCACGCGTCGCGCGAGCGATCGGTGTCGTCTTCGTGGGAGCCGGGTCGATTCTGGTCGCGCAAACCGCCGGGCTGGGATGAGCCTTGCGGCCGATGTCGAAATGGTACAAAGCAGTTCGTCGTAGTGGATAGGACTGTCTGCGCGAACGCGCGCTTTGCCTGATCTCAACACTTAGGGAGAATGTGATGCTCAAATTGATTTTGCTGCTGTTCATTGTGGCCATTGCCGTATTCCTGGTGTACATCGCCCTGAAATCGGCCGATTTTCGCATCACGCGCTCACGGTCCATTCAGCGGTCCCCCGAAGCGATCTTCGCGCTGATCAATGATCTGCACGGGTTCAACCGATGGAATCCCTTCGCGCAGAATGATCCTCCATGCGCCCCTGGCCGGACTTGCCCGCAGACTGGAATAGGCGCCAACTACGCGTGGAGCAGCACGGGCAAGTCCGGCCAGGGGCGCATGGAGATCATCGAATCCTCTGCGCCGTCGCTGGTGAAGATGCGGCTCGAATTTGTGAAACCGTTCTCCGCCAAGAATACGGCGGAATTCTCGCTCGTGCCGACAGCGACTGCGACGACAGTGACCTGGTCGATGACCGGCCGCAATTCATACATGCACAAGTTGATGGGCACAATCCTCAACTTCGACAAAATGGTGGGCGGCGAATTTGTGAAGGGCCTTGCGAATCTTGAGGCGCTGGTGGAACGCTAGCGCTGGAATTCTGACCCCCCCGATGGCCGGTGGCGGGGGCATGCCCGGCTCAATGCCCGGCCGTTTCGAAGAGGCCCGTGTCCCCGCGGCGCGCTAGTGCGCGTATAATATGCCCATCGTTTCTAGATCAGTGCTCCCAAGCACTCCCCCAATGCGGACCAATAAACTCAACTTAAATGAAGAGGATATGTATGTCGCTTCGAATCAATGACACGGCGCCGAATTTCAAGGCCCAAACCACGCAAGGTTCCATCGATTTTCACCAATGGATCGGTGACAAGTGGGCGATTCTATTTTCGCATCCCAAGGATTTCACCCCCGTGTGCACGACGGAGTTGGGGTACATGGCGAAGATCGAGCCCGAATTCACGAAGCGCAACGCGAAACTCATCGGACTCTCCATCGATCCGGTGGAAAGTCACGCCGGCTGGGTCAAGGATATCGAAGAGACGCAGGGCGCCACCGTCAAATATCCTATGATTGCCGATACCGACTTGGCTGTTGCCAAACTCTACAACATGCTTCCGGCGGAAGAGGCTGGCGGGGCTGCGGGTCGCACGGCGGCGACCAACGCGACGGTTCGGTCGGTCTTCATCATCGGCCCAGATAAGAAAATCAAGCTGATGCTGACCTACCCGATGACGACGGGTCGCAATTTCGACGAGATCTTGCGCGCGCTCGATTCGATTCAATTGACTGCCAAACACAAAGTCGCCACGCCGGCCAATTGGAAGCAGGGCGAGGATGTGATCATTGCGGGATCAGTATCCGATGAGGACGCCAAGAAAATCTATCCGGCCGGGTGGAAGGCTCCGAAGCCCTACCTGCGCATCGTCAAGCAGCCGAGCTGATTTGGGCAACGGCGGATGAACCCATGGCCTTCGCGCCGCGCTCGGATTCCAGATCCGAGCGCGGCCTGGCATGCAGCAGCCCTGTCAGGTCCTGCGGCGCAGGATGGATTGCAGCACCACGGCGTGATTGACTTCAGGGTCGCGCGCCCCGTAGACCAAAGTGACGAGTCTGCCTCGAGCAAGCTTGCGCAGCTCGCCAACCCGGGGGTTGCTGGTCAATTCTTTCTTGTAGCGGCCGGCGAATTCTTTGAAGCGCTCCGGTTTGTGACCGAACCAGACTCGTAACTTTGGACTAGGCGCAATGTCTTTCATCCAGAAGGTGAGTTTTGCGCCGGCTTTCTTGACGCCTCTCGGCCAAAGCCGATCCACGAGCACGCGGATGCCATCCGCCGGCGAAGCGGGCGCATAGGCGCGTTTGAGCATAATGGCCATCCCTTATGCTGCGCGCCCAGCTCCGACAGCGTCAATGATTTCAATGGGCGGCAGCCGTGGATAGGCGCGCGGTTGCAGGCGGGCGATAGTTGCCTGCTTGGGCACGAAAGCCGATGCTGAGTCGGTTCCAGCCGTTGATGGCGACGACCGCCAGCGAAAGATCCACGAGCTCGGATTCTGAAAACTCAGCGCGCGCTGCCTCAAATTCGGCATCGGGGGCGTGA
>Ga0193753_10002740_pt1 | contig 13601 bp, 13 predicted proteins | sample H1c2metaG_FD_144925 | JGI IMG/M metagenome (GOLD analysis project Ga0193753, IMG submission 144925) | Soil microbial communities from a riparian zone of the East river system, Colorado, United States - H1c2 | ecosystem: Environmental > Terrestrial > Soil > Riparian zone | place: USA: East... | reverse complement strand
CGTGAAACAGTCCGGTTGCTATGCCGGGCCGACGCGAAAGGCACAGATCTTGTTGCCGTCCAGATCCCGGAAATAGGCGGCGTAAAAAGCTTGCGGGCCTTCGTCACCGCGAGTGCCCGGTGCGCCCTCATCCGATCCGCCGAGTTGCAGGGCCTTCTTGTAAAGCGCATCCACCTTGGCCCGCTCATTGAGAACGAGAGCCAGCATGTTGCCGTTGCCGGGCCTTGCTTCCTTTCCATCGTAGGGAGGTGTGATCGCCAGCGCCGGCCGATCCATTCTGGCCCCATACATGGTGAAGCCGTGGGGCAATTCCATCAGGCGTTTTGCTCCAATTTCCGCCATCAAGGCATCGTAGAATGCCTGTGCACGAGCCAGATCATTTGTTCCGAGGGTGGCGTAGCCAATCATGAGTCGCTCCTTGCGTGCTTGAGTTTTTACAAGTCTAACAATTGTCGGTGGGGAGAAAACAGCTCATGCGGTATTTGAAGATCGGCGGTGCTTCGCTCGCGGCACTGGTGCTTGTAGCTCTCATAGCGGTCATTGCCCACGATCGATTGACCCAACCGCCGGAACCCGCCCTCGCAACATTGATCGCCCAGGCCGCGCACTACCATGCCCGCATTCAGCGCGACCATTATGGTGTCCCGCACATCAGTGGACCCACCGATCCGGACGTGGCCTTCGGGTTGGCCTTCGCCCACTCCGAGGACGACTTCGCCACCATTCAACAAGCTGCGCTGATCGCGCGCGGCCAACTGGCCGCCGTCGAAGGCGCCAAGGGGGCGGTTACCGACTATCTGGTGCGGCTGCTGAAAGTGCGCGAGACCGTGGCGTCGCAGTACGACGCTGCGCTGCCGCCCGATGCTCGCGCCGTTCTGCAGGCCTATGCCGACGGGGTCAATTACTTCGCCGCGCTGCATCCGGAAAAGGTGTCGCAGGGCCTGTTGCCGATGACGGGCCGGGATGTGGCCGCCGGGTTCGTGTTCCGCACACCCTTCTTCTATGGTCTCGATCATGTGATCGGAAAGATCATGGCGCCCGCGCCGAAGGCGAGTCAGGTCGCCATGGTCATGACCGGATCTCTGCCGATCGGATCCAACGGTATCGCTGTGGCGGCATCGAAGTCGGCGGACGGCGCCACGCGTCTACTGGTCAATTCGCACCAGCCCTATGTGGGGCCGGTGGCCTGGTACGAGGCCGTGCTCGATTCCGGCGAGGGCTGGCACGTGGCCGGAGGCTTCTTCCCCGGTTCGCCCTTCATGCTTCACGGCCACAACGCCCACTTGGGTTGGGCGAATACCGTCAACAACCCCAATGTGTCCACCGTCTATCGGCTGGACGTGAACCCCGCCAATCCGGGCCAGTACCGATTGGACGGCCAATGGAAGGACTTCGAGAAAGGCGATGCCGCGATTCGGGTGAAGATTTTCGGGCCGCTGATCTGGACGGTGCATCGGCCGCTTTTGTGGTCGGTCCAGGGTCCGGTGTTGAAAACCGATCACGGGATGTTCGCGGTGCGCTACGCCGGCATGGGCGAGGCGCGCCAGTCGCTGCAATACTACCGTCTCAACAAAGCGTCCAACCGCGAGGAATGGTTGGCGGCCATGAGCCTGCAGGCTCTCCCCAGCATCAACTACATCTATGCCGACGAGAAAGGGAACATCGGCTATGTCTACAACGGCCAGTTTCCGGTGCGCGCCGAGGGGCGGGACTGGAACGAGATCCAGCCCGGCGATCGCTCCGACCTGATTTGGCAGGGTTACCTGCCTTTCGAGCGCGTGCCGCAAATCTGGAACCCTAAATCCGGCTATGTATTCAACTCCAACAACACGCCTTTCGAAGCCACGGGAGTTGGGGATGCACTCAAGCCGTCCGACTTCAGCGCCACCATGGGCATTCAGACCGGCATGACCAACCGGGCCTATCGCGCGCAGGAGACCTTCGGCGCCGACGCGGCCATCACCGCCGAGGCGTTCCGCGCTTATAAGTTCGACATCGCCTACAGCGACCGCTCCAACGTCGCAAAAGAAATCGCTGACGTGATCCAGGTCGATGCGGGCTCTGATAATGACCTCCGTGCCGCCCAGTTGCTGCTCAAGAGCTGGGACCGACGCACGAATGTCGGTAGCCGGGCAGCGGCACTGGCAGTGCTGATGAGCACGGAAGCCGCGCATTCGGAAAGCCATCCCGACGTGCTGCCCATCGACGCTCTGCGCCACGCCATCACGACGCTGAAAACCCACTTCGGCCGCATCGATCCGGAGTGGGGCCAGGTCAACCGCTTCCGCCGGGGCAATCTCGACCTACCCATCGACGGCGGGCCGGACATCTACCGCGCCGTCTACGGTGTTGCACAAAAGGACGGCACCCTGACTGCGTCGGCGGGCGATACCCTCATCATGTTCGTTACCTGGGACAAGGCGGGCGCGTTGTCTTCGGACAGCGTCAACCAGTTCGGCTCGGCCACGCTGGATTCGCGTTCTCCCCACTACGCCGACCAGACGCCGCTGTTTGTGGCCATGAAGACCAAGCCGGTACTGTTCACTCAAAGCGAGCTCAACGGCAATGTTGAGGCCGATTACCATCCGGGCGATCGCAGGGTCAATTAACCGCGGATGCAACCATGTTTCCTTATCCGGGGTGTCTGGCTCTAGAATACGGCGCAACGGGATAGTCCAGCGCCGTGCGGCGCGGCGATAAAAAGGAAAATAAAATGCCAAGGACCGCATCGGCATCGGCATCCACCGGGCGCGTCGCGTTGCGACGGTTGGTTGCCTCCCTCATCTCCTGCTGTGCGATCCCGGTGGCATTGGCTGCTGCGCCACCGCCGCCCGAAGCATTCGGCGCCATGCCGGCGGAAAGCGAAGCCGTGCTGAGTCCCGAGTATTGAAGGAGCTCGATGCCTTTCTCGCAAAAAACCTTTAACGCGCCACCTGGCGCGCGGCGGCTTCACTTCGGATGAGCTGCTCAAACAGGGGCGCGAGAATTTTTATGAGCGCCTCGGGTTTGGTTTTGGACAGAGCCGAGAGTCCAACCATTTGCCGCATCACCTGGAAACCGGCGACCAGGGAAAGGACGACCGCGGCGCGCTGAGCCGCTGATTCTCCGCTCAAGGCACCGCTCAACACCTTTTGATAGTGTTTTTCAATCTGCTCGCGCCCGATTTCCGCGGCGCGTTCGCTCGAGGCGGAGCGAAGCATGATGAGAAAGCCATCGAGCGGGGTCGCCGCGGTCTCCGTGATTTTTACCAGCGCAGTGGCGAAATCCTTGCCGGGGGTCTCTGAGGCGAGATTCTCAGCCGACAGAATGATGGGCGTCGTCATCGCCTGCGCAATTACTTCTGCGAACAGCTGTTCCTTCGAACCGAAATAGCGATTGACCAGCATCGCAGTCACGCCGGCTCCGCGTGCAATTTCCCGCACGCCGGCGCCTTCGTATCCGGCCTGCGCAAAGGCCTGGCGTGCCGAGGCCAGGATTGCCAGGCGGGTGACTGCGGCATTTCGCTTTCGGGCAGGCTTTGCGCTTGGCATGAGAATCGGGCTCCTGTTCTGCAGACCGTGGACATTTTCCCCGGTCTGCGGTAAAGTCTACAGCTGTAGACAAGTGGAGGCAACCCATATGGCTGAAACAGTCCTGGTGACCGGAGGCAGCGGATTTATTGCCGGTTGGTGCATCGTCGACCTATTGCAGCGCGGCTACGCGGTTCGCGCCACGCTCCGCAGTCTCTCCAAGGAAGCCGGCGTGCGGGCAGCGATCGCGTCAGCCGCCTCGAGCACGAAGATGTTGAGCTTCGTTGCGGTGGACTTGACTCGCGACGAGGACTGGGATGCGGCGATGACGGGTTGCGACTATGTGCTGCATGTTGCTTCCCCGCTGGGCAGCGACGGTGCGGCGAAACCCCAAGCCATGATTGCCGCGGCTCGCGACGGGACGCTTCGGGTGTTGCGTGCCGCAACCAAGGCCGGCGTCAAGCGCGTCGTCATGACCTCGGCTGCGGCCACCGCGACGCCGCCGTTGAATTCTGCCCAACGCAGCCTCAGTGACGAAACGGTGTGGTTTGATCCTGCCGAACGAAACGTGGACGCCTATCGGCAGTCCAAACGGCTCGCCGAACGAGCGGCATGGGACTTCATTGGGAAGCAGGGCGGTTCCACCACGCTGACCACCATTCTGCCCGGGGCGGTGTTCGGTCCGGTTCTCACCACCGGGAACCTGGGGTCGGTGCAAATCATCGGACGTCTCCTGCAGGGACGCGTGCCTGCGAATCCGCGTTTGGGTTTTGAAATCGTCGATGTGCGGGATCTCGCCGGCATTCACATCAGTGCGATGACCTCGGCGGCGGCGGCGGGCCAACGATTTATCGCCGTCGGCGAGTTTATGTGGATGATCGAAATCTCGCGCACATTGCGTGCGCAACTGGGTGAGTCCGCAAGCAAGGTGCCGACGCGCACGCTTCCCGACCTCGTGCTTCGCTTGATGTCGCTCCTCGATCCCACGCTTCGCGCGATGACGCCGCGCCTGGGACGCGAACATCGCCACCTATCCACCAAAGCGCAAAAGCTGTTGGACTGGCATGCTCGCCCGGCCGCCGAAACCCTGGTCGATTGTGCGCGGAGCCTTTTGATCGGCACCGCCTCCTAATGGCCGCGTGCGGGCCCCATTTTGATCGGCGCGCTCTCCGGCAGGGCGTGCAACGCGATCAAGCCGACCATGACCCCGCCGATCATGTACCACGCCGGCGCAAGCGGGTTGCCCGTGAGGCGAGTGAGCCATGCAACGATGAATTGCGCAGATCCCCCGAAGATTGAAATCGACAGCGCATAAATGATGGCAAAGGCACCCGACCGCACCCGATGGGGCAGTGATTCGTTGACCGAGATCAGCGATGAAGAAGCGGCGAGCGTCGAAGCGCATGCCAGTACCCCGCAAGCGACGTAGAGCGCGAAGCTGCTGCGTTCACGTTCGAGCAATGTGAAGCAAGGGAAAACAGCGACCGCCAGACAAAGCCAGGGGATGATCATGACGGGTTTGCGTCCAAACTTATCCGACAGCCAGCCCCCCAAAGGATCGCACACCACCCCGCAGAAGCCGACCACGGCGGTTGCGCCGAAGGAAATCCTGGCGGACATTCCGAGTGTCGAGCTCGCGTACGTCGTCATGTAATTGAGCAGGTAACTCGTGGTGGTTCCGGAGGCCAGCAGCGCCAACCCCGCCGCCGCAACACGGCCATAGTTGCGAATTGTGGGAACGTCCGCCGGACTGTGCGCCGGCTGCAGCGTCTCGACCAGGGTTCTGCGCAGCACCAGACCCACGGGAATGATCACGGCTCCCGCCAGCAGCGCAACGCGCCATCCCCAGCTATCGAGCGCAGCGGCATCCAAGGAACTCGCCAGACCCACGCCCACCAGACCGGCGACCATGACCGCGACATCCGCACTCGTCGCCTGCAGCGAAATGTACAAGCCGCGCCGCAGCGGCGGGGCGGCCTCCATCAGGAACGCGGTGCTGGGGCCGACTTCTCCGCCGAGCGCAAATCCTTGGATGAGCCGAAACCCGATCGCAAGAATGGGCGCGAGAATTCCGATGGACGAGTACGGCGGTATCAAGGGCAGGCCGGTGACGCCCACGCCGATCAGCATGAAGGAGATGAGCATGGCCGGCTTGCGGCCGAGCCGGTCGCCGAGCCTTCCGAGCACGAATGCACCGAGCGGCCGCGTCAGAAATCCGACGCCGAAAGTTGCCAGCGAAGCCAGCAGGCTGGTGCCGGGTGTATCGGACGGAAAGAAGGCGCGGCCGATTTGAGCCGCAAAAAACGCGTACGTTACGAAATCATAGAATTCGATGGCATTGCCGAGGGCGACGGCGAATACATGTCTTGCAGGCAAGCCGGTCGGTGCGGTGTTACTGATGCGATTCTCGGCGCAATTCTCTTGGCACGCACTATGGCCGGTAAATTGGAGTTTTAACAGTCCGTGCCGGATACTCGTGCGCCATTGCGCGAAAAAAAACGAGCAGGAGATCTCAAATGCGTTATCTGATTCTGTCCTTGTTGTGTGCGAGCGGCCTGCTGTGCGCCGCAGCCGTCGATCACAAAAAAGATGCCCTGGTGGTGGCGCCCGATGTCTACAAAGTGGCATTCGAGAATGAGCGCATCCGGGTCTTGAGCTTCATGACGCAACCCGGACAGAAATGGCCGCTGCACTCGCACCCCGACAGCCTCGCGGTGGCCTTGAGCGAATACAGCGTGCGCAACCTTGCCCCGGGGCAAGCCCCGGTTGAACGGCACAGTAAGCCCGGCGACGTGCGGTGGATTCCGGCGGCGGCGCATACGGGCGAGAACATGGGTACCACGGAAATGCGCGGCCTCATCGTTGAATTGAAGGACCCGGTGCCGAGCGCCTCAATCGAGGAGAAAGCCGTGCTCGCGAGTTTCCAGGCGATGCTCGACGGGCTGGGCAAGCGCGACAAGGCCGCGATGATGGCGCAAATGCTGCCCGGGGGAAGCGCTGTGCTGATGCGCAAGGGCAAGCCGGCGCAAATGTCATTCGAGATGTTGACGGATCGGCTGTCGCAGCCGGGCCCTGGCAGCCACGAAGAGCGCATTCACGATGCGGTGGTTCACGTGGACGGCGATGTTGCCACCGTGTGGGCGCCGTTTGATTTTCTGGTCGACGGCAAAATCGATCACTGCGGACGGGATATCGCAAATCTGGTGCGCGTCGAGGGACACTGGATCATCGCGTCGATCGAGGACAATGGGCGTTCGGACTGCGGCGAGGCTAAATAAGACTTAGTGCGCGGCGATCACCGCCGCCGCGCCGGCCATCATCGTCGCACTGGCGCGGTTGGCGATCTTCACCGCCTTACGGCTCGTCAGCAAGCGGCGCGCGCGCACGGCCAGGAGCGCCCAAGCGAGATCGACGGTCATCAGCACGATGAGCGTGACGGCGGTCAGTTCCAGCCACGCAGCGCCGCGCACCCGGTCAAGATCGACGATGGTCGGCAAAAGCGCCAGATAAAACATCATGATCTTAGGGTTGCCGAGCGTAACCGTGAGTCCGGCGCCGAACATCCGCCACGCCGACTGACCCGAGGGCAGTTCACTCTTGGACACCTCGGCCGGCGCAAACCACATCTTCCACGCGAGAAACAGCAAGTAAGCGACGCCGACAAATTTGATGAATAGGAACACCACGCCGAGTGTGCGTGCCACCACGGCGAGCCCGGCTACAGCGCAGCTCAGCCAGAGCGCTTCGCCCAGCCACATCGCGGCCAGGAAGGGCAGTACGTCGCGCAGGCCGTTGGTGAGGACCCGCGCGACCAGTGCCGCGATACTGGGACCGGGCGAACCGGCGGCGACGCAGAGCGCCAGGGCGAACACCAACAGGTTCGCGAGCGTCATGGGCGCTTACTTCGCAACCGGCAGGTCGATGTAGCTGGCGGCGTCGGGCTTGTGAAACACGCGTTGCGTCGCCTTCACGTAGTCCGCGGGCTTCGCGAAGAAAATGTTCGGCACAAAGGACTGCGGATTGCGGTCGTACAAGGGAAACCAGCTTGACTGTACTTGCACCATGATTCGATGGCCCGGCAAAAATACATGATCCGCGTTCGGCAGCTTCAAAGAGTAGCCGACGACCTTGCCGGCGGAAATCGCCGATGGATTGGCCGGATCATCGCGGTAGCGGCCGCGCAGAATGTCCATCGCAACCGGCAGCTGATAGCTTCCCATCTCCACGTTGCCCGGCACTTCGTCCGGATAGACGTCGATCAACTTCACCACCCAGTCGCTGTCGGTGCCGCTGGTCGAAGCAAATAAATGTGCCACCGGTTGTCCCGCGATGCGCAGCGGAGCCGTCAATACATCCGAGGTATAGGTCAGCACGTCGGTGCGATCCGAGGCGAAGCGCTGATCATCGACCAGCCAGCGTCTCCAGGTCGAATCCGACGCATACGTGGGCCGGATGGGGCGCGGCCGATACGTCACCGGCTTCGCGGGATCGGAGACATATTCGTCGAAAGCCGCTGCGCCGGCGGGCTGTTTGTCGAAAGACAGCTTGGCGCCGGCTGCCAGGTACAGAGGCGCTGACTTGAAGGGACAGCCGCTAGCGCAAGACTGAGGCCACTGATCGTATCGGCGCCATACATTTGCGCCGGTCTCGAACGCGGTGACGGTCGCGATGTCCGCCTTCGGCGCACCGTCCTTCAAGTGCGAATCAAAAAACGGCAGCAGCACGTTCACTCGAAACCAATGACCGGTGTCGCCGTCAAATTTGATCGCGCCCAGGGAGGACCCGTCGCCGTTGCCGCCGCCGTGCCGCCAGGGTCCGATGACCAGATGAGAATTGTCGTGGCCCGCGCCGGGTTGCGAACGGGTTGCGGCAAAGGCCGCCATCGCGCCGTATATATCTTCCTGGTCCCACTGGCTATGCACATACAGCGTCGGCACGGTCAGCGGATGCGCAGCCAGGATCTTGTCGACGGCCTGTTCGCTCCAATAGCGATCGTAGGCAGGATGCGCGGTAAGACGCTGCCAGAAGGGCAGCTGATCCATGCCCAGCGCTTTGCCGAGCGTGCCCGCGGAACCGATGGCGAGCCACGTGCCATAGGCGTCGTAGCGAGGCGCAATCCATTTGTTTTCCGAGGACTTTTCCGCCGTTTGCTCAAAAATGTAATCGGCGTAAGTCTGCCGCAGGGCGCCGTTGTGGAACCAGTCATCGCCCATCCAGGGGTCGACCATCGGATTGAACGGCGCAGCGGCTTTTAATGCCGGATGCGGATTGACCAGACTCATCAGCACCGTAAAGCCATCGTAGCTCGTTCCCATCGTTCCGACCTTGCCATTGGATTCCGGCACGTTCTTGACCAGCCAGTCGATGGTGTCGTAGGCGTCGGTCGAATGATCCACCGGCGTGTGATTCAGATCGCCCGACAGCGGCCGGTTCATCACATAGTCGCCCTCGGATTTATATTTTCCGCGCACATCCTGCGCCACGACGATGTAGCCGGCGTCGGCGAGCTCGCCGTAGCTCAAGGGCAGAACCAGCGAGCGCCGCGGACTCTCCGCGCTCGCGGTGAATTTGCTCGCGTTATAGGGAGTCCGGTCCAGGATCATGGGCGCGTGCGCCGCTCCCTTGGGAATGATCATGACCGTGTGCAGCTTCACGCCGTCGCGCATCGGAATCATGACGTCCCGCTTGATGTAATCGTCCGCTTCCGTGTCGATCTTGAAGTTCGCCGGAATATCGCCGCCGGCCGTCGGCGGCGTGGGTACCTGGTCCGCCATGATTGCGGCGCCGCTGAGGAGCAAAGCGGTCGAGGCGACGGCCGTGAACAATATTTGTATTTTTCTAGAACTCATGTTTTTAGATCCCAGTGTGAAGGCAAATTATCAAGCCTGGCGCAAGCCCGGCGACACGTCGGGCGCTGACGCTTCCTGTGCGTAGGCCGTCTTGATGCCGATGAATGTGCTGCGGCTCGAGGTCCGATAGCTGCCCTCGGTCATCTCGAACGCGATGTTCGGCCCGAGGCTGTCGAATTGCTCGAGCACCAGGTCGAATCCCGCGTCGCGCATGGCCTGCAGCAGGTACTCGCGCTGTATCCAAAACGACTGCTTGTTGTTCCAGGAGGCCCAGCGGCGGTTTTCGCGGTCGAGAAAAGCGCGCTTGCTGCGAAACTCCGGCAGCCAGCGGCCCGGCAATCCCTCGTTGCGGCTCAAATAGGACAGTTTGTGGGTCGTGGTGCCGGTGTTCTTGAGAGGCAGCACCCTGGCCAGGGCCCGGCGAAATCGCCGTGGTTGGATGAAACTCGGCGAATCCCCGGCTTCAGAAAAATGCGTTTGCAGGATCAACAGGCGTTTTGTCACTTGCGACAGCAGATTGAGAAATTCGCGCGGCTTGTCCAGATGATAGAAGAGTCCGCAGCAGAACACCGCATCAAAGGTGCCGTGCGCGGCAATATTCCATACGTCGTCGCGCACGAATTCCAAGTTGGGCAGGTTCACCCGCGACTGCACGTAGCGGCACGCCTCGATGTTCAATTCGCGGACGTCGAGCCCCAGCGACTGCAATCCAAGGCGCGCGAATTCGACCGTGTATCCGCCCTCCAGGCAGCCCAAGTCGGCAATTCTCACATGCCGCTTATCGCCGGGAAATGTCGCGTCCAGAATTCGCTTTGCCGCGAGAAACCAGGGATGCACATCCATCGAGTAGCCGACATCAGGCTTGGTATAGCTGCCGTCGTCCAGGCGGATGTTATGTGACGTAAATTTGACGGGCATCCCCAGCTCCAGGCGATTCTCGGCGCGGAATCTTAACCCCTTTTCAGCACCTGCAACGATTCAGGTGTACAGACAACACCGGAGATCGTTATGAAAGGCGCATGGCTTGGGATGGTACTCATCGGAATGGGCTTCGAAGCACAAGCCGCCGGCAGGCTGGCGGAAGTGCAAATCATCGACCGCGACACGGGCAGCGTGCTGCCCACGTATCGATCACGCGGCGAGTATTGGGTGGCCGGCAGACCGGGCGCCCGCTATTCGATCATGATTCAAAACCGCCGCGGCGAGCGCATTCTTGCGGTGACGGCCGTGGATGGCATCAACGTGATCAGCGGTGAAACCGGCGCGTGGGGTCAGAGCGGATACGTCTTCGCCCCCGGAGAAAACTACGAAATCGCCGGCTGGCGCAAGAGCGATGCCGAGATCGCCGCCTTCAACTTCACGTCCTCGGGCAGCTCTTACGCGGCGCGGACCGGTCGCCCGGCCAACGTCGGTGTCATCGGCGTCGCGCTGTTCCTCGAGCGCCCGACGCGCGCCCCACGCTATGAGTCCTTCGATCGCCGATCCGACTCGTTGGGCGGGTACGCTCAAAATCGAGCCGAGAGTGCCGCCGCGAACAGTGCTGCCGCGGACAGTGCCGCGCGTGAAGGCATCGTCGCAGGGCAGCCATCGGCCCCAAAGCTGGAAGAGGTCAAGCCTTACGCGACACCGTCGCCGGCGCCAAAACTCGGTACGGGACACGGCGCGCGCGAAACCTCGTATGTGCAGAACACCACGTTCGACCGCATGTCGAGCACGCCCAATGAAGTCATCAAGATTCGCTACGACAGCTATGAGAACCTGGTGGCGATGGGTGTGGTGCCGTCGCGCCCCGCGTGGCAGCAGGCGCCGAATCCGTTCCCCGATTCAGCCATGCCGGGGTATGTACCGGACCCGCCGGGCGGCTGATAATGGGGTGAATGAGCCTGTCGCAGGAGTCCGATGAGAATTTGATGTTGCGCTTCGGACGCGGCGAGGCCGCCGCGTTCGAATTCTTATATCAACGGCACGAGTTGCGGGTGTTTCGCTACCTTCATCGCAACGTCAGAAACGAGGCGAGCGCGAACGATCTGATGCAGGAGGTGTGGTTTGCTGTCGTGCGCGGCGCGGCTAATTATCAGCCGAACGCAAAATTCACGACGTGGTTGTTCACGATCGCGCATAACCGAATGGTCGACATGATTCGCGCCAATCACCGCCTGCAGAGCCTGGACGCCGGCGATGATGCGGATCCGGAAGGCTCGAGTCTGCTGGACCGTCTCGCGGTGGATGGGAAACTCGAACCGCCGGCGCAGGTCCAATCGCAACATGAGGCCGCGGCATTGCTCGCCGCGGTGGCGCAATTGCCCGCCGAGCAGCGCTCTGCCTTCCTATTGCAGGCAGAAGGCGGCTTGAGCGTTGAGGAAATTGCTGAAGCGACCGGATCCAACTTCGAGACGGTCAAAAGCCGGCTGCGATACGCCAGGGCCAAACTCCGCCAGTTGCTGTGGGAACACGCATGACGTCGAAAGACAGCGCTCCAGATCAAGAATTGCTCGATCGCTACCGGCGCGCGAGCGACACGGACGCGGCTGCGCCGAGCGATGCCGTACGCAGCGCGATTCTCGCCGAGAGCCGACGCATGGCAGAGCAGCTCGCGGCCGCGCATCCCGCCGCCAAGGGATCGCCGCCTGACTTTGATGTCTCGCGTCCGGCCGCCAACGATTCCCGTTGGAAAATCACGGCTTTCGGCACGGCCGGCGCCGCATTGCTGGCGGCGCTTCTGATCGCACCCCGCTACTGGGAAGGCCTGCCCCCGGCGCAACAAAGCGGCGTGCCCACCGCGGCACCGGCCGCTGCACCCGCAGCTGCGGAAGAATCCAAGTCAGCCGATTCGGTTGCCGCCGCGCCGGCCGCCAAATTGGAATCCATTGCGCCTTCAGGGCCTGCCGAGCCGCCGCAGGAAATAGCTGCCCTGAAGGAAAACGTCGCGCAATTGGACAAAAAGGCCTCGAAGCCCGTGCAGAGCTACGCGCCGCCCCCCACGGCGCCATCTGCGGACTACGCCCAGAACCTTATCGGAGGGCACCCCGCGAGCGCTGACCGAGCGGCGCGGGCGGCTCAAAGTGGGGCGCTCTCCACGGGCGCCGCCCGTGCCGCCCTCGAACGCAATGCGCTGGAGCCGGTAAATCTGCAGTCGGCATCCGCCGCCGGCGACTTGGCTCAGGCGACGCGACTGCTCGATCAAGGTGCTGCGGTGGATGTGCGCGATACGCAGGGCCGCACGCCGCTGTCGCTTGCCGTCGCGCAAAACCGGATTGAAGTGGTGCGCCTGCTGTTGGCGCGTGGCGCGGACCCCAACGCCGCCGACAACGCCGGCGTGACTCCGCTACAGCTGGCAAAGGACAACGATTTGCGCGACGTCGCCGCGTTGTTGGAGCGCGCCGGTGCTCGTTAGGTACAATTGCACGCCTATGCGTTTCTCTCCGCGATTCCGAGTATTGGTTTTGTGCGGGCTGCTGTCGGGCGCCGCTCTGGCGGCGCCGCCAAAATCGGTTCCCGCGCCGGCTGCTCCGCATGCGGCGGCGGCACATGCGGCAACGCTGCCCATCGGTCTGGCCGATGTGATGCGTGCGTCGGTGGAAATTCCCGCCGATGGCATCTGGGCCGCCGAGAGCGCCGACAAGTTGTCCGAGGAAGATTGGCAGTTGGCCGATCAGGACGCGGTCAATTTAATCGCGGCAACGCAACTGATCTCGCGCGCGGGGACCGGTAAGAACGACGCCAAGTGGGTGGCCAATGCCGACTGGCAGAACTGGGTTAGCGACATGGAGAAAGCCTCGCTGCAGATCCGAAGCGCGGTAAAAGCCATGAATCAGAAGGAAATGGCCGGGGCCGCCGATCATTTGCAGGAAATTTGCGAGAGCTGCCACACCAAGTACCGGCCGCAAGCACCGTCCGACCACGTGAGCCGGTATCCGTTCTATCCGAAGCGCGAGCTGGCTAAATAAAGGCGCGAACCACCTAGTACCTCGGCTCAGTGAAATTGACCGGTTGGTGTAGCGCACGCCCGGGAGGGTAAGAAGACTGAAGGCACGAAAGCACAAAGCAACAGTGCCTTCAGTCTTCTTACCCTGCCTGGCGAATGCTCGAGCCGATCAAATTCACAGTGCCGAGGTACTAGGTGGGTTGGCGGGCCAAGAGCCTTTAAGCGCTGCTCACTGAGCGAATGCGCGCCTGAGTTTGCTGGGCCCACCATTTTTCGACGCTGGCAGTGATACCGGCAAGATCGAGACCCGCAGGGTAA
>Ga0193753_10002739_pt1 | contig 13602 bp, 11 predicted proteins | sample H1c2metaG_FD_144925 | JGI IMG/M metagenome (GOLD analysis project Ga0193753, IMG submission 144925) | Soil microbial communities from a riparian zone of the East river system, Colorado, United States - H1c2 | ecosystem: Environmental > Terrestrial > Soil > Riparian zone | place: USA: East... | reverse complement strand
TTTAGCGCATTCTTCCAATGTGCCCCTCAATTGGGTTTCAGAGAAATTGACCACGATTGTCTCATGAGCATGGCCCCTTACCCAATATTTAAACGCCGGATGAAAGGGTGCCCCTTCGGTTGAAAGTGTGGGAACACCATCGCGTTCAACGCTTTCGATAATATACTTTGCCATCGCTCCCCTTCTTTTGCCCTCAGCATCATGGCCGATACGCCCTACCACAAGTAAACGCATAGTTTTGCTTTCTTTTTGGATTTTTCGTTCTATTCAGATCGGATACTACAGATAAAGGAGGGTTGGGTCAAATTCGTACCGCAAGGCCTACCCTTGCGGAATTAAAAAAGCTGCACCAACGGATGATGCAGCTATGAAACCCGATTCACTCTCAAGCAACAAGTCGCCACGGCAAGGTTTCTCCCCCTTTGAAGACGATGACCTTGCCAGCCGCTTTACTGCCCACAGTCTCCGGTACTGCAAAGGGAGCTCGCTCGATCAACATTCCCTCATCGCTCACATCAAGTCCGTAGATACTGATGAAGTTGCTTGACATGAAGTTTCCATAGAACTCAGTCGCACCATCCTCGTCGAAGACCGTGGCGTAGAGTTCCACAGCATCGACAGCAGAGAAGATCCCTGCCGCACAACCGCAGGGCAAGGACTTCTTTTCCTTGTCATGAGGAGCCGAATCCGTCCCGGCACCGAAACGTAGATGCCCCGACGTCACATACTTGCGTACAGCGAGACGGTGATATTCCCTTTTCAAAACCGGTTTGCACCAGTGCTGAGGGCAAAGTCCACCCCTGAACAAAGCGTTTCGGTTGAGCATAAGGTGCTGGGAAGTAACTGTTGCGTACGTGTTATCTCCAGCTTCATTGACGAAGTCTGCAGCGTCCTTAGTAGTCAAGTGTTCAACCACGATCCGTAGATCAGGAAACCTTTTACGGATCGGTGCAAGGTCGCGTTCGATTGAGATTTTTTCCCGATCGAATTCGTCAGCCCCTTCTTCCGGAGCTTCCCAATGACCAAGGAGAGGAATCCCGAACTTTTCCATTGCGGCGAATAAACGATAGCGTCCCTTGAGATCACGGACACCGTGCTGAGAATTCGTGGTCCCACCTTCACCTTTCTTGTCCGCCAAATAGACCTTAACCGCCCGCCAATAGTCATGCCTGAAACCTTCAACAAGTTCGGCAACAGACAGATCGTCTGTCAGATAACATGTGAAGATTGGTGTGAATTTCCTCAAGTAACCATGTTCCTTTAGACACCGACGAACCTCTTTTATTCGAGGAACGGTTTTTGCGATGGTCGAAGTCTCTTTTCCTTCCCCATGGTTGCCCATGATCACTCCAGCCTGGGCCTGTTGCCTGAGTGTATACGGAAGAACGAGCTTGAGCATGTTTCCCATGCGCGGGTGAAAATGACGATCCACCCAGCGCGGTATCCGAATTTGATTTGGTTTCATAATTTCCTTTCAACTGAGTCCAAAGAGGTCATGTTCATCCATGTGCCTCCGGACAATTCTTGTTGGTTTGCATGGATTGGTAAACACCGTCCATGGTTTGAGCCAGACCGGATAGCTAGGTAAGTGAATGCAGCCGAAGCTGTAAGCCCCGCTACCGAGCCTGTCGAGCTGACGTAGATCTTCATACTCCATGATGCTCGGCCCAATAACGGGTAGAGCACCTTGGCGATAGAGATCATTAACCGCCTGCCAATTTTTCTGTTGAGCAGGCTTACCCGAAACTCCCCCACCTCCGCCTTTTACTCGACGTTCGAGGGTAGCAAGCGGAGTAGCCTCGTCGGGGAAAACCATCTCCCAGGGAACACTATTGAGGTCGATAGCTTCGGCATACTTTTTGACACCCTCCGCTATCGTAAGGTAGTCCTGGGCAACAGAGACCTTAAGAAGCAGGGGTCGGTTCGAAACACTATGTGCCCTTTTCACATTGGCGATCACAGCTTCCGACGTAGGCATACCAGAACCAGTGTTTGGACATGAAGGGTTGAGTTCATACGCCACAAAGGGGTAAGCATTGAGATCTGAAATCATCTCACAGACTTGTTCCGGCGTACCCATGAGAGAGGCGACAAGGTTGTATTTCCCAAACTTTAGATCCGGAACCACATCCGAAAGGAACTTTTCAAATCCTATATTGGTCAGGCCCACCTTGTTGACCGCACCACCAGGTATAGGTCGTACACATTCCCATGGTTTCCACCACCTCAGATTTCCTTCTCGAGGATTCCACGTCACAGTTTTAAGAACCACCGTGAAAAGTTCTGGTCGTATAAGACCAAGTGCTACCAATGGTCGCTCATGTATCCAGCCTTCACCATCGAAAGCTAAGGCTCCGCTTGCGACCACGTACCGAAGTTCGTGACCATTCGAAAGACGTATCATATATGCTCCGGGTTGATTGTTTTGTTGTTCGTTGTCAAACAACGATATCTGAGCAAGATAGTATGCTAAAGAAGACAAAATGCAAGGACAAAAAAGCACCAACACAATGTCAATCGAAACAAAACCGCCCTCCGAGTTTGTCGGCGGCGGTTGTTTCTTTGTGTAAATATCTGAAATAATTAGTATCCTGTCTGTACCTTACCACTTGCATCAACCTTCACACCTGCAGGCATCTTCATTGTGCCGTTTGCATTCATCATGGCACTGAGATCGATAAAATTAACCGATATTGGGACCACAAACTTCGAAGTGTCTTTTTTCCAATCCTTACACTCATATCCGTATCCCTGATCCAGATCCACTCCACCATTTGAAGCTCCTGCCTGCGCACCAGACTGCATATTTGCATCCATTTTTGCACCCTGCGAACCTGACCAGGCGTACATGGTCGCTCCGGTCTTCACCATATGAGATTCGATAGCTCCTGCCGCTGTTCCTGTTGTTGTAAAATCACCTCGCATATTGTCTCCTGAGATATAGACAGTACCCTCACTCTTACCTGTAGAGACTTCGGTATGGACAGTACAGACAGTATCCTTGCCCAGGGCAATCAATGCACGCAAAGTCCCATTTGCGTTGACCTTCACGGTTGTGGAGGCATTGGCGTTAACTTGGGTATTCGCATTTGCATCCGTCTCTGCCTTGACCTCTGTCTCTGCCGCAGACTTGGCGTTGTTTTTCTTTATGACTGTATACGTTCCTGCACCAGCCGCTGCAACTATAGCTACAATGATAACAATAACTAAAGGTCCAAAACCTCTATTATATAAATTTTGTTTTTTCATACTAGATACATTAACTGAATAAGCCCTACCCTATTACCTATCATAGCAGAAAAAACTCATATTCCCCTACGTTCTATAGTGAGGATTACAAGTTTTTCTATCCATTTTTTTATCCATTTCATGATTACTGAGTCTTCGTCTTCTTCTTACCCACCTGGCGACGAGACACGATAAACACATTTGAATATTTCTTTGGCGTACGAGTCTTTTGACCCTTACCAGCAGGCTTACCCCAACGAGTCTTGAGACGGCGAAGACCGCGACCACTCTTTTGTTCACCTCCTCCGTATGGGTGGTCTACTGGGTTCTGAGCGGATCCGCGAACTGTCGGACGGATACCCATCCAACGTGAGCGACCTGCTTTACCGATAACAACAAGACGTGACTCTTCGTTTGAAACTGCACCTACGGATGCCCATGCATTTTCGTGGATCTTACGAACTTCTGTAGATGGCATCTTGATGTGGGTATAGCCTGCATCGTTAGCGATAACCTGAGCAAATGAACCCGCAGAGCGAACAAGTTTTGCACCACTGCCTGGTTTGATCTCAATATTAAATATAAAAGTACCTACAGGGATCTTCTTCAAAGGCATACGGTTACCTGTGGTGATAGGAGCATTTTCAGAAACGATAAATGAATTGCCTACTTTCATGCTCTTTGGAAGAAGTACGTAACGCTTCTCTCCGTCTTTGTATGCAACGAGACCGATGTATCCGGTGCGAAATGGGTCGTACTCAACTGTTTTCACTGTTGCGTTCACATCTTTCTTGTCATACATAAAATCGATCATACGATAAAGTTTCTTGTGACCTCCTCCTTGGTGACGTACGGTGATACGACCGAAGGCATTACGTCCTACGTCGCGCTTAAAACCGACTGTAAGAGGCTTGTACGGCTCAGAAGTCGTGACGTATTGCTTGAAAGGCAACGTTGTCATGTGTCGGCGTGATTTGGTTGTTGGTCTGTATGATTTCATATTTGTGATTTATTCGTATGATTCGTCAACGATTCGTATTTTTGTATAATTTGTATTATACAAAATCGATCTTATCGCCCTTCTTCAAAGTAACGATGGCCTTACGAGTGCCCGGAATCACTCCGCGACGGCCACGTACGACTACTTTGCGTGAAGGAAGGTTGATCATAGCTACTTTGACCGGCATAACTTTGTATGTAGCAAATACGGCACGGGTAACTGCGTTCTTGGTAGCACTGGTAATGACTTCAAAAGTATAGATACCCTGCTGACTCAAAAGGCCTGACTTCTCAGTGATGCGGGGGCGGAGGATAACATCTGCAACGTATGAAGAAGAGGGTGCAAGCGTCTCTGTACCGAGCGCAAGTGCTGTTGATTCTTTTTTTACAGGCTTGGCCTTTACAGCCTTTGAGACCGTCTTAGTAAGAGGAGCTTGAGCGTCCTTCTTTATTTCTTTCTTTTTTGAGCCGAATAATGCCATGGTAGTAAGTATATTTTATTTATGCTGCCTTCTCTTTCTTATCAAACATTTTGAGAGATTCGGTAGGATTTGTGACGATAAGGTACGTGTGATTCAAAATAGAAACGGGATTTATATTGCGGAACTCTTCGATAGAGAAATTGCCGATATTGCGGAAACTCTTTGTCAGAGCATCGGTCTTCTTGTCGATAGCGATCATGGCTACGTTCTTTGGCTTAGTGGTCAACTTCTCATATCCCTTGATCTTCGAAAGAGCGCCGAGAATATTTTTGGCATCCTGAGTCTTTGGTGAAGAAATGTTGATGTTGTCTACAAAGAGGATCTGGCCATCGCGATACTTTCGTGAAAGTACGGTGTAGAGCGCCTTGACCTTTGCCTTCTTGTTGATCTTACGATCGAAATTCTTGTCACTGCGTGGACCGTGAGTGATACCTCCCCCCACCCAGATAGGTGAGCGACTCGAACCGTGACGTGCACGACCCGTACCCTTCTGCTTCCATGGCTTCTTACCTCCTCCGCGGACTTCTCCACGAGTCTTGGTGTTGGCGATAGCGTGGCGTGAGTTGGAGTTCATGAGACGAACGATCTCGTGTACGAGGTCAGCGTTCCAGGGAACACCAAAGACACTTTCGGGAAGGGTAAGTTTCCCAGCAGCTGAACCATCCTGTCCATAGATAGGCGCATCCATACTGATCGTCTTTCGCTCCTTAGCTACCTTTGCAGTCGGAGTCTTTTTTTTCTCTGATTCGGTATTCATATAATTTATTGCGCAACTATCTCAACCAATGTTCCACGTCGTCCTGGAACTGCTCCAGAAACATACAGGATGCTCTCGTCTTGGTCAACATGGATGATCTTGAGGTTCTTGACAGTGATGCGATCTGATCCCATACGTCCTGCCATGCGCATACCTACTGGCACACGAGTACGCAAACCTCCACCGATAGAACCTGGTTCACGTTCTGAGTGTTTCTGACCGTGAGAACGAGGTCCCCCGCCGAAACCATGACGCTTAACCACGCCCTGGAAGCCCTTACCTTTGGAGATACCACTTACCATAACAGTGTCACCGGCGATAAACTGACCCACCTCAACCTTGTCCCCTACTTTGAGAGACGCTTTTGTATCACGAAACTCGCGTACTGAAGCAAATGAACCCAAATCCTTGAAATGGCCCTTCTGAGGCTTCTTTATATTCTTCGCACTGCGTGAGCCTTCGCCAATCTGGAGTGCTTCGTAACCATCTGTCTCAGCAGTGCGAACTTGGGTAACGACGTTTGCACGCACGGACACAGCCGTAACCGGAACAGCATTGCCAGCCGTATCGAAGATTTGAGTCATATTGAGTTTTCGTCCGAGGATGAATTTCATATCAGTTCAGTAAGTCAGTAAATTTGTAAGTTGGTAATATCGAGTAAATTTTCACCTATTCTTACTAGGTATTACTAATTTACTTCATTACCCTGCCGCTACATCATCTTCACATCAATATTTACTCCTGATGGTAAACTGAGGTTTGTGAGAGCCTCGATAACCTTCGGATTTGGATTGATGATATCGATAAGTCTCTTATGAACTCTCATCTCAAATTGTTCACGTGAGTTCTTGTCGATAAATGAAGAGCGGTTAACTGTGTATTTCTTGATCTCTGTAGGGAGTGGAACTGGACCGTGAACCTCCGCATCGTAACGAGCGGCAGTATCCATGATCTGCTTCAAAGAAGCATCTAAGATCTTATGCTCATATGCTCGTACACGAATCCTAAGATGTGGAACATCGCCTGCAGCCTTAAGCTTTTTTGCACGAGGTGTCTTAGCGGGAGTCTTTTTTGTTGTTTCTTTTGTGGCCATTTTGATGAAGTAATACAGTAAATTTGTAAGTTGGTAATAACTAGTAAATGATTGCTTTCCTTACTAGTTATTACTGGGTCTTACTGACTTACCGTCTTATGATTTACGCTACAACTTTCGTTACAACTCCCGCTCCTACTGTCTTACCTCCTTCGCGAACTGCGAAACGCATCTTGTCTTCGATAGCAACTGGAGCTACAAGCTTAACCTTGAAAGTAACTGTGTCTCCTGGCATAACCATCTCAACCTTCTCAGGAAGAGTGACCTCGCCAGTAACGTCTGTCGTACGAATATAGAACTGAGGTTTGTATCCAGTGAAGAATGGGGTGTGACGTCCTCCCTCTTCTTTCTTCAAAACGTAGATCTCAGCCTCAAACTCTGTGCGAGGCTTTACTGAGCCAGTCTTTGCGAGAACCTGACCACGAGATACATCGTCTTTTGCTGTACCTCGGAGAAGAAGACCGGCGTTATCCCCTGCCATACCTTCTTTGAGCGACTTGTTGAACATCTCGATACCCGTGATAGTAGTCTTTACAGTATCGCGGAAACCGATGATCTCAACTTCTTCACCAACCTTGACCATGCCGCGCTCGATACGGCCTGTAACTACAGTACCGCGACCTTCAATAGAGAAGATGTCTTCGATAGGCATAAGGAATGGCTTGTCGACTTCGCGAACTGGCTCTGGGATAAAGGTATCCAGTGCTGTCATAAGCTCACCGATCTTTGCCTCCCATACAGGATCACCTTCGAGAGCCTTGAGGGCTGAACCACGGATAACTGGAGCTTCTTTTCCATCGAAACCGTTTTTCGTGAGGAGTTCGCGTACTTCTTCCTCAACAAGTTCGATAAGATCCTGTTCTGGAACTGCGTCACACTTGTTCAAGAAAACCAATACCTTTGGAACACCTACTTGCTTAGCAAGAAGGATGTGTTCACGTGTCTGTGGCATAACACCGTCTAGAGCTGAAACCACAAGGATAGCACCGTCCATCTGAGCGGCACCAGTGATCATGTTCTTGATGTAGTCAGCGTGACCTGGTGCGTCGATGTGAGCATAGTGACGCTTGTCAGACTCATACTCAACGTGAGCAAGAGAGATAGTAACGATCTTTGATGCATCACGAACTGTACCGCCTTTTGCGATATCTGCGTAAGCTTTTGCACTTGCCATACCCTTCTTGGCCTGAACAGCCAAAATAGAAGCGGTAAGTGTTGTCTTTCCGTGGTCAACGTGTCCGATGGTACCGACGTTAACGTGCGGCTTTGTACGTGTAAATTCTGCTGCCATATGATTATTGATTTAGTGCTTTGGTTTCTATCGTCTGGACGTGAACCAGCCAAACGACGAAAACCAAAGATAAATTGTTAATAGATTAATAAATAACTTACAAACTTCGCCCCATAACATAGTTAAAAAGCAGGGTTTGCGCGTAAATGAGAGGATAACATGGGGTGAAGAGTAACGCAAGTAATCAGAGCAGGTGGAGCAATACTTCTCAACTTCTTATAACAAAATAGCAAAAATTGAACCATCCTTGAACTTTTCTTGATTAAAAATTGAACCTCGTCCTGTTACTCTTGCGAAATGCATACGCGATTATCCTATAGAAATTTAATTGAAGAGAGACGTGCGTGGTATAAAACTGTTAAAAACATTTATTGCCCTTGCTTAAAAATAATAGTAATTTTTAATTCAAAAGGCTTTTACCATTTAAGATATAACAGCGCCGGAAAAGAGCGTTCAATAAATGAGCAAGTTGAACGATTAACTCTACTACCATTTTCATTAGGAATAATACAAAAAGCTTCTAAAATTTATCGTTATAGGAAAATTAATAATATAGAATACTGGTCTTTGCAGGAAATAATTGACGATAATAAGGCATTGGTGAGAGTTATACTCAAGAAAACAAACTCCAGACAACTGATATTCCACAGTATTTTCGAAAAGAAAAACAAAAAAACCGTCATCTTGTGACAGTTATCTTGTTATACCCACTTTCAGCTTTGCGGACCGAAGTCCGGGTAGTTGAATAAAGTCTTCACTTCATGGGTACCTCTTTATCATACGCTTCGAAACAACCTCGTCAAGATCTCCCAACCGTAGAACGGTTCATTATCTCGCAAACAACTGACCGAACGAGTTCAAAAGTGCTGCAACCCAGCTTGTGGATGAGACAGCCGCACTCGGAGAGCCGGACGGGGTTGGTGAAGATGAAGGTGTGTAGCTAGGAGTTGGCGTGTACGTTGGGTAATAAGAAGAGGTTGGATACGGATTCGATGAGCTCGACGGTGTCGGGGTTGGTGTGTACGTAGGAGTTGGGGTACTCGAGACACTCGGCGAAGGCGTTGTTGAAGTAGTTGGCATTGGAGTAGCTGAAGCAGAAACGCTCGGCGTTGGAGTTGGTGTCGAACTAACCAGCGTGGTAAACATCTTACCATTTGGAGCGGATGTTGAGTTTCCTACAGCATCTCTCGATGTTACACGATAGTAGTAGAGCGTATTTGGCGACAAGCTATTCAATGTGACTGAGTGTGATGTTGAGAGGTTGCTATTCGAGTACACCTTTCCATAGGCTTGAGTAATGCCATATTCCACATAGTCAGTCGCCGGTTCATTAGTAGTCCAAGTGATGCGAGCTGAAGAAGAAGTGATCTCCTGTGAAGGCGTTGCGATCGATAGAAGAGAAGGGGGAATCGTATCAGTAGTAGGGACGCTCACATAAGTCGCGCTAGACATATTCACTCCTCCTATCGAAATTGAACCGTCTGTAGTTATTAAGTCTTTTAATTTGATCTGATATTTTCCGGCTACACTTCCGAGAATACTCCTCATGTGCAAATTGACAGTATAAATTAATTCTATTGAACTTTTCGCTGGAATGGTAAAGGAAGCGACTGAATAACTCGCCGATAATTGAGGTGAACCAGTTGCGGATGGTTGTCCTGCTTGAAAGACGATTTGTCCATCTCTGATAAGATCAAAAGAAAATGGGTGAAAGTACACACATAGCCCGCAAGCGATAAGTGGATTTTTTTGAAGAGTAAGGACTTTGTCTTGTGTATTATCTATTTTCACTTTGAAAGACACGTCTAGCTGATCATTCGGGTACTGACGTGTAACAATTCCTGCACTATTACTAACAACAGTTACAGCGGGTGCAATCTGTGAAACGCACGGGAAACTAACACTCTCATTTACTCCATCAATCGTCGTGACTGGCTGTTGTGTCTCTGCACAGGTACTCTTCCATACGAGTTGTGTACCTTTTGTAGCTGAGACATTCACTTCACAAGAACTCACCCCTGTACAATAGAATGGTACAACTCCCGCAATACCCTTTACATAATTTCCGTCACATTCTTGTGTGGCAGTCGAACCGGTAAATGTACAGGTGATCTTTTCGGACACTGTTGTTGATACGGCCGTGACTGTAACCGACTTGCTCGATGAAACACTTGCCCCTTCGCTATCTTTTACAGTAAATGTGGGTGTGTAGACTCCTGCCACTCCATATGAATGGTAAAAATTTGATGATTGTGGTGCGACACGAGGAGAAGCGACCCCTTTAGTTCCTTCGTCTCCCCATAGTACTGAATAGCTAAGAGATCTACCCTCTGGATCGTAGGCCCCAATAGTCCATGTACCCATCTCTCCTGTTTTGAGTGCCGTTGGTCCAGTGACAGAACTTATGACGGGTGGTTTATTAACCACGACTGGAGGTGGAGTTAGCATAGCCACTTTGCCATCTCCTGCATTACATACAGTATTACCTACTGTACATACTCGTACCCAATACGAACCATCTTTATCCATAGAAACACCTTCTGCATTCTTTCCTACTTCCCAGACGTACATACCAGTATTCTTTGCTCGATCGTAGACACTTGATATATCAAAATAATCAGTTGTACCTTCTCTCACAAGACTGATATACACCTCGGCTTCGGAACTTATATTTGTTGATGTCCAACTAATAACCTTTCTCATTCCCGTTACCCACGTCTCGTTATTTGGACTTGAGACTTTGATCGATCTTTGCGTATTTGTATCTCCGTCTATATAGAAGTAAGCGTAATTACTCATACCTGCTTCTGTTGTGACGTACAAACTATGTGAACCTGGTGCCATCTGCGGCAAAACAAAGAACAAAGTAGAACCATCTTTTGTTCCATCGACAATAGTACCTTGAAGTCGTGTGCCATCGATATATACCGCGCCAAAGTCTGTACCCTTATTTAGTCTTTGACCGTTAACCGAAAACTTATCACCTATCTTTATGGGTGAAGTGACAACAGATATATAAGGAGATGTCTCACCAATGATGGTCTTTGTGTTTGATTTATTATCTGCAACTTCAATATTGAATGAATTCGTAATGTCAGTAGTATTGCGATTTGCCCAGACAGAGATCACACTCGCGTAGTACGTACCTGCAAACATTTGTCGTGGATCAACAGTCGTCATGCCACTAAAATGAATGGTCCTGCCAGCAGGAACGACAAAGAGTGTTTGACCATATGAATCCGTCTTGGTTGATACTACGGTAATAGGTGTAAGCCCCTGGCTACTCTGAGAGTTTGCCTGACTACGATTGCCACCCTGATCTACGAAGACCTGACCACCTCCTGCTTTGTAAATATATACTCCTTCACTTCCCCCATTTACGGCAACTGTATACGCACTTTTTAGTTGAACTTCCTTTTGAGACGTATCGTAGATCAATTCAAGATTTTGTGAGATAACCGAAGCCGTTGCATCTGTGCTACAGACGTAGCCTTTTGGACAAGCGTCGCGATTTCCAGGAAGAATGATCTGGTTTCTATCATATGATGCAGCATCTGTTCCTGGGTTAGCGTGTGCTGTCGCATTTACAATACGTGATGAGGTCGTGCTGTTTGTAAATGTAACGTTGAGCCTATACAGTCCATCTACACCTTTCTCCATCTTCTCCATACCTCCACACATCTCCTTATCCTTTCCTTCAGTCTTTGAGAATGCACCAGAAACCCCGACCGCACACGAAAGAGTCAGATCGACTGAGGTTGGTGCTACCCTTGCCGAATCATAGGATAATTCATATGTATACCCGAGTACGCTAGGAGTTGAAACCGGAAAAGGCAGAGCATTGAGCTTTACAGCACGATTGACGAGACCTACTACTTCAAATTGGAAATCGTTACTTGCTCCTGTGGTTGTTCTATACAAAGAAAAATAGTGATAACCCGGTGTAAGTGATGGCAAAGTAAATTTTACCGATGTGGCTGTGATAGTAAGAGGGATAGATTGCATCACTCCATCGATAAGAAGTTTGGTCCCTGTGAGTTTTGTGCCCGTAAGGGTCACTACCTTGCCTGGAGTAAGTGGACCCTGAGGACTTATGGAGGTTATATATGGAGAAAGTTCACCTACTATTACTTTACTTGCTGTTTCATTTTTAGGTACTACCAGCTTAAACCCATCAGAAGACTGGATAGTGTTACCAGTAGTATATGGAGCTGCACGCAAAACCAAAAGAGAACCCTTGTAAGCGCCCGCGATCATACTTTGAGGATTTGCGGTCATGAGAACCTGGAAAGTGAGTACTTGCCCAGGCTTAACTACTACCAAGAGCTCCCCGTTTTCATCATGAATAGTCGGAGTAAGCGCGGGAACAGCAAAGATGCCGTATGCAGAGAATGGATTGTTTGTGGTTGTATTCAGAAATTGGCCATAGGCACCTGCTTTTGGATAAATACTGATCCCAGAAGTCTTTCCATCTATCGAAATATTGAAAAGTGCCGTAAGGGTGGACTCCTTACCCCCGCTCGAACTAAGAGTAATAACGGGTGTTCCTTTAACGGTGACCACTGCATCCGAAACAGGAACTTTGTGGCCACCCCCTCCGCCTCCACTCGATGATGGCGAAGTACAAACATAGCCCACAGGACAGATAACCGTAGGAGCAGAGGAAGTCTGTGCAGACGCAAAAGGTGTGCTACTAAAAAAAGAAACCGTGAGAACCACTGCGGCTACGATTGACAGACTATATTTGTTTTTCATAATTATTAGATAACACAATTTATAACTACTCTAGTATACCACCGAGACATAGGTGCAAATACACGAGTTATCCCCCACATCTAGGACTACTCCGTTAAAATGGTATAGTAGTGTGCAATTCACCACATGTCCCACCCTCTTCAAACTTTCTTCAAATTGATCGTTTATGCATTTGCCGTTATAGGTTTTGTTTTGGTGGTTGCATATACTGCAGTACAACTTGGATGGACCAAAACTTCCGGCATCATCGACAATCAACATGATTATTTCAAAAAACAATTAACTAATGGTTCTCCCACCGTCTCCAATGGTCCCGAGGCTTGGAACACTGGTGAAGAGTGGCAGATCCTCAAAGAAGCTATCCTCAAAGACCGCGACGCGGTCACGAAAGCCTCTTCCCAAGCCAAAGTATCTCCTCGCCTCGTCGTCTCCCTCCTTGTAGTAGAGCAGTTGCGTCTTTTCCATAGCAATCGTGAACTATTTAAGCAAGTATTCGCCCCACTCAAGATACTAGCTATTCAAAGTCAATTCTCTTGGGGAGTGATGGGGGTAAAACAAGAAACAGCACGTCAGATCGAAGCCAATCTTCTCAATCCAAAGTCAGACTGGTATATAACTTCAAAAGAATCGCATCTCCTCAACTTTACAACATCCGATCATGACTCCGAGCGGTTCGCTCGTTTAACAGACGAGGATAACCGTTATTATTCCTACCTCTATGCGGCCATTTTCCTTCGTCAGATACAATCACAATGGTCACGAGCGGGCTTCCCTATAGACAGCCGACCCGAGATACTCGCCACTCTTTATGATTTGGGATTTGAAAAATCAAAACCACACGCCAATCCACTTTCAGGAGGTGCAGAGATAGAGATCGCTACAACTACATATAGTTTTGGAAGATTAGCAGAGAGTTTTTATAATTCAAATGAGTTATTGAGCGAGTTCCCTCGATAAATCACTGGGTTCGGCCAGGCCTCACCTGGCTGACCTAGAT
>Ga0193753_10002738_pt1 | contig 13603 bp, 12 predicted proteins | sample H1c2metaG_FD_144925 | JGI IMG/M metagenome (GOLD analysis project Ga0193753, IMG submission 144925) | Soil microbial communities from a riparian zone of the East river system, Colorado, United States - H1c2 | ecosystem: Environmental > Terrestrial > Soil > Riparian zone | place: USA: East... | reverse complement strand
GCCCGACGTGCGGCTCGTGCTCGGGCATGTTCACGGCCAACTCGATGAATTGCCTCACCGAGGCTCTCGGTCTTTCGCTGCCAGGCAATGGTTCCGTGCTCGCCACCCACACGGATCGCAAAGAGCTGTTCTTGCGCGCCGGACGCATCGTGGTCGATCTTGCCAAGCGCTATTACGAGCAAGATGACGCGTCGGTGTTGCCTCGCAACATCGCCACGTTCGAGGCTTTCGAAAATGCAATGAGCCTCGACGTCGCCATGGGCGGTTCCACGAATACGGTGCTCCACCTGCTCGCGGCGGCCTTCGAAGCCGGCGTGCCTTTCAGGATGGGCGACGTCGATCGTATTTCGCGCCGCGTGCCCTGCTTGGCGAAGGTGGCCCCCGCCTCGCAGAAGTACCACATGGAAGACGTGCACCGCGCCGGTGGGGTCATGGCCATCCTCGGGGAGCTCGATCGCGCGGGCATCTTGCACCGCGACGTGCCGACCGTTCATAGCGCATCGATCGGCGCCGCCGTCGACGCGTGGGACGTGACGAAGCAGTCCGAAGACTCGGCCGCGGCCACGTTCTACAAGGCCGCCCCAGGTGGCGTTTCGACGCAGACCGCGTTCAGCCAGTCGAAACGTTACCCGACGCTCGACGTGGACCGCGTCGGCGGATGCATCCGCACGAAGGACAACGCCTACTCGCAAGAGGGCGGCCTCGCGGTGCTCACGGGCAACATCGCCGAGCGCGGCTGCATCGTGAAGACGGCCGGAGTGGATGACTCGATTCTAACGTTCTCCGGGCGCGCGCGCGTTTACGAGAGCCAAGACGCGGCGGTGTCTGCAATCCTGGCCAACGATGTCGTCGCGGGTGACGTCGTCGTCATTCGATATGAAGGCCCCAAGGGCGGCCCCGGCATGCAAGAGATGCTCTACCCCACGTCGTATTTGAAGTCGCAAGGCCTAGGCAAAGCCTGCGCGCTGCTCACCGACGGCCGGTTCTCCGGGGGCACGTCCGGTCTCTCGATCGGCCACGTCAGTCCAGAGGCGGGCGAAAAGGGCGCCATCGCCCTCGTGGAAGAGGGTGACACCATCGAGATCGACATCCCGAACCGCACCATTCGCCTGGCCATCGCCGACGAAACGCTCGCAGCCCGTCGTGCCGCGATGGAAGCCAAAGGCCCGAAGGCCTGGAAACCCCTCCACCGCGATCGGCCGGTCACGCCCGCTCTGCGTGCCTACGCCGCCATGACGACGAGCGCGGACACGGGCGCCGTGCGCGACGTGAGCCAGGTCGAACGCGAGCTCGACGCGTTGGGGCATGGCTAGACCGTCGAGCGTGATCTGTCCTAGGCGGCTGCGTTCGTGATGTCGTGCGCCAAATGGCGTGCCCCGCCGCCTGCACGCGAGAGCCGCCCAATGTGCGCGAACGCGTTGCGCAGAGTGTTCCCCCACGTATCCGTTTTATAGCGCACGCCGTGGCGCTCGCAGATCGCGCGAACCTCGGGCGCGATTTCGCGCAATCGCGGCGGCGGCAATGTTGGAAAGAGATGATGTTCGATTTGTTTGTCGAGGCCACCGCAAAGGACGGATAGCGGCGCGCTCACTTCGAAGTCGCTCGAGGCTTCGATTTGCATCGCGTACCATTCCCCGCGTCCCTGTGCCCGTGTGCCGGGTGGCCAGTTCTTCACGCCTTCGCCCACGTGCCCGCAAAAAATAGTGGCCGCCGTGTAGACGTTCCGCATGGTTTCCGCGAGCCAATTGCCGGCGAGCACTTTCCAGAAGAACGGGCCGGCGAGAGCAGGAAAGAAGACGTACTCCTTCGCGTAGTACGGTACCCATTTGCGGAGCGCCTTGCCGAGCGCAAGACGCGCTGTCGCGAGCGAGCGGCCCGGCAAGAAGTCGAGCTTCTCGGGCCGGCCGTTGTTGACGAGGAGATCGTTCACACCCGCCACGTGCGAGCTGATGACGAAGAGAAAATTTGGAAACAGCGTCGTGATCGCAAAGGGAACCGCGATGCGATTCCATGGCGAATACGGTGTCTGCACGGTGAGCCGCACCGGTCCAAAGTGGATATCGGGGTCGGATGCGGCGATGTTCGTCATTCCGTGATGGCGAACGTTGTGCGCGTACCGCCACGAGGCTTCGTCGATCGGGGCGTCCCAATGAAACGTGCGTGAAACGAATCGCTCCCCGCCCGCGAGCTTGTCCCACGCGCCGTGAAGTGCACTATGGCCGATCTCGGCCGTTTGAAGCTGCTTGTGGGTCGCGAGCGCGAGCACGCCGAGCAAGAGCGTCGCGGGCTCGAAGCTCACGTGGATGAGCGCGCGGCCCGTGATTTCGAGAGCCCGCGAGAACCGGTCGAGCCGCGTGATGTATGCGACGTCTTCGTCGCCGAGGCGGGAGATCGTCCGCTGTTTCAGCGCGTCGAGCTCGTCGCCGAAGTGCTTGAGTCGGGCCCTCGGGTCTTCAATCGAAGGTACTTCGGCGGTAGCGGATAGCATGCCGAATGACTTAAACATGCCGATGACGCGTGCCGTCATGAATGCATCACGAAGCGCTGTCTCTATTTTTCCCCACGTCTAGCGCACGCGTCCGCGTCTAGCCCGACTCCGTCGTGCGGCAATCACGGTTCGGCTAGACGAATCAGTCGCTTGCCGAGGTTCTCGCCTCGATAGAGCCCCGCGATCGCGGCGGGCGCGTGTTCGATCCCATCGAGGACCTCTTCCACGTATTGGAGCTTGCCCTCCCGTAGCCATTTCGCGAGATCGGCGCGTGCGGGCGCTTCGTATTCGGGGTGATCGAAGATGACGAAGCCCTGCATGCTCGCGCGCTTGACGAGCAAGGTTCGCTCGACGCGCGGCCCATCGGGCGGGGGCGCCCAACTCGCCACGGACGCCGTGCCGCAAACCACGACGCGTGCGCCGAGATTCAAATGAGCCATCACCGCATCGCTGATCGGGCCGGCGGTGTTGTCGAAATAGACGTCGACGCCGCCTGCGCAGGCTTCAGCGAGGCGCTCCGTGAAGTCGGCCGCTTTGTAATCGACCGCCGCGTCGAAGCCGAAGCGCTCCAGGCAAAGTTGCCGTTTGACGGCGCCGCCCGTGATCCCCACGGTTTGGCACCCCCGGAGGCGCGCGATCTGGCCGACGCACGATCCCACCGCGCCGGCGGCCGTGGAGACGACCACGGTCTCGCCCGCCTGAGGTCGAGCGAGCCGCAGGAGGCCATAGTGTGCGGTGATCCCGTTGATGCCCAAGACACCGAGCGCGGTGGACAGCGGCAAATCGTGCTCGTCGATGCGGCGCTGGATGGCTCGCCCCTCGACGAGCGCGTAGTCTTGCCAGCCGAACGAACCGGTGACCGGAGTGCCCACCGGCCACGCCACATCGTTCGAGGCGACGACCCGCCCGACGGCGAAGGCGCGCATCACGGCGCCGATGGGCACCGGTTCTGCGTAGTTGGCCGCGGCGCTGACCCAACCACGCATCGCGGGCTCGACCGATAGCCAGAGGTTTCGCACCAATACCTGCCCCGGGCCAGGCACCGGTACCGGTGTTTCGACGATCTGGAAATGCGCGGCCTGCGGAATGCCATCCGGGCGGCTTACGAGCACGACCTGGCGATTCACGGTCTCCATCGAGTCCACCCGAATTGCAAAGCGTTTCGACTTGATGTAGTACACATGCGTATCATACTGATACGTATCTTAGTGTTCGTTTCCCGTTCCAGGAAGGAGGATCACGATGGCCGGTCGCTGGTTCGAAGAGTTGTTCGTCGGGCAGTCGTTCGATCACGAGATCCGTCGCACGGTCACCGAGGCGGACAACATGTGGTTCAGCAATGCGACGTACAACCCGGCGCCCATCCACATCGACGCGGAATACTGCAAGCACACCGAGTTCGGTCGACCGTTGATGAACAGCATCTTCACGCTCGGGTTGGTCATCGGCCTGTCGGTGCAAGAAACCACGCTCGGCACCACGGTGGCCAACCTCGGCATGACGGAAACGCGCTTTCCGAACCCGGTTTTCGCGGGGGACACGATCCACTCCCGCACGACCGTCAAGGACGTCCGCCTGAGTAAATCGCGACCAAATGCCGGCATCGTGACCTTCTTGCACCAGGGCTTCAACCAGCGCGAGGCAGAAGTCTGCACCTGCCTCCGGCAAGCGCTGATGTTGAAAAAGCCGTTATCTCGTTCACACGAAGACGTGGGGACGCCTGCAAGGACCTGACAGGGAGACCCCATGGACTTCTCAGTGAGCGAAGATCACCGCGCGATCCGCGGAGGAGTGGGTGCGGTCGTGCGCGCCTTCGACGACGAATACTGGCTCGCCCGCGACGAGGACGGCGCCTTCCCGCGCGAGTTCCACAGTGCGATGGCACGAGCGGGCTGGCTCGGCATCACGATGCCGCCGCAATACGGCGGCGCAGGGCTCGGGGTCACCGAGGCGGTGATCATGCTCCACGAAGTCGCCAGCCACGGCGGCGGCATGACGGCGTCGTCGACGGTGCACATCAACCTATTCGGCCCGCACCCGATCGTCGTGTTCGGCACGCCCGAGCAGCGCCAGCGTTGGCTCCCGAGGCTCGTGGAAGGCAAGGACCAGTGTTGCTTCGGTGTCACCGAGCCGGACGCCGGACTCAACACGACCGCCATCAAGACGTTCGCGCAGAAGGTGCCGGGCGGATACGTGGTGCACGGTCAAAAGGTCTGGACCTCCACCGCGCAAGTCGCGAACAAAATCATGCTGGTGACGCGCACGACGGCCCTCGAAGACTGCGCGCGCCCCACGGACGGCATCACGATTTTCTACACGGATCTCGATCGCAGCAAGATCGAGGTCCGGCGCATCCCGAAGATGGGAAGAAAGGCGGTCGACTCGAACGCCATCTTCATCGACGGCCTGTTCATTCCCGAGGAAGACCGCATCGGCGAGGAGGGCAAGGGCTTTTCCTACCTCCTCCACAGCTTGAACCCCGAGCGCTTGCTCATCGCGGCCGAAGCGATTGCCATCGGGCAGGATGCACTCCGTCGCGCGGCCAAGTACGCCCGCGAACGCGTCGTGTTCGGGCGCCCCATCGGGCAGAACCAAGGCGTTCAGCATCCGCTCGCCGAACGGTGGATGGCACTCGAAGCGGCATGGGCGATGGTCATGAAGGGAGCGTGGCTCTACGACCACGAGAAACCGTGCGGGGCGGAGGCCAATACCGCCAAGTTCCTCGGCGCACGCGCCGGTTACGACTCCTGCCTGACGGCGTTGCTCACGCACGGCGGCTTCGGATACGCGAAGGAATACCACGTCGAACGCTTGCTGCGCGAGGTCACGGTCACGCTCATCGCACCGATCACCGAACAATTGATCCTGTCGTTCATCGCCGAGAAGGTGCTGGACCTCCCGAAGTCCTATTGAGCCGAGGAGTACGAAACGTGTTCAAGAGAGAACTATTCAGCGAGGAGCACGAAGCCTTCCGCAGCACGGTGCGAAAATTCATCGAGAGAGAGATCGCGCCCCACCACGCGCAGTGGGAGGTCGACGGCATGGTGCCGCGCGAGCTATGGCTGAAGGCCGGGGCGGCGGGCATGCTTTGCTGCACGATCCCCGAGGCGTACGGCGGCATCGGGGCCGACTACCTGTTCGACGTCGTCGTCTTCGAGGAGATGGCACGATCGGGCTTCACGGGCCCTGGCTTTCTGATTCATTGCGATCTCGTTGCCACGTACGTCAAATCGTTCGGCTCCGAGGCGCAGAAGAAGCTCTGGCTGCCGAAAATGGTATCCGGCGAGGCGATTGGCTCGCTCGGTATGACAGAGCCCCATGCCGGCTCGGATCTGCGCGCGATCCGCACGCGCGCGCTGCGCGATGGCGACAGCTTCGTGGTGTCCGGACAAAAGGTCTTCATCTCCAACGGTCAAACGTGCGACGTCATCGTCCTCGCCACCAAAACCGACTCGAGCGACGGCGTCACGCTGTTCCTCGTCGATACGAGCCTCCCCGGGTTTCGCCGTGGCACGAACCTGCACAAGCTCGGAATGAAGGCGCAGGATACGTCCGAGCTCTTCTTCGACGAGATGCGCGTGCCGGCTTCGGCCATGCTCGGCGAAGAAGGCAAAGGCTTCGAGTTGATGATGACCAAGCTGGCGCAGGAGCGGCTTGCCCAGGCGATTCGCTCGGCCGCCGTCGCGGAGACCGTGATCGAATGGACCGTCGAGTACACCGCCCAGCGCAAGGCGTTCGGCCGCAGCATCGCTGATTTTCAGAATACGCAATTCAAGCTTGCCGAGCTTCAAACCGACGCGGTGGTCGGCCGTCAATTCGTGGACAAGTGCATCGAGAACTTCATGAAAGGGGAGCTCGACGCCGTGGACGCCGCAATGGCGAAGATGTGGCTTAGCAACATGCATTGCAAAGTCGTCGACGAATGCCTCCAACTCTTCGGGGGCTGGGGCTACATGTGGGAATACCCCATTGCCCGCGCGTACGCGGATGCACGGGTCGTCAAGATCGCCGGCGGCTCGATCGAGATCATGAAGCACATCATCGGGCGCCAGCTGTTTGCCAAGTTCAAACCGAGCGCCGCAGGCGCAAGGAATGCTCATGGTCCTCGATGACGATCAAAAGGCCCTGCAAGCGATCGCTCGAAAGTTCGCACGCGAGCGCCTCCTGCCCGATTACCAGAAACGCGAGAAAGCCAAGGTCTTAGAGCGCGCGCTGCTCAAGGAGATGGGCGCGCTCGGGTTGCTCGCGATCGACCTGCCGGATGCGTACGGCAGTCTCGGGGCAGCGGCGTCACGGCAGGACTCGTTGCCGAGGAGCTCGCCTATGGGGATTTCAACATCAGCTGCGTTTCGGTCATCGCATCGTTGGTTGGCGCGATCCTGATGCGCGCCGCCCCCAAGCGGATCATCGACGAATGGGTCCCGCGAATGGTCGCCGGGGACGCCATCGTCGGTCTCGGCATCACCGAACCGCGCGGCGGCTCGGATGCCGCGAATCTGCAGCTTCGCGCAAGGCGTGAGGGCGACGGCTACGTCCTTCATGGTGAGAAGACGTCCATCACGTTCGCGACGACGGCCGATGCCTTCGTGGTCTTCGCCCGCACCGGCCAACCCGAGGAGGGCGCCCGAGGCGTCACCGCGCTTTTCGTCCCCTCGGACGCGCCTGGCCTCGAGCGCACCAAGTTCGATGACGTCGGTAGCCATATCGTCGGCCGAGGATCGGTCTTCTTCGACGAGGTTCGCGTGCCGGCCGGAAACCGGATCGGAGACGAGGGCAAAGGTTTCACGCAAGTGATGATGGGGTTCGATTACAGCCGGGCACTCATCGCCTTGCAGTGCATCGGGGCGGCCCAGGCCTCGCTCGACGAAGCGTGGGCGTATACGAAAGAGCGCGAGGCGTTCGGCGGCCCCATTGCGCGTTTTCAAGGTGTCACCTTCCCTCTGGTCGAGGGCGAGTCGTGGATCGCGGCGGTGCGACAGCTCAGTTATCACTGCCTGGCGCTTCGCGATGCGAATCAACGGCACACGGCCGAGGCGGCCATGGTCAAGTGGATGGCCCCGAAGACCGCGTTCGACGTGATCCACCAGTGTCTCCTGACGTTCGGACACTACGGGTGGGCCATGGACTCACCGCATCAACAACGCATGCGCGACGTGATGGGGCTCGAAATCGGCGATGGAACGGCCGGCATCATGAAACTGATCATCGCCCGGGAGCGCGCCGGCCGCGCGGCCGGCTGAAAGGCGAATGCGAACTTGAACCCCAACACCAATACGCTGCGTACGTGGATATCCCGCCGGTATGGCGTGGAGCTTGCCGACTACCGCGCATTGCGAGAATGGTCGGTGCGAGAGCTCGCGGCCTTCTGGGGCGGCATTTGGGAGTACTTCGCGATCGAATCGCCCTCGCCGTACACTTCGGTGCTGAAGCACGAAAGCATGCCTGGCGCTCGGTGGTTCGAGGGCGCGCAGGTCAATTACGTGCGCCATCTCCTTCGGCATGTCGCGGAGGCGGAACGCGCGCACACCCCGGCGATCGTCTTTCGCAACGAGCGAATGCAGCGCGAAGGCTGTTCGCATGAGTTGTCCTGGCCCGAGTTGGCGCAACGAAGTGCCGCCTTCGCCGCCGCGCTGCAGGAGATGGGCGTGCGCCGCGGTGACCGTGTGGCGGCGTATCTGCCGAACATCCCCGAGACCGTGATCGCGTTCCTCGGCTGCGCGGCCATTGGCGCGATCTGGAGCCTGTGCGCGCCCGACATGGGGATGGCCACGGTGCGTGATCGCTTCGTCCAGATCGAACCCAAGGTGCTCATCGCCTGCGACGGAGCGCTGTACGGCGGCAAGATTCACGATCGCCGCGAGCTCATCGCGGAGCTTCTCCCTTCGCTGCCGAGCGTCGAATCGCTCGTCGTGGTGCCGAACCTCGAACGCGCGGGCGGGCCGAGTGGGACGTCCTTCCCCGAGCTCGGAAACTGGAACGGCCGTGTTTCGAGCTGGGACGCGTGCGTGACCTCTGCGTTGAACGTCGCCCGCGGCGAGCCGCGGAGCTCCGCGTTGAACGTCGCCGCGCCGTTGCCCGAGTGGCTGCCTTTCGACCACCCGCTATGGGTCGTCTACAGCAGCGGGACGACGGGGTTGCCGAAACCGATCGTGCACGGCCACGGCGGGGTGATGCTGGAGATGCTGAAGTTCCATGCGTTCCACTTGAACCTCGGACCGAGCGCCGCGACCCATGACCGGTTCCACTGGTACACGAGCTCCGGCTGGGTGATGTGGAATTTGCAGATCTCCGCGTTGCTTCTCGGTACGACGATATGCCTTTATGACGGACACCCAACATTCCCGCGTGCCGATACCTTGTGGTCGTATGCGTCCCAGGTCGGCGCAACCTTCGTCGGCGCGGGCGCCGCTTATTTCGCGGGGTGCATGAAGGAAGGTCTCTCACCGCGCTCGCTCGACCTCTCGAGACTGAAGGCGCTGGGGTCGACGGGCTCGCCCCTCGCCGCGGAAGTCTACGAATGGGGCTATCGAGAAGTTCGTGAAGACCTCTGGTGGGCCGTCGTGTCGGGCGGGACGGATCTCGCGAGTGCCTTCCTCGCCGGCACCCCCGAGCTTCCGACCGTGCCCGGCGAAATGCAAGGCTGCGCGCTCGGCGCGGACGTCGAGGCATGGAGCGATGCCGGCAAGCCGCTCATCGACGAAGTCGGCGAGTTGGTGTGCAAGCGGCCCATGCCGTCCATGCCCTTGATGTTCTGGGGGGACCCGGGACACCGCCGCTACATCGAGAGCTATTTCGACGTATTCCCTGGGACCTGGCGACACGGCGATTGGTTGCGCATCACGCCGAGCGGAGGCGCCGTCATCTACGGCCGCAGCGACGCGACCTTGAATCGCCACGGTCACCGATTGGGTACGAGCGAGCTCTATCGCGTTGTCGAGGCGGTGCCGGAGGTGCTCGACAGCCTGGTCGTCGACCTCGAATACCTCGGCCGGCCCAGCTACATGCCACTCTTCGTCGTACTGCGGTCCGGGATGGCGCTCGACACCGCCCTACGGGAGACCTTGCGGCAGCGCATTCGCGAGGGCATCTCACCGCGTTTCGTACCGGGCGACATCCTCGAGGTCCCCGAGATTCCGCGCACCTTGACGGGGAAGAAACAAGAGCTGCCCGTGAAGAAGCTGCTGCTCGGCCGAGCGCTCGCAGAGGTCGTGAACCGGGATGCGTGTGCGAACCCCGCGGCTTTCGACTGGTTCGTCGAATTCGCTCGCAGATAGACGTCCTTCGTTCACCCCGTGCCGTGGGCGGGGCTCAAAAGGACGCTGTCGATTTATGCCGTCGTGTCGCCAAGCACTTCGTCACGATTCGTTTCGTTGAAGATCTCGTGGGCGGCGCCGGCGTAAACCTTCGACACGAGCGTGCCCCCGCGGATCCGAGCCATGACTGCGCGCGACGGCTCGCATGGCGCGAGCACATCGTTCTCGCCATGCATGCATAGTGTCGGAAGAGCCCCCAAGGTCGGACCTGCGGCGACGACGCGGCCGCTCGCGAAGATCGCTTCGAGCGTAAGCCTCGCGAGTGGGCCGTGGTACACGAGGTCGTCCGCAGCGTACGCCGCACCCACGGCAGGATCACGCGAGAGCATCGCGGGATCGATGGGAACGTCGGGGATGGGATCCAATTGCAAGAGCGCCTCGAAAGCGGGATTCCCGCCGATGACGGGACTGGAGAGCACCAAGGCCGCGAGCTCGCCCGGATGCAATTGGGCAAAGCGCGTTGCGATGAGGCCTCCCATCGAGTGCCCCACGAGCACCAGCGGAAGCGCCGGATGGGTGGCGCGCACCAACTGGGCGACGCGATGGAGATCACCCGCCAGCACATCGATATCGCGCACGAGCGCGCGCTCACCATCTGAAAGACCGTGCCCGAGATGATCGGGCGCGTAGACAACGGCGCCGTGCGCGACGAGATGCTCCGCCACATGGCCATAGCGCCCCGAGTGCTCGCCGATGCCGTGCGCCACGAGCGCGATGTATCGCGCCGTCGGGTTCGGCCACGTTCGGACCACGATCTTTCCGTGCGCCCCATTCACGACGATGTTCGTAGTCATATGATAATCATGTGTACTATGTGCTCGAGAGATCTGCAACTCTCCGCATCACACGCGGCGGCGGATGGCATCCCACGCCTCCTGCAACCCATGGCGATGTTGCGGCGCGGCAATACGGATCAATGCATGCGCGCGCGCGTCGAGGGAAAAGGCGCGGAGCTCTGCAATGCCATGCTCGGTCACCACGGCATCCGCCAGGTAGCGCGGCAATGTGCACATGCTCTGCGCGTCGAGCGCCGGCACGATGCGTGAGACGGTCCCTCCGACTGTGGTGGACGGTAGACAGAGCACCAGGCGGCCGCCCCGCGAAGACATGGCTCCCTGCGCGAAGGCGGGAAGGCCTCCGGCCCCAGCGCGAATGACGCCGCCCGCACGCTCCGAGTTCACTTGGCCGAAAAGATCGGCCTCGACGGCGGCGTTGATCGCGATGAAACGGGGAATCGCCGCCATGGCCGTCACGTCATGGGTGTGCGTCACATCGGTCAGCCACAAGGACTCGATGGACGCGACGAAATCGTGAAAACCTTCATTTCCAAGGACCACGCCCGTGGTGATGCGCGCATCGCGATCGAGGGCGCCTGCTTCCCACAGCGTTCGCACCGGCGACGAAAGCATGCCTCCGTGGATGCGCAGGCGCCGATGCGACGTCAGCGCGGAAGCCAGCGCCGCGGGCACGAAGCCGACGCCGAATTGAAGCGTATCGCCATCGCGGACGAGTTCTGCAACGTGCGCCCCGATGCGCGCCTCCACCTCCGTGCATACGGGATCCGCAAAGGAGCGGAGGGGAGCGTCCGCCTCGACGGCGATGTCCAACTCCGAGACGTGCACGCGGAAGCTGCCGCGCGTTCGCGGCATCCGTGGATTCAGGTGACCGGCACGCCGGCGCGCACGCGTCCACACGAGCGGCATGAAATCGCTGGCCAACCCGGGGCTGCACCATCCGTCCGCGTCCGGCAGCGTGAGCTGCGCGACCGCCAGATCCACGGGCGGGTCGCTCTGGAGCTGTCGAACGATCCCAAGGTAGTCGAGGCTGAGGAGCTCGGCCCGGCCGGCGGCAAGGCCGGCGCGGATCGATGGTGACATGAAGTACGCCGTCTGGCGCGCCTCGGGGTGAACGGCAAGGTAATCGGCGCGGTCGATCCCGGGGAACTGCACGCCAACGAAGGTGACACCGCGCGCGCGCGCGGGATCGGCTCGCAGCTCGTCGAGCAGCCGCGCAGACTCGGTGCTCATCGTCGATACGAAGACCCGCGCGCCCGGATCGATCGCTTCGACGAGGCGCTTCACACCGCGCCTCTCGGTCTCCGTGCCACGCGCGCGCGCCCGGTCAGGATCTCGGTGCCGGCGGTCGTGCGCGCTCGCAAGTGGTAATGTCCGATGCCGTCCTCCACCTTCGCCAGCGAGGCACGAACGGTCACCTTATCGCCAAGCTTCGCGACTCCGGTGAACCGCACCTCGAGTGCCCGCACGCTGTCCGTCCCGAATTGCCCGGTCAACAGGCGCCCGGCATAACCCATCGTCAGCATGCCGTGCACGACGGGCCGATCGAACCCGGCCGCGCGTGCCACCGCCGCATCGAGGTGCAGAGAATTGTGGTCCCCGGACGCGGCGGCCACAGGTCCGACGGTCAGCTCGATCTCTTGCGGGAACGACTCCTTCACGCCGCGGCCATCGAGTTGCGCACCAAGATGGTCTGCCGGCTCTGCGCGACCGAAAGCGCGCCAACACGGTATTGCGTATCGACGACGACGAAGGTGAGAGCGCCCTCTTTCTTGTCGTAAATGTCGGCCACCGTCCGGCTTACGTCGACGACGTCGCCGACGTAGAAGGGCGCCAAGTACTCGAAGGCCTGCTCGGCGTGCAGCACGCCTCGCAGCGGAACGCCAAGCATGTCGAGCAGCGCCGCGCTGCTGAAGTGCTCACTTTCGAGCGCCTTCAGAAAGGTGGGCGGCACGGGGGAGCCCGGCCCGGGGTCACGATAGACGGGGTCCGTCTCGCCGATCGCCTGGCAGAACAGCGCGACCCGCCAGCCATCGATCCTCACCGTCGTTGGCGTGGTCGCAAAGCCGATGCAACTGCGGTCGATCATGCGCGGCCTCCGCGCAGTGCAGGTTCGATCGTGGCCCACGCGGTCTGGGCGGCCTCGTCGAAATGGAAGTCCTTGCGCACGGCCGACAACCACGTCAGCGGACCTCCTGACCACGCCGGCGCGACGCCGGCCAGGCAAGCCGCCACGTCCAAGAAGGCGGGTTCGCCCGCTCCGGGCCGTACGGCGCTGAAGAGCGCGATCATCGCTTGAACCTCGAGCGAGCAGCCATGCAGCTGCTGGAGCACGCTCGTCGGCCCGGGCGTCCGCCACGGAAGCGATCCGAGGCGCGACGCCAAGACGGCGAGCGCACCCGCGGTCGCATCGTCCGCGGCGGTCATCTCGAGGACACGCCCGTAGGGACCGGCGGCCGACAGCACGGCCAGCGGTCCTCCGGAAATCGGCGCTTCGTCGATGGCCCGCAGCCCCACACGATGCTTGGCGCCTCGTGCGTCGACGAGCTCGAGGGTGTCGGCCGGCAGGGTGTCGTCGACATCGAGCGGTATCGACGGTTTCATCAGCGCGGCGCGCCAGACGTCACGCGGCGCCGTGATGGCGCCGACGGAAACGCGCTCGATGCGTTGTCCGGCCGATGGGGCGACAGCGCGCTCCGCACGGAGTCGTTCGAGGTAGAGCGTCCGCACCATGCGTCCGGCAACGGGGTCGAACATGAGGCGAAGAAAGTGGTGCATCTCCACGGCGGTCGCCTCGGCCAACGGAAGGCGCGCGCCCGAGAGCACGCTCTCGATGATCGCGCGGTAGGCGGGGTAGTGGGCGAGATCGTTCTCCGAGATACCGTGCCGCGCGGCGATGGCATTCACCGTCGGGTCGTCGGGAATCGGCACATCGGCCTGCACGAGATCCCGAAATTTCGCGTTTGCGTCGTAAGGCTGGTCGTGCAGGGCGCGCGCCGCGGCTTTGG
>Ga0193753_10002737_pt1 | contig 13606 bp, 13 predicted proteins | sample H1c2metaG_FD_144925 | JGI IMG/M metagenome (GOLD analysis project Ga0193753, IMG submission 144925) | Soil microbial communities from a riparian zone of the East river system, Colorado, United States - H1c2 | ecosystem: Environmental > Terrestrial > Soil > Riparian zone | place: USA: East... | reverse complement strand
GTTTCTCTTTCTCTTTCTGTTTCTCCTCCTCTTTCTCTTTCTCTTCTCTTTCTGTTTCTCTTTCTGTTTCTCCTCCTCTTTCTCTTTCTCTTTCTCTTTCTGATTCAAGCTATCTTTGCCTCATGGCTAATTCAGTATTTATTGTTGCTTCCGCCAGAACACCCATCGGTAGCCTGAATGGAGTGCTGTCCCCGTTAACTGCCCCTCAATTAGGTGCAATTGTTATCAGGGCCCTCCTGGAACGCAGTGGCATCGAACCCGGGCAGATCAACGAACTCTACATGGGCAATGTAGTTAGCGCAGGGGTCGGCCAGGCACCTGCCCAGCAGGCCAGCATATACGCCGGCCTCCCCACATCAATTCCCTGTACAACCGTTAATAAGGTATGCGCCAGTGGCATGAAAGCTATCATGCTGGGCGCCCAGTCCATTGCTTCCGGTGAAAATGAAATAGTCATCGCAGGCGGAATGGAATCCATGAGCAATATCCCTCACTACCTCGAAAAATCAAGAACAGGCCTGCGCCTGGGTCATGGACAGCTCACCGACGGCATCCTTAAGGATGGCCTCTGGGATCCATACAATGATTACCACATGGGTGAGGCTGGTGAAATCTGCAGTGCCGAATATGGCATCACCAGGGAGGATCAGGATCGTTATGCAGCGGAAAGCTATCGCAGAACCATAAAGGCCTATGAGCAGGGATTATTCAAAGAAGAACTCGTGCCTGTGGAAATCAGCGGCAAAAAACCAATGGTGGTTACCGAAGATGAGGAATTCAGGAAGGCGGATTTTGAAAAAATGCCCAAACTCAAACCCGCGTTTCGAAAGGAAGGCAGCATTACGGCCGCAAATGCTTCCAAGATCAATGACGGGGCCGCCGGTGTTATCCTGGTCGGCGAAAAAAAGATGAAAGAATTGGGTCTTAAACCGCTGGCAAGGATTGTAGCTTTTGCCGATGCCAGCCAGGCACCGGAGTGGTTTACCACAACTCCCATTAAGGCCATGGGTGAAACACTGTCAAAGGCGTGTTTAACGGCTTCACAGATGGACGCAGTTGAGATCAATGAAGCTTTCAGCTGTGTGCCGATAGTAAATGCGAAGGAATTGGGCATCGCCCAGGACAAACTCAACCTCTGGGGAGGAGCTGTATCGATTGGGCATCCGATTGGATGCAGCGGGGCCAGGATCATTGTTACACTGAATTCAGTGTTGAAACATCTTAATGGCCGTTATGGACTTGCTGGCATCTGTAATGGGGGTGGAGGAGCTTCTGCTATGATTCTCGAGAGATCTGATTAGGGGCGCTTACGCGTATGGGAATGAGTCTCTTTGGTGATACGGGCCAGATAGCGAACAAAATATTCACCAGCTGTTCACCCGTGTCGGAAAGGAGATTTTTCATGTTATAGTTCATACAATTATAAACGAATTTTAAGCCAAAAAAGTTTCGGGAAGAGGGTGTTTTTTTTGATAATTTTGCCCCGCATAAAACAACTAAAGAATGGCCAGAACTATAGCATACAGGGAAGCACTTAGGGAAGCGATGAATGAGGAAATGAGGAAGGATGACCGGGTTTTCCTGATGGGAGAGGAAGTTGCGGAATACAATGGGGCCTACAAGGTCAGCCAGGGAATGTTGGATGAATTCGGTCCAAAACGCGTAATCGACACTCCGATTTCCGAGTTGGGTTTTACGGCGGTAGCGGTTGGAGCCGCCCAGAATGGACTTCGGCCCATTGTTGAATACATGACCTGGAATTTTGCGGTACTGGCCCTGGACCAGATACTTAATACCGCTTCAAAAATGCTGGCAATGAGTGGCGGGCAGCTGGGCTGTCCGATCGTATTTCGCGGTCCGGGTGGTTCCGCAGGGCAGCTTGGCGCCCAGCATTCTACCGCATTTGAGAGCTACCTGGCCAATATTCCCGGTATTAAGGTGATATCACCCTCCAACCCCTATGATGCCAAGGGTCTGCTCAAGGCGGCTATCCGCGACGATGATCCGGTTATGTTTATGGAAAGTGAGGTAATGTATGGTGAAAAGGGCGAGGTGCCTGAGGAGGAATACATCATCCCTATTGGTAAGGCTGAAGTGAAAAGACCGGGAACCGATGTAACGATCGTCTCTTATAATAAAATGATGAAGGTGGCCCTGGGCGCCGCCGCGGAGCTGGAAAAGGAAAATATCAGCGCTGAAGTGATAGATCTCAGAACAATCAGGCCGCTTGACTGGAAAACGATATTGGAGAGTGTGAAAAAGACCAACAGGCTTGTAATCGTTGAAGAACAATGGCCCATGTGCAGCGTGTCATCTGAAATCGCCTACCGCATCCAGAAGGAAGGATTTGATTATCTCGATGCACCGATAAGGAGAATAACCTCGGCAGATGCGCCATTGCACTACGCACCGAATCTCGTGGCACTCGCGCTGCCGGATGTGGCCAGAACGATCATACTTGTAAAGGAAGTCATGTACATCAAAAAATAGAAAATACCGGAAACGCAGGTCTCCGGTATTTTGAATTGGCTCAGACAAGTATTTTAAGGGCACTTGAAAAAATAAGCAAAACTCCATACATACAGGTTAACAGAGCAACACTGACAATGGCGAGTTTCATGATGGTGTTTCCAACTGAAAATTCGACTGGGGCAGACATTGTGTTTTTCATGAGTTTTTCGGTTGATGATGGATATGATTTTCAGAACTACAGCACTAAATTAACACCCCGGCACATCCCTGTCAAGGTGTTCACTGCGGGGCAAGTCCCTCTCAAAGCCGTATTTTCCTCATTTTCGTCTGTTCTGGGAGCATAAAGCGTTGAAAATTATTATATCAGTATTTTTGGCCACCAGGTCGATTTCCTGTCGGTTGAATAAAAACTCTAAAGAAGGGCTCAAAACATGTCTAACATTCTAATTATTGATGATGAAAAGGCGATCCGCAAAACACTCTCCGAGATACTCTCCTACGAAGGATACAAAATTGAAGAAGCCAGCGATGGTGAAGAAGGCTTAAGAAAATTTCGCGACAAGACTTTTGACGTTGTCCTCTGCGACATCAAAATGCCACGCCTCGACGGCATTGAATTCCTGGACAAAGTAAGAGAATACAACCCCGATGTTCCTGTGATCATGATCTCGGGCCATGGTACCATTGAAACGGCTGTGGAAGCAGTGAAAAAAGGCGCTTATGATTACATTGCCAAGCCGCCAGACCTGAACAGGCTGCTGATCACCATCCGCAATGCCATGGATAAAACCAACCTCGTAGCAGAAACCAGGGTACTGAAGCGGAAAGTGAGCAAGGTGGAGGAGATGATTGGCGAGTCTGAACCCATACTTCATATCCGGGAAACCATCGATAAGGTTGCCCCAACAGAAGCGCGAATACTGATCACCGGTGAAAATGGAGTAGGAAAGGAACTTGTGGCCAGGTGGGTACATGAAAAGAGTAACCGTTCCAGTGGGCCACTGGTTGAAGTGAACTGTGCGGCCATCCCCAGCGAACTCATAGAAAGCGAACTATTCGGTCACGAAAAGGGATCCTTCACTTCGGCCGTCAAACAACGCATTGGTAAATTCGAACAGGCGCACAACGGCACGCTGTTTCTCGACGAGATCGGAGATATGAGTCTCAGCGCCCAGGCGAAAGTGCTCAGGGCCTTGCAGGAAGGCAGGATCACCAGGGTGGGTGGTGACAAAGACATTAATGTGGAAGTGCGGGTGATCGCGGCCACTAACAAAGACCTGCTTAAAGAGGTCGAAGAAAAGACCTTCAGACTCGATTTGTATCACCGCCTCAGTGTGATCCTCATCCATGTTCCATCACTCAACGAAAGGCGCGATGATGTGCCACTGCTGGTCGATAAATTTCTAACCGATGTGTGCACTGATTATGGAATTCCAAGAAAAGGCATAGATGAGGAGGCCATGGATGAACTCAAACAGCACAACTGGACGGGAAATATCAGGGAACTGAGGAACGTGGTGGAAAGGCTGGTGATACTTTCCGGAAAATCGATAACCGTGGACGACATTCATTCATATGTGCTGCCAAAAAATAAACAGCCCGGATGATGCGTTGATCCACCGGTCATATTTCACAAAACCAAAGCAGATTATTACGTTAGTTTTGCCCGAATTTTAAAAACCCGAGAATGAGTGCCCACGATATATTTGTCCTGATCCTGATATCCCTGTTAATTGTTCTCCTTCCAGCCCCCGGCCTCTTCTCCATGTTCAAAAAAGCGGGCATTCCTTCATGGAAAGCCTGGGTTCCCTTTCTCAACACCTGGGAGATCATTAAGGTAGCGAGGATCAGCAAACACTGGTTTTTCTGGCAGTTCATCCCAATCGTCGGCTGGTTTATCAGTTTTTGGCTGATGATTGAATTCGCCAAACTCTTCGGAAAATTCAAACTCTGGGAACATGCGCTTACGGTTTTCGTTCCCTTCGTTTATTTCCCATATCTGGGCACAAGCCCCAAAGAGAAATACTTCGGCCCGGAGGTTGTCAACAAGCACAAAAAATCCGCTTCGAGAGAATGGGTCGACGCAGCCGTTTTCGCAATTGTGGCAGCCACACTGATCCGCACATTCATATTTGAGGCCTATACCATTCCTACCGGATCGATGGAAAAAACCCTGCTGGTGAATGACTTTCTTTTCGTGAGCAAACTTACCTATGGGCCCAGGATACCCAATACACCACTGGCCGTTCCCTTCGTGCATCACACCATCCCTCTCTTTAACACGAAATCATATACAGAAATACTCAAGCTCCCGTACACCCGTTGGTTTGAAAAACCCATCCACCGAAATGATGTTGTCGTTTTCAATTTTCCAGCTGGTGATACTCTGACTGTTGAGCGCGATTCCCAGGATCCGTATTATGATATCCTGCGTCGCGAAGAAAACCAGATTTATAACCAGTATAGTTCGCAAATCAAGGATGAGAAACAATTAATAGCCGCAAGTCAGGCACAGGCAAGACAAAATGTGTGGAGTGAGTTCCATGTGGTCACCCGACCGGTAGACAAGAGAGAAAATTACATCAAGCGCTGCACCGCCATTTCCGGCGACACCGTGCAGTTGAAGAAAGGTTTGCTCTTCATCAACAATCAGCCTGCCTTCGTTCCCGAACAGTCGGCGACAGATTATTATGTGAAGACAAATCGCATCATCAGTGAGGATGAACTTCGCGAGGCTGGTATCAACCTGAACTCCGATGATCAGTCCCCCGATTTTGACATCGCAGGTACGAACAACTACCGGATCAACCTGACTGCTTCAGAAGCCGAAAAATTAAGGAAGATCAAGGGAGTTGATTCTGTTGAACGTGAGGTGATAGATAATTACGGTGCTGTGTTTCCATTTAATCAGAAATTTAACTGGTCGATAGATAATTTTGGACCACTCGTGATTCCGAAAAAAGGATGGACGATTCCACTCTCACCCGAAAACATCATTCTTTACAAAAGGGCCATCTCGGTATATGAACAAAATAAATGGGAAGTTCGTGACGGGAAAGTCTACATCAATGACCAGCCCGTGACCAGTTATACCTTCAAAATGAATTATTACTGGATGATGGGCGATAACCGCCACCGGTCGCAGGACAGCCGCTACTGGGGCTTTGTTCCGGAAGATCATGTTGTCGGTTCTGCATGGCTGATATGGATGAGCTATGACAAAGGAGTTCGCTGGAGCAGGCTCTTCAAATCAATTAAGTAAGATGTCATCGCAACAATACGGCTTCAGTTATGAAGTATTCAGGAACGCAGCGGAGCTGGATCCGGCAGATCAGGACCTGCTGAAGGCCGCTCAGGCCGCGACCGAACTGGCTTATGCACCGTACTCATTGTATAAAGTGGGAGCCGCCGCCCGTTTGTCAAATGGTAGCATCATCTGTGGAGCCAACCAGGAGAATGCCTCCTTCCCTGCGGGTCTTTGCGCTGAGCGAGTGTTGCTTGCCGTGGCGTCGTCAACCTACTCCGCTGAAAAATTAATTGCGATGGCAATCGTTACGGAAGCTCAGGTGTTGAATGAGCAGCCTGTGGCGCCTTGTGGCATCTGCAGACAATCGATCCAGGAATACTCAGACAACAAGAATGCAGCAATCAAACTGATTCTTTTGGGCAAAGAAGGTCAGGTATTTGTGATTGAGGATGCCCGTCAGTTACTTCCCTTTGCTTTTTCCGGAGCAGATCTCAGGTGAGAGCTGTCTAACCGAGCCTGACAACTATTCTTCCCATTAATTTTCCATCAAGCATGGTATTCATACAGGTGACGACTTCATCCAGTGAGACCTCTTTGGTGATCACCTGGATTTTGTCTTTGACATCATAGTCTGAACCAAGCTTATCCCACAAGATCTTTCGCGTTTCCATGGGAGTCTCCGCGGACCCTATGCCCAGAAGATTGACACCATTCAAAATAAAAGGATAAACCGTGGTATTCAGTTGTGGACTATCTACCAGGCCCGTGCTTACAACCGAACCTTCGCCCTTACATCCTTTGAGTAATGTGTTGAGCGTGTTTCCACCAACTGTATCGATTGCTCCGGCCCAGGAAGGACGGATCAGAAATTTTGACGAATCATCATTGATTAACGATCGCGGTGCGATCTTCGTTGCCCCGAGACGGCTGAGATAATCCTTTCCTTCGTTTTTCCCGGTGACGGCAATCACCTCAAAACCCAGACAGGCAAGAATGGCAACAGAAAAGCTGCCCACGCCGCCCGTAGCCCCTGAAACCACAATGGGACCTGCCTGTGGCACCTGGCCCATGAGTTGCATTTTGTAAACCGCCGCGGCCGCAGTTAATCCGGCTGTTCCAATGGCCATTGTTTCCATCATTGTGAATGCCTGCGGTTTTTTCATTGCCCAGGCCGCAGGCACTCTTATATATTCCGCCATCCCGCCATCCGTGTTCATCCCCAAATCGAAGCCAGTGACGATCACTTCTTCATTCACTGCAAATTCTTCAGCGCGGCTGATCTCAACTACTCCCGCAGCGTCAATGCCCGGAGTGTGCGGGTAGTTCCTGGTTATTCCCTTATGACCCGATGCGGACAACGCATCCTTATAATTAAGCGAGGAATAATGTACCCTGATGAGGAGTTCTCCCGCAGGAAGATCTTCCAGGTTTAACAATTCAATACTTCTTTCAAATTGTCCGGCAGAAATTTCTTTAATCCTGAGCGCCCTGAATGTCATACCAGCCTTAGGTTTTATTTTATGATTCCTTAATTCGTATTTCGTATTTTTATTGCCTTTAATTGCTCATCCAAAAACGAAAATATGAAACGTACAGCAACGGCCGTCTGGAATGGTTCCGGAAAAGACGGAAAAGGAAATCTCTCAACACAAAGCAACACCCTGAATAAAACACAATACTCTTATAAATCAAGATTCGAAGAAGGCACGGGTACAAATCCCGAAGAACTTATTGCCGCCGCCCACGCCGGCTGTTTCAGTATGAAATTAAGTTTCGTTCTGGGAGAAGGCGGGTTCGAACCCGAATCCATCGAAACAACTTCCGTGGTAGAACTGGACAATGGGGTGATCACCACTTCGCAACTTACTGTAAAGGCTAAAGTACCAGGCATCAGCCCCGAAAAGTTCAAGGAGGCTGCAGAAAACGCCAAGGCCAATTGCCCGGTAAGTAAGGTTCTCAATGCGAAGATCACCATGGAAGCATCTCTCGCCTGATCCGGCCTGGCTTCTAAAAATATCTGCGATGCAAAATGCCAACAACAATGAAGGGTCCCGGTTACCGCGAAGAAAATTTTTGAGAGATGCTTCACTGGCTGCGACCGGAATTTCGATTATCCCCCGACATGTCATGGGAAGAGGATTTATTCCTCCCAGCGACAAATTGAATATTGCCGCCATTGGGGTGGGTGGAAAAGGGGAGGTCAATCTCAGGCTTGCTTATAACAAGGGTGCTGAAAATATCGTAGCACTCTGTGATGTGGACGACCGCCAATCCGCCGCGGGAAGAAAACTATACAACAAGGCAAAGTATTACCACGACTTCCGCGAGCTGCTTGATAAGGAGGTGAAAAATATTGACGCGGTGCTGATCAGTACGCCCGATCACATGCATGCCGTGATGGCGCTTCCTTTTATGCAGGCGGGTAAACACGTTTATCTCGAAAAACCACTCACGCATGATCTCGCAGAAGCGAGGCTGCTGACGCAGGCCGCCGCGAAATACAAGGTAGTTACACAAATGGGCAACCAGGGCAGCAGCGGCGACGACACCCGGCAGGTTGAGGCCTGGGTGCAGGATGGCCTTATCGGAGATGTGCACACAGTGCACGTATGGACCAACAGGCCGGTATGGCCGCAGGGCATCGATACACCTTCGGGATATTTTGAAGTGCCCAAAGAAGTTCAGTGGGACCTCTGGCTGGGTACCGCCCCAACCCGTCCCTTTAATCCACTCTACATCCCTGCGAATTGGCGGGGGTGGGTAGATTTCGGATCGGGTTCACTTGGCGACATGGGTTGTCACTTCATCGACGTCCCTTACCGCGCGCTGAAACTCGGTTACCCGGAATCGGTAGAATGCAGCGCCGGTTCAGTGTACAAAGGTTTTTTCGACCCGTTACCATACTCCGACAGCTACCCGCCCTCATCAAAGATCCACATACAATTTCCAGCCCGCGGAAACCTGGTCAAGACAGAACTGATCTGGTACGATGGAGGCATTCAACCCCGCAGACCGGATGAATTGTTGGCTGATGAGCCATTGGGAGAGGAAGATGGCGGAATTATTTTCGATGGCACCAAGGGCAAGATCATGGCAGGCCTTTTTGGCCGTGGTGCAACTTTGCTTCCGACTGTCGCAATGAAACAGACAGAACTTCCAAAACCCAAACAGGCACTGGTTCCCAATGGTTCCGAGGGTCATCAGACCCAATGGGTAAACGCCTGTAAGAAAGGTTTTGGGACTTACACCAGCTCCTCATTCGACCTTTCAGGGCCGCTTACCGAAACGGTAATCATGGGCAATCTCGCCGTAAGGAGTTTCAATCTTCGTCAGCCGAATCCAAAAGGAGGTTTTGTTTATCCGGGCAGAAAGAAACTGCTGTGGGATGGAGAAAATATGCGCATCACCAATTTCGATCCGGCAAACCGTTTCGTGAAAAGAGAATACCGGTCCCCATGGACACTTTCTTTATAAAGATTTAAAACGCAAATGTTATCGACATGAAAAAATCAAATGCATCACGAAGAAGTTTTATCAAAAGTACTTCTGTCGCCGCTGCGGGTTTTATGATCGTTCCCCGCCATGTGCTGGGCAGAGGTTATGTAGCTCCAAGCGATAAATTAAACGTTGCCGGAATCGGGGCAGGTGGAAAGGGGCAGAGTGATCTCTCCGAAATTTCCAAAAGCCCAAAAGTAAACATAGTGGCTCTTGTTGATGTGGACGACCGCCAGGCGGTAAAATCACGCGCAAACTTTCCAAAAGCGAAGTATTACAAGGACTACCGTGAAATGCTCGACAAGGAAGCTAAGAACATCGACGCCTGTACCATCTCAACTCCCGACCATGTGCACGGAGTGGCAACGATTGCCGCCATGCAGCTGGGCAAACACGTGTACACTCAGAAACCACTTACACACGACATTTATGAGGCAAGGATGCTTGCCGAAGCAGCGAAAAAATACAAAGTAGTTACACAGATGGGCAACCAGGGTGCTTCGGGTGATGGTGTCCGTCAGATGCGCGAATGGTACAAGGCTGGCCTCATCGGCGACGCGCTGACCATCCATTGCTGGACTAACAGACCCGTGTGGCCACAGGGTATGGGCAAACCAAAGTCTACAGACGCGCCACCGCCTGAACTGGATTGGAACCTCTGGCTTGGCCCCAACGCTGTGGAAACCTATCATAAGGAATATGTCCCTTTCAACTGGAGGGGTTACTGGACTTTCGGTACCGGTGCATTGGGCGACATGGCCTGTCACATCATTGATCCCGCATTCAGGACCGTGGGACTGACTTATCCTGAAGCAGTTGAATGCAGCGTATCCGAAATTTATGAAGTGATGTGGGAACCTGCCTATCATCCCGACAGTTGTCCCGCATCTTCCTCGCTGAAACTTGATTTTCCATCCGTTGATGGGAAACCGGCAGTGAAACTCTACTGGATGGATGGTGGTATCAAACCGGAAAGACCTGAAGAACTCGGTGCCGACGAAGCCATGGGCGACGACGGTGGCGGGGCCATCATTACCGGAACCAAAGGAAAGATGATGTGCAGCACCTATGGTGAAAATCCGCAACTGCTGCCAACCTCGAAAACCAAAGAAGCCAATGTGCCCAAAACGCTGGCCAGGGTGCCCGAAGGACACTATGTTCAATGGGTCAACGCGTGCATTGCTGGTTTTGGTAAAATGGAAGTGAGCTCGCCTTTTGAATATGCCGGCCCGCTAACAGAGTCTATTCTGATGGGCAACCTCGCACTCAGGTCGTACCAGATCAAAGAAGGCAAGGACAGCTTTCCAGGAAGGAAGAAGTTACTTTGGGATGCCAAGAACATGAAGATCACTAATTACGAACCTGCGAATCAATATGTGAAGAGGGAATACCGCCAGGGTTGGAAATTCGTATAACGGATCAATAATTATTCAGCTAAAATGAGAGCCAGTGCCAGAAGTTCCTGCTTCTTGTACTGGTCTTTTTCTTCTGTAAAACACTTGCTGTATTCTTCGAGCAGCACCTGGATGATCTTTTTATTGCTCAGGGGTTTAAAGTACGATGTGACGGGAGGCACATTGATCCTTTTGAAATAGGTTTCTACGTCTTTGTGCGTAAATACCTGGCCGCTGATCGGGTCAATGAAGAATTCCGATTTGTACATGAAATTCTCGGTATGCCGGGCGAAATCATAATCCGTTCTGAAATAACTTAGTACAAATTGCTTCGGGATGTTGATCGCCCGTACCGGGATATCCAGTAATTCACTCAGCACCAGGTAAAGAATGCCATTGGCAATGGCGTTACCCCTTTTTGTTTCCAGTTGTTTGTTGATCAGGAACTCTTCTGGATTCTGGTAGGTAACTTCTCCACCCTTGATACTGAAATAATTATACAATATACTAGTCAGCACATTCACCTGTTCAAGCGGAGTGAGGTAGGTATTCAGTTCCAGCCAGATATTCCTTCTTAGTTTTTCGATGTCCTGATAGATCTGCGCCGTGGTAAGGTCGGGGTACTGAAACCTGGCCACCAGCAAGGCTCCGGTCAGAAGGTCGTGATGGATATTTTTGTTCCACTGTTCGAGGTCTTCGGTCAGATCACGGTAATGCAAGCGGTGGATCAGCATCTCGATCCTTTCCTGGATTCCCTCACTGACCGTATTCTCCCAAAGATTCTCAAGATTGGGAATGATGCCCTTCCCAAAATCTATCAGCCGGTTAGACACGACGCCAAAGACCTCCTCGTCGGGATCATCAATCAAGTGAAGCAGCGCATTTATTTCGCGGTTTTCTTCCATCTTTCAAGGGGTATTCTGCGAATTGAAAGATCGCTGAACTTTGTAAGAGCAATTGAATAATCTTTTCCACAAACCTCTCTTATATGTTTATTACGGCAAATTTTGAACCCGGGTTTCATCACCATTACACATCCAGGGGAAGATGGGTGGCGAACAACCTCTCCGCCTCCTTTATTTCGTTGTCATCGGCGACCACTCGCTTAGGTATAACGATGGCATGGTATGAATTGGTATACAGGTACCAGGCAGTGGGGGTGTCGGCAAATTCAATAATGGCATCCCAGCTGTAACGACTTTCAGAAATCGTGTCCCGGTCGGTGATTCCGGATTCGGAAAGAATGACCTCGGCCTGGTCCAGCACATGGTGGTTTTCCTTTTTCGACAGGATGCTTCGCACTCTTCTTTTTACCGACCACTGAATAAAAAAAGGAATGAGCACCAGGTAAACTGTGCCGGTGAATAGAAAAACGCTGATGTCGAGCCAAAGAATATGTGACCTGCTTGAGATGATGTAGAGAAAGGCCACCGCGGCATAAAGCAGAATCACTCTTAAAAAATAAATGATCCTGTACCTTTTTTTTGTAGGCGCGGCCCAGGCAGTGTAATAATTATACTGGTAATATTCCTTCGCGGTAAGCTTGAATTGTAATTTGACCATCGGCTAAGCCATGGTTTAGCTTTTTTTCTTACGGAAAGACTTTTTGGGTGGGTTGGCCTTGCCTTCTTCAATCAGTTTCTTCACCTCTTCAATTCCCAGGTCAGCGGCTTTCTCCTGCTGCTCCTTGGGTATCTTGAAGTTTCTGAGTCCCTGTTTGATATAGGGTCCATAGGGTCCGCGAAGGAGTTGGATTTTCTCCTTTTCGAATACCTTGATCGTCCTTTCTTCCTTCGCTGTGCGTTTTTCTACAATGAGGGGCGTGGCTTCCTCATGAGTGATCGTGTATGGATCAAAATCTTTACCAAGCGAATAGAATTTTTTGTCGTGAGCGAGATAAGGTCCGAATCGGCCAATGTTCACCTGAACCTCTGAATCCTCAAACTGACCGAGCGTGCGCGGGAGTTTAAAAAGTTCCATGGCCTCTTCGAAAGTGATGGTTTCGATACTCTGGGTGTTTTTTACCTTGGCGAATCTGGGTTTTTCCTCATCATTGACGTCGCCAATCTGCACCATCGGCCCATATCTACCCATCCTGGCCATTACTTTCTTGCCACTGACAGGATCCGTACCCAGTTCTCTCTCGCCTCTGATCCTTTCGGCGTTTTCAATGGTGTGTTCCACATCCTTCTTGAAGGGATTATAAAAGTCGTCGATAAGTTGTGTCCATTTCAGGTCTCCTGCGGCTACCTTGTCAAAGTCTTCTTCGATGTGCGCAGTGAAATTATAGTCCATGATGTTGTTGAAGTGCTGCTTCAGAAAATCAGTGACCACAAGGCCCAGGTCGGTTGGGAAGAGTTTAGACTTCTCTGCCCCGGTAGTTTCCTGTTCGGTAACCCCGGATATTTTCCCATCCCTTAGTTTCAATACTTTGAAATCGCGTTTTACACCTTCCTTATCCCTTTTCTCAACATACCCCCTTTTTAAGATGGTGGAAATGGTGGGCGCATAGGTAGAGGGTCTTCCAATTCCCAGTTCTTCCAGTTTCTTCACCAGGGAGGCCTCCGTATACCTGGGAAGGGGTCGACTGAAACGCTCGGTGGCCTTCATTTCGGTCAGGGGCAACTGTTGGTTTACGGACAATGGAGGAAGCATACCTTCCTGTGTTTCTTCTTCATTAATGTCTTCTTCGTCCCGGTCTTCCCTATACACCTTAAGGAACCCATCAAACTTCAGCACTTCGCCCTGCGCCGTAAGCTCTTCCTTGTTGGTGGAAATGGAGATTTTAGCGATCGTCCTTTCCAGTTCCGCGTCTGACATCTGGCTGGCGATGGTTCTTCTCCAGATCAGTTCATATAAACGGCGGCAGTCGGCGTCCTCTACTGTTGTGTTTTGCATGTAAGTGGGCCGGATGGCTTCGTGTGCCTCCTGGGCCGACTCATTTTTATTTTTAAATTTCCGTGGCTGGAGATATTTTTTCCCATACTGTTCGTTCACG
>Ga0193753_10002736_pt1 | contig 13607 bp, 12 predicted proteins | sample H1c2metaG_FD_144925 | JGI IMG/M metagenome (GOLD analysis project Ga0193753, IMG submission 144925) | Soil microbial communities from a riparian zone of the East river system, Colorado, United States - H1c2 | ecosystem: Environmental > Terrestrial > Soil > Riparian zone | place: USA: East... | reverse complement strand
TCGGAAAGCACGTCGTCGATACCTACGGCGATATGCACCTGACGATGGAAGTCGTCGGGGTCGCGAAGGACATTAGAGATCACCACTTGCGGGGAGACGTGCAGGAGCGATTCTACGTCGCCGCCGCGCAGGGCGATGGTGGCATACCGCCTTCGATCTATTTCGAAGTCCGCACGATGGCGGATCCGAACGCAGCGCTTGGCGCGATTCGCAAGAGCATTGCCAGCGTTAACGCGAACCTGCCGATTCTAAACGCGCGCTCTGTGGGCGACTTGATCGATGCACAAAATACGCAGCCCCGCATGATTGCCCGTCTATGCGGCATTTTTGGGGCGATCGCTTTGCTGCTGGCCGCGACCGGGCTCTATGGAGTGCTTTCCTACAACGTGGCGCGCCGCACCAATGAAATCGGCATACGCATGGCCCTGGGCGCAGGGCAAAATAGCGTTAGTGGCATGATTTTCAAAGAGACAAGTGTCTTGATTGGAATCGGAATGCTCGCTGGAATTGCGGCCGTGTTCGCGACCACGCGCCTGGTCGCGAGCCGCCTCTACGGACTGAGCGCCATGGACCCGGCGACCATTGCGATTGCGTTGGGGATCCTCGGAATCGTAGTGCTGATAGCGGGTTATGTACCGGCAGCGCGCGCGGCGCGAGTAAATCCGATTGCCGCTTTACGCCACGAATAAGAAACGCCTCTTAGGGCTTCTGACCCAATTCGCGCGGCCGCAGTCGCGGGACGAATTCCTGAAACAGGTTCGATGTCGCGTCGAGGCCCAACGTGATAAATCCGCGCTCGATTCCGTCGCTCACGTGGCCGGTGCTTTTCGGCTGCCAGGTATTGACGAGCTGTCCCGCTCCGAATGCACTAATCACTGTCGCATAGGCGAACGTCGAACGGCCCGAGTCGGTCCTGGTAATGAGGGTCTGTTTCACTACGTTCCAAAACCTGGCCGTCTTGCTGTGCTCGGTCGAGGGAAAGTAGCGTGGATCTTCGTGCAAAGCGGTTTCGAGCACAAACGAAAACGTTTGCCTGGACAGATAACCGCCAAAACTGGACGCGAAGCGTTGACCGTAGGCGTCGGCTCCCTGACCCCACTCGCCGGGCGTGTTGGTACCTTGCGCAATCGCAGATCCAATGGCCGCGCCTAACAAGCCGCGTAGTCCCAAGGCTTGCGTGACGTCCGTTTTGAACTTACCGGCGACGGAGAGAGGCGCGGCCTGCATGGTGTTGGCTAGTTGTCCCGGTTGCGGCGGATCGGCCGCCCAGGCCTGAAAAACCAGCCACGGTGTCACCCATAAAAATGTACGCACTCCCCATTGTGGACTGCCCAACCGGCGAGTCCGTTTCAATACATCAGAGATCGGGCGCTTGAAAGAGGCGAATGCCGGCGATTCCTTCGGCGCCCGCGTGCATGCAATCGGCGGCGTTCTCCCAAGTGACTCCGCCTAAGGCATATATGTTGTTCCGCAGCTTGCAGGCGCTCGCGAGCGCAGCCAGCCCGGCCGGGGGGCCTTTGCCGGGCGAATCGAAAACCGGTCCGAAAACGACCAAGTCGGCTTTCGACGCCTTCACCTCTTCGAGCGTATGGCAGGAGCGCGCGATAAATAAACCGGGCAGTGTTTCGCGCGGGGCGCTGGCGGGAAGATGAACACCGTCGGCACCGGTGACCTTGGCCACGTCGGCACGTGTATTTACCAGGATCTTGGGGCGGGCTTGCGCCTTTATTTCATTCGCTCGCACTTCGAGGACCGCAAGCGTGAATTCGAAAATTTCGCGAGCACTCAAATCTTTTTCGCGGATCTGGATGAAGTCGACGCCTAGATGCATTTGATCGCGAATGACGTCGAGCAAGGGGCGGAAGCCGCCCACGGCTTTGCGATCGGTGATGTAGTAGCGCTTCATTTTCCAACGAAGTATATGGCAGCGGCGGGAGCTTCCACTTTGAGCCAGTCGCTGCCACGGCAGACGGCGTAGTCGGCCTCGCTGATCTCAGCGATTACGGCGTGCTCGAACTGAATGCGCACGCCGCGCAGGGACTGAGTCGCGCTCTCGACGCGCAGAAGAAGCTGATTGCCCGAGGGCGGCGCGGCAGGCTCCGCAGGCGCGATGACCTTGGTTTCGGATTGCCGCACATACACGTAGCCTTGATCGCCAATCAGGCGGCCCGGCAGATAGGAAATTTCCCAAGGGCGTCCCAGGACTCCGAGACGGCTTATGTCGCGGCCGGGGTCGAGCGCATCGATCGAAGCGGGCAGGATGTTGTAGATGCCGAGAGAGCGCGCGACTTCTATACTTGCGGGACGCGCAAACACACGCTCACGCGGTCCGCATTGGGTGAAGCGCCCGGCTTCCATCAAACAAACATGACCGGCGAGCTCCATGCATTCTTCGAGATCGTGGGTCACGAGCACCATCGGCGCCTCGCTGCGCTGACGCAGCTTGCGGAGCAACTCGTAAAAGTTTTGGCGAAGACGCATGTCGAGGCCGCGGGTGGGCTCGTCCAATAGAAGGAGCTTGGGTTCGTTGACCAACATGCGGGCGAGCGCGGCGCGTTGTTTCTGGCCGCCGGAAAGCTGGGCGGGTTTGCGGCCGGCGAGATCGCTCAGTTCGAATGCCTCGAGCAGGTCGGCAATGCGGCGATGGCGATTCAAGCCGGAATTTCCGCGGCTCGCGTTTGCCGCGAAACGCAGATTTTCGCGGACGGTCATGTGCGGAAACAGGGCGTGGTCTTGAAAGATGTAGCCGCAGCGGCGCTGCTGCGGGCGGAGATGCAGTTTGGTAGGAGCGTCGAAATACAACTCGTCGTTTACTAAGATGCGGCCTTCATCGGGGGTGGCGAAACCGCCCAGGCAATTCAAGGTGAGCGTTTTTCCGGCGCCGCTTGGACCGAGAAGCACAGTGACGTCGGCATCCGATTTGAGATGCACGTTGAGTTCGAACGCGTCCGAACCGCCCGACGGCGGCAGGCGCTTAATCAAACGGGCGTCGATTCTCATTCGGCGGGTCTCATCCAGCGCTCTGGTGCGCGCGTGCCGGACGCGACAGGTATCCCGCGGCCCACAGCAGCGCAAGGGCGGCGGCCGAGATTACGATAACGAGAATGCGGGCGAGCCTGCCGTTGCCGGATTCCACTGCGTCGAAGATGGCGACTGACAGGGTTTGCGTCTGGCCGGGAATATTTCCGGCAACCATGATGGTTACGCCGAAATCTCCGAGCGAGCGGGCGAAGCTGAGCGATGCGAGAGAACTGAGACCACGCCAGGCTAGCGGCAGGGTGACGCGCCAAAACGTGCGCCACTCGGAAGCGCCCAAACTATGCGCGGCCCATTCGTAACGCGTATCGACAGTTTCTAAAACTGCCTTGCCGGCTTTGATGTAGATGGGCGCGGAATGGAGGAACGCGGCGACCACCGCAGCCTGCCAGGTAAAGACCAATGGCTGTCCGAACACGGCTTCGTAGAGATGCCCGAGAGCGGAATACCGGCCAACCAAGACGAGCAAATAATAACCGAGCACGGTGGGGGGCAAGACCAGCGGCAGGGTGATCAACGAATCCACGAGATTCTTACCGCGAAATACCTTATGAGAAAGGAGATAGGCGACGAGAGTTCCCAACGTCAAGACGAAAAACGTGGCGATAGCGGCCACGCGCAAACTCAACCACAGCGGGAACCAATCGATCATGCTTGAGCGGATTGCTTCGCCGCGAAATCGTGTTCGGAGAGAGTGACCGGGGTGGCGAATTTCAACTCACCGATGGTCAGGCCGTGCCAGCGCGCGGTTTCATAGGCGGCGATTTGCATCGGCACTGCATCGATCAGGGGCACGCAACGCGCGGGGATATCTTGCGGCCACGCGCAGAGCGAAACGACTTTGCTTCCGGGGCGCTCCGGTCCGATCGAACGAACGTGCGCTCCCATGTCTTGAAGACGTTCGGCGAGCGTGTGATCCAGGTCTGCCGTCTTAGGCTGAGTCTCGAAGACGATGGCGTGGAACTGCTCGTCGACGACTTCCACGGGGCCGTGGCGGAATTGGGCAACCGACATGCCGATGGCCGGAATCTTCACGACCTCCTGCAACAGCAACGCGCCGGTAAGCGCGGAGGCCAAAGAAGCGCCACGCCCGAGAACATACATCGGCTGATTGCCCGCGAAGAATCCCGGCCAGCTTCCGCTGAAGCGCAACCATTTCGGGGCCCATTCCGATAGCGCGTCGGCGGTTTTTTCCAAATCGCTTCGGATACCGCTATCGAGGCCATGAGCGACGGCCGCGCCCAATAGCAAGAGCACCGCCATCGATCCGGAATATGTTTGGATCGAGGCCATGTGGTCGGGCGGGCTGTTTACGTAGAGCGTTCGAGTGGCCTGCGAAGCGATGGTGCTCTCCGGCACGTTCACGATTCCTATGACGTTCGCTCCGCGCTCTTTCGCAATGGCGAGAACCTTGGTGGCCTCCACACTTTCGCCGGAGCGCGAGACGAGCACGAGGGTCGTGTCGGGAGTGAGCATTTGGGTCTGAAAGTAGAGCAACTCGGCGGTTTCGATCACGGGCGCGAGAATGCCCTGCTCCGCTAGCAGATTGCTCAAGGGAATGCAGACGTTGTAGGACACACCCATGCCGGTGAGCACGATCTGTTTGCTCGACCGCAACAGATGCGCGGCTTCTTCGAGGGCCTGCCGTCCGTCTTGATATTGGTGAGCTACAACGGCTCGCAGGGCGGCGCCCTGGGCCAGGATATTCTCAACCATTGGCAGATTCATATTAGACATTCTCACCTATGCGGGCAGTTAAGCTTAGAGGGTGGCGGAAACAGAGTTACTTGGCAAGAATATCGTAGGGTTCACGCGTTCGGCGCGGGGCACAAAAACTTATCGCGGATTCGATCCGCGAGCGGCCGCGGCGCTCGAGCCGGCGTTTCACGAAGCGGACCTGAGCGAAGTAGATCGAGCGCTTGAATTGGCTGACGCGGCGGCGAGCGAACTCCGAATCGCCGGACCGGCACGCATTGCGAGCTTGCTTACCGCGATTGCCGAAGAAATCATGGCGATCGGCGACGTGCTGATCGAAAGAGCGGCGGCAGAATCGGGGTTGGACGTCGATCGACTGAAGGGAGAGCGCGGGCGCACGACGGGCCAGCTCAAGTTGTTCGCGCAAGTTGCAAAGGAAGGCTCGTGGGTGGATGCGCGTATCGATACGCCGCTGCCCGATCGCAAGCCGCTTCCGCGGCCGGACCTACGGCGGATGCTGCGTCCGCTTGGGCCGGTGGTGGTTTTCGGCGCTAGCAATTTTCCGCTGGCTTTCTCGGTTGCCGGCGGCGACACAGCGTCCGCTCTAGCGGCAGGAAATCCGGTGATCGTCAAAGCGCATCCGGCGCATCCGGGGACTTCGGAATTGGTCGCGGATGCGATTTTACGGGCCGTACAATCGCAATCGTTTCCGGAAGGCACTTTTTCGCTGCTGCACGGCTCTTCGCCCGATATCAGCCTGGCGCTAGTCACGCATCCAAAAACTAAGGCGGTTGCGTTTACCGGGTCGACGCGCGCCGGGCGAGCGCTTTTTGATGCCGCCGCGAAACGACCCGTTCCTATTCCAGTGTTCTCAGAGATGGGTAGCGTGAATCCTCTTTTCGCGCTTCCTGGCGCGCTCGAGGAACGAGCGCCGGCGATCGCGGAAGGCCTTTTTCGTTCGGTGGTGCTGGGCGTGGGTCAATTCTGCACGAACCCAGGGTTGGTCTTCGCCATCGAGGGCGCGGCATTCCAAACATTCGTGGAAAAACTCGGGGAATGGTTTGAGCAAGCGGCGCCGGGCACGATGCTGAATCCTTCGATTGCGAAGAATTACGAAGAACGTTTTGGAAGTGCGGCGGCGGTGAAAAATATTCGGGCGCAGCGCGGCAGCCGCGAGGCGGATGCACGGCATACCGAGGGCCGGCCCGGCCTGTTGACCACCGACGCGGCGACGTGGCTCGCCAATCATACCCTGCATGAAGAAATTTTCGGCCCGGCTACGCTCGTCGTGCGCTGTAATTCCGCGCAGCAGCTTTTAGAATGCAGCCATGCGATCGACGGCACGCTTACGGCTACCGTTCACGGCACGGCGGAAGAGATCGTACAGAATCATGCACTGCTCGAAGTTCTGACGCAGAAAGCGGGACGGCTGGTATGCAACGGCTTTCCTACCGGGGTCGAAGTGAGCGAAGCGATGCATCACGGCGGGCCATACCCAGCCACCACGGACGAGCGATTCACTTCGGTTGGCACGACGGCAATCTATCGCTTCGCGCGCCCGATTTGTTATCAGAACACGCCGGAAGCCGCGCTGCCCGCCGAGTTGAAGAATGCCAATCCGCTTGGAATCTGGCGGACTGTCGATGGCGTTCTCAGCCGCAATCCACTTTAGGCTGGCGCTTGCTTTAGCCGCGCCGACTTTCACGCACGATGTAGCGCCTATCGTGTTTCGATCCTGCGCGCCGTGCCATCATGCCGGTGGCGCAGGGCCGTTTTCGTTGCTCACATATGAAGATGTGAAAAAGCATGCGCGGCAAATTGGCGCCGTGACGCGCACGCGCTTCATGCCGCCATGGCTTCCCGAGGCCGGCCATGGCGAATTTGAAGACGAACGACGGCTAACCGCGACCGAGATAAAGACGATTCAAGATTGGGTTGTGGGCAATACGCCCGAAGGCGCGGCCGGTGCACTGCCGACGCCGCCGACATTCGCGGAAGGATGGCAGTTGGGGCCGCCGGATCTGATCGTGACGGCGCCGCACGCGTTTGTGATGCCGGCGTCGGGGCCCGACCTTTTTTGGAATTTTGTGCTCTCGCCCAAGATCGATCGGAGACGCTACGTTCGAGCGATTGAGATCCGAGTAGGGAATCCGCGCTTGGTGCATCATGCCAACCTGGTGATCGATCGAGCCGGATCGCTCGCCGGCCGCGGCGATGGATTTCCGGGCATGGAGCTGGCGCTCGAGCGGAGCGTGTTCGATCTCGATGGACATTTTCTTTTTTGGAAACCTGGTTCGGTTCCCTATTCCGAGCCGGATGGTTTTTCGTGGGCGCTCGGCCCCGGCAACAACCTAGCGTTGAATGCGCACATGCAGCCTTCGGGCAAGGAAGAAAGAGTGCAGCCGTCGGTTGGGATTTATTTCACCGACAAACCGCCGGCTCATTTTCCGCTACTGATCCAGCTCGAGCATGATGGAGCGCTCGATATAGCGGCGGGGCGCAGCGATTTTCTCGATGCCGACGATTTCCGGCTGCCGCTCGCGGTGGATGTTCTCGCGGTTTATCCGCACGCGCACTATCTGGGCAAGTTACTCGAAGCATATGCGACGCTGCCGGACGGCTCGCGCAAATGGTTGATCCGCATTCCGGATTGGAACCTGAATTGGCAGGCTATCTATCGTTTCCGCACGCCGGTTTTCCTGCCGAAGGGTTCGGTCGTTTCCATGCGGTACCACTACGACAATTCGGCCGCGAATCCGCGAAATCCGAACCGACCGCCGAAGCGCGTGCGCGCCGGGAATGAAGCGACGGATGAGATGGGTCATCTCTGGCTGCAAGTGCTTCCGCGCGCTCCGGGCGACCATCGGCGCGAATTGGCAGAGGCTTGGATGCGACATCGTGTCGATAGGTATCCGACGGATTTTTCGGCGAATCTGCAACTCGGCGCGCTGGCGCTTTCGCGGTTGGATGCGGCGGGGGCGGCATCGGCGCTTGCCGTCGCGGTGCGCGCTAAGCCGGAAGATGCGATTGCGCATAATTTGTACGGCTCCGCTTTGCAGACGCTAGGCCGATCGCGCGAGGCTCTCGAACAGTTTCAAATCGCCGTCCGGCAGAAGGGCGATTTTGTGAATGCCCGCTATAACCTGGCGCGCGCGTTGATCAAGGCGGGGCGGTTGGATGAGGCTATCGAGAATCTGCGCGCGGTGGTGGCTGCGTATCCGAGCGATGCAGCGGCGCGGGAGTATCTGGCAAGTGCGCTGGCGGCGCGCGAACAGCGGAAATGAAGCGTTAGATTGCCGCTGAGATTTGCCGGACTTGTTCGATGTGGCTCATGTCGTGTCCGGCTACTTGCGAGACCAGGTCTTTCACCGTCATGCGGCCGCGTTCGGCGTGCATTCCGAAGCGCTGCCATTCTTCGGCGGTGAGGTTGGCGAACATTCGCAGGTTGGCTTCGCGCAGCAGGCGGAACAGCTCGAGCGATTCTTTGGGGTCACGCGAATCGTAGGAGCCTAATCGCGCCCATTCGGCTTGGTCAAACGCCGACAGAGGCGCACCGCTGCGCTCGATCATCTGGCGATAGCGCCAACCGCTGACGAGTTCGGCTTCGGCGAGATGCGCGAGAATTTGGCCGATGGACCACTTGCCCGGCGCGGGCGATTGCTTCAGTTTGTCGGCTTGGTGGCCTTCGATGAGACCGGCCAACGCGCCGGGTGTTTCGCGTTGGATCGTGAGCGGATCTTTGTCTTTGACGTAGTCCATCAGGCGAGCCCGGTAGCGCTCGCCGTCCGTCATGGGCGATGAATCTGGCGGGTCGGTCGGCATTTCGATATTGTCTCGCAGCGGTGGCGCCGGGCTGCGCCACACGCGGTGATAATTGGTCTGTGACTCGCAGAGATTGGCTCAAGGCCGGTGCGGCAGCCCCGGCGGTTTTGGCGCAACGCGCTTCCGGTTCTAGTCGACCGAACATTCTGTTTCTTATGACGGATCAACAGCGCGGGGATTGCGTGGGCGCGGCGGGAAACCGGGCAATCCGTACGCCCCATCTTGACCGCATCGCGCACGAGGGAGTACGCTTTAGCAACGCCTATTCGTCGACACCTACCTGCACGCCGGCGCGCACGGCGTTGCTGACCGGATTGTCTCCGTGGCATCACGGCATGCTCGGGATGACTAACATGGCGGAGGAGTACGCGCTTGAAAAGCCCCGCGCGCTACGCGCCGCCGGTTATTACACGGCCACTGTGGGGAAACAGCATTTCTACCCGATGCGAAACGGGCACGGATACGAGCGCATGATTGTGGACGAACACTGCCCGTGCGGCAATGGGCCGGAAGCTTTGGCGGCAGCCGAGAAGCGAGGGCCGATCGAACGGAGCGACTATGAGGCGTGGTTCTGGTCGCAAGCGCCGACGCTCGATCCGCACGCCACCGGACTTTGGTGGAACGATTATCGGGCGAAGGAGTTCGCGCTGCCGGAGCGTCTACACCCGACGCGCTGGACCGGCGACACAGCGGTGAATTTTCTGAATGGTTGGGAAGGACGGCAACCGTTCTTTCTCAAAGTGTCGTTTATACGCCCGCACAGCCCGTACGATCCACCGGCGCGTTTCATGAAGATGTACGAAGAGGCGGAACTCCCGGAAGCGAAGGCCGGCAAATGGGCGGCGCGCTATGAGAAACGGAACAGCGACCACTCGGACATCTGGCACGGGCGGCTCTCGCCGGCCGAGATCCGGCGCTCCCGGCAAGGCTATTACGGCGCGATCAGCCAGGTGGACGAACAGATTGGGCGAATTCTCGAAGCGCTCGAAAAACGCGGCTCGTTGGAAGAGACGCTCATCCTGTTTACTTCCGACCACGGCGATATGACGGGCGATCAGAACTTGTGGCGCAAGTCCTATGCCTACGAGCCGTCGGCGCACATTCCGATGATGATGCGCTGGCCCGCGGGATTCGTGAGTGCGAAGCGCGGGATTGCGATGCCTCAGCCGGTGGAACTGCGGGATGTGCTGCCTACTTTTCTTGAAGCCGCAGGCAGCGAGCCTTCGCGGCCTATCGATGGACGTAGCCTGCTTTCGCTGGTGCGCGAGAATGGGGTGGGCTGGCGGGAATATATCGATCTAGAACACGATATCTGCTACAGCCCGGCGAATCACTGGAATGCGCTTACCGATGGAAATTGGAAATACATTTTTCATGCGCTGGATGGCGAGGAGCAGTTGTTCCGGCTGAGCAGCGATCCTCACGAGCTTACGGACTTGGCTGGCGATGCGGGATATGCGGGTGAACTGCGGCGCTGGCGCGGGCGCTTGATTGAGCATTTCGCCGAGCGAGGCGCGCCGTTTCTTGAAAGCGGGAGGCTGGGCTTGCGACCCGAGGGAATGGCTCATGGTCCGAATTTTCCGCACGCGTCACCGTTTGGAAAGAGTGCGTGACGGACCTGATGCATCTTAGATTTCTTGCGGCATTCGTATCGCTGAGCTATATCCAGGTTCAAGTCGCTTCATCTCAGGCAGCAGGGACAGCTAGGCTTGAGGATCTCGAACAACTGGCCTCTTCCGCGAATTTGGCCGTATTGAACGTCCGATACGCCCGTCTGCCGCACAGCTTTCCGGCCAGGGCAATCCGGGCGGTCAAGCTCGTGGAGCTTGGCGCACCAGATGGGATTGACACGTTGCTTCGAACTCTTCCCAAGGACGGGGAGAGATGGAGGACTTCTATGATTCTCAGGGTCGGAACGATCAATTTCCATCGATCAACGCAGAATTCGGAGACTTCTACCGCCTCGCTTCGAAGTTTGTTGCTGAGCGAATTGACTATTTGCCACAGTTCCTGCGAGTCGTAACTGAATTCGGGTCTTCTCCGGTCGATAATGTCGACGAACGTGCGATGCTCTGTGAAGCGGCGCATTACGTCTATAAGCGCAGGCCAACTGAGTATGTGCGCGCTGTAGGAAGAATAGAGCTACGATATCGTCGGGATGCGCTCGGGTTTCGGAAGGGCTGCAACGTCCCCTAGCAGGTCCTCTCTCATAAGTTCGTACAGCAAAACGAGGACAGGCGTCGGATTCCGCAAAAGGCCCAGAATGCTAGCCAGTCCCCGTTTTGCGCACTACGTTGATGGCCGAACATCCTTCAGCGTGACGCACCAGGAGCCGTAGCCGCGTTTGCGGGAGTACGGGTCGTCTTCGACTTGGAACAGGACGTCGAGTTTTGCGCCGGGCTGTAGAAGGCTGGCGCGGTCTCCGAAGTTCCAGGCTTTGGCGAATAGCAGTCGGCCGTTGTGGCGCAGGGGGACGCTGAAGTGTTTTCCCTCTTTGAGCGCTTTAGGTGGGCCGGCTACTTCGGCTCCCGAACATAGAAAGACGGGTGTTGGGTTGCCGAATCCGAATGGACCTAGCGATTGAAGCTCCGCGATGCAGCGCTCGGAGAGCGCGCTAAAGGAGGCCGCGGCGTCGATCTTATATAGGGGGCGCATGTCGTCGCTAGTCAACCGGCTGGCAGCGTGTGTGTGGAAGCGCTGGCGGAACGTCTCGACGTCGTTGGCGCGCAGAGTCAATCCAGCCGCTTGGCGATGGCCGCCGAATTTGGTGAAGAGCTCGGGCATACTCTCGAGGGCTTCGAGGAGGTGGAAGGCGGGGATGCTGCGGCCCGATCCCGAGAAATATCCTTCTTCGGCGGCTTGGCTGAGCACGAAGACGGGACGCGAGAAACGTTCGACGAGACGGCTGGCTACGATGCCGAGGACACCTAGATGCCAATCCGGCGCCGCGAACACTAGCGCGGCGCTCGCGCGCAGCGGGACGGCATCTTCTTCGCAGCGGGCTAGGATGGCTTCGATGATTTCGGCTTCGGTTTGTTGCCGCTCGCGATTGAGTGTATCGAGCTGGGCGGCGAGTTCGCGGGCGCGGGATTCGTCGGCAGTGAGGAAGAGTTCGATGACGTCGCGCGCGGTCGCCATACGTCCGGCGGCGTTGATGCGCGGCGCGAGGCGAAAGGCCACTTCGTGCGCCGAGGGAGATTCTCCTTCCGTGAATCCAGCCACGGCCATCAGGGCGCGCAAACCCGGATTGCGCACGGCGTTCAGACCGGCGAGTCCACGCCGAACAATGACACGATTTTCGCCGGTGAGCGGAACGATATCGGCGACGGTCGCGATCGCCACCGGCTTCAGAAAAGAATCGAGCAAGGCCTGTTGACGCGCCGGCGCCAAGGTAGACCGCGCGAGCAGCGCTTGCACCAATTTGAATGCGACGCCCGCGCCGCACAGATTTTTTTCGGGATATTCGCAATCGAGCCGGTTGGGATTGAGCACGGCAAGAGCGGGCGGCAGCGCGGCCTCGGGAAGGTGATGATCCGTAACGATCACATCCATACCCAGTTCGCCAGCGTGGCGCACTACATCGTTCGCGCGGATGCCGGTATCGACGCTGACGATCAAGCGCACGCCGCGCTGGGCGGCCTCGTCGATGACTTCGCTGCGCATGCCGTAGCCGTCGCGCAGACGATGCGGGATATGGAAATCCGCCTGGCCACCCAGAATCTCGATGGCTTTCTTGAGGACTACGATCGAGGCGGTACCGTCGACATCGTAATCGCCGTAGAGCAGAATCGGCTCCCGCTTCTCGATGGCCGCGGCGAGACGCGTAACCGCCAGATCCATGTCGCGCATGCGCCGCGGATCACCGAGGAAGGCGAGCTGTGGAGAAAGAAACGCGCGCGCCTCGGCCGGCGAGTTGTAGCCGCGATTCGCCAAGACCGCGGCCACGAGCGGATCACAGCCTACGGCTTGCGCGAGCGCACGGATAGCGTCGGGCGGGATGGCGGGCAGGTGCCAGCGTGCGTCAGTTATTGGAAAAATATCTCCCGAGCGGCCCTTGCTCTTCTTCGTCTTCGTGCTCTTCGAGGGCGGTTTCGAGCTCGCCGAGGATGTCGGTAAGGGCGTCGAACCACTCGGTGTGCAGCTCAAATATGTAGACGCGGTTTTCTAAAGCGAAAGAGAGCTGCACCGCGCAGGTGAAGCCTTCGTAAGCTTCGAGCTGGCGCAAGCGCGTTTCGTAGCTGCGCTTCTCTTCGCGCGGAAAATCGCATTCCTCCAACTCCTCGAGCGCTTCATCGATGCGGGTCAAGGAGAAAGCTTCGTAATTGAACACGACCAGCTTGGCGCCGGCGGCGCGCGCGGTCGCGAGAAATTCCTGATAGTCGGGATGCCCGTCCGTATCCCAAGAGACCTGAGCCATGGTGTCGAGCATGCGGTGGTACCCGTAGAACACCGGAATGCCGCCTTGTAGGAGATGGGCCTGTACGGTCGCGCGCAAACTCTCCAGATCTAAAGCCATGCCGTTTTCAACCGTAGCAAATTCGAATCGCCGGACCGGAATTAGCCGCTTGTGGGTTGTTTCCCATACAGGTAACCTTGACTAGGTGGCGGACATCGTTACCACAGGTATTTCCTTTTTGCGCTTAGGCTTACTCATCGTTTGGGCTGCTATACCCTTGAGCCTTCTCGCGCAAAGCGGGTTTGTGAAATCGGGTGGGCAGGCGCTTCCCGGGGCCATGGTTGCCGCGACGCAAAGCGGGCAATCGTTTTCGACTGTTACCGACGCGGACGGTCACTACACCTTTCCCCCACTGGCCTCCGGGGCTTGGAGCGTGTCGGTCGACATGTTCGGCTTTCAGCCATTTAAGAAAGACGTGGACTATGCGGCCGCGAACGGCCCGGTCAACTTCGATTTGCAATTGAAAGAATCGCCGATGCTGCAGCGTTTGCGGCAGGCGGCCTCGCAGACGGGCGGCGGCGGAAGGCAGCCGGGTGGGCAAGCGGGCAACGGCCGGACAACGGCTGCGACAGCAAGCGATCAGGCGTTTGAGCAGGAG
>Ga0193753_10002735_pt1 | contig 13614 bp, 12 predicted proteins | sample H1c2metaG_FD_144925 | JGI IMG/M metagenome (GOLD analysis project Ga0193753, IMG submission 144925) | Soil microbial communities from a riparian zone of the East river system, Colorado, United States - H1c2 | ecosystem: Environmental > Terrestrial > Soil > Riparian zone | place: USA: East... | reverse complement strand
GGCAGGCCTTTTAATCCTTCTCTTACCATTGCTGCATACTCTTCATAGTTGCCACTCACTGAGGCAAAGGGAATGAAGTGATGGCTAAGGCCTCATCACCTAAAAATTCTTTAATGACCGGGGCGGCGGTTTGCAGGTAGGCGCCGGTGCCGGAGCGAGAGGAGGAGAAGGCGAGGATGCGGGTGGGAGACATGTTTTGTTGATTAAGAAGGGGTGTTTTGATAGTGACGTAAAGGTAAGATATACTTTAATGTAGAGGGGAGATGGGTTTCCGATATGTCGCCTGATCTGTTTGCGTTGCGTTACCCTTTCTTGTTTTTTAAGATTGTTAATTTCCTTAATGCTTTATTTGCAGTAAGCGATTTTAATTGTGTAATAGCGATTACGTTCAATTTCTTTAACCGTTCACTCTGTGGCAAATTCATCCTGATAAATTCGGCATTCATGCTTTCTATATTTGCTAGTACCAATAGTTGCTGAATGCTGCTGTGATCACGAATATTACCTTCTTTAGAAGGATTTTCACCTCTCCATTGTTGTGCGGTTTTTCCAAACATTGCCACATTTAATACATCAGCTTCATTAGCATAAATAATTTGCTGTTGATCTTTTGTGATATTAGGTGGAATGATATTTTCTTTGATCGCATCGGTATGGATACGATAATTTATTTTAGCCAGCGTCCGGTTAAGATCCCAGGCCAGGGAAAGGCGTTGATTTTCATCATCCTTTAATCTTTGAAATTCAACAATCAAATACATTTTGAATTCCGCACTTATCCATGAAGCAAACTCGAAAGCAATATCTTTATGAGCATACGTTCCTCCATACCTGCCTGTTTTGGAAACGATACCAATAGCATTGGTAGTTTCTATCCATCTTTTAGGCGTTAAAGAAAAGCTGTTTGAGCCTGCCATATTTTTAATTCCATCGAATTCGATGGAATTAAAACCCGGGTTTCTCAATTGCTCCCAAAGGCCTATAAATTCAATTGTGCTACGGTTTCTAAGCCAGTTTTGTAAAATATAATCACTTCGCACGGCATCCCGGTGGCGGGCGATGTCGGTGATAGAAATATAATCGTCCAGGTGTTGGCTGATAATGCTCACTGCCCGGCCCTGAACATTGATGATTGATTTTTTTTCTTTTTTCATATTGGTAGAAATTTTTCACCAATATCCGGCCTATTGTTTAAAATGCCATGTTCTTAAGCACGTGATTTTCGGAGAAAATGCTCCCCTTGTCCCGGTGGTTTACACAGGATTTGGCGGGCCAGATTGGCGCAACTCACTACACAAAATTCTTTAATGACCGGGGCGGCGGTTTGCAGGTAGGCGCTGTTGCCGGAGCGGGAGGAGGAGAAGGCGAGGATGCGGGTGGGAGACATGTTTTTCAATTGCGCTGGAACTTTTTGTATATGGGCAAAGATAACGCATGTTTAAAACGAGGAGCCATATAATAGTAGCTACTAAGCAGGTATGAAGTAGCTATAGGTTAGCTATATAGTAGCATCAGGTAGACATCAGGAAGATTTCAGGAAAACTTCAGGTGAATTTCAGGAAAGGTTCAGGAAAACTTCAGGTACAGTTCAGGCAGACTTCAGGAAGATATCCGGCCTGAAAAAGTTGCAAAAGATTGAAAAAATTCAAACCTTTTTGTATTTTGTAAAAGAGCTAATTCTAATTCCAATTTACAAAAAAAAATTGAAATGGCAAAGGTAAAACCATCAATTATTTCGGTAAAAGGAAAAATTGATAACAAGGTTATTGTAGACAGCAAATTTGGTGCCCACGTGCGCAATTTGCCAAAAAAGCATAAGAAAAAATATTCTCCAAAATTTACAGCGCAATCGAAACGGACATCGCTCCTGAATAAGCTTGCAGGAGAGATCGATCGATGGATAGAACTGTACTATGCCAGGTTGCAAAGTGATAATTTTTATAAAAGGCTATTGCAATGTTTCAGAGTAGAACCATCGAATGAGCGGTATATTTTGCTGCAAACCCTAAAAAATTTTGAAGTGAATCCTGACTACCCGCTCGACAAGCTCGGGGAATGCAACCTTGAAATAAGAGATGGAGAGGATAAGATACTTGTTGAATTGGAAGTTACACATCATCCAAGGGCGGGAAAGTATGAGGCCAACTGTTACTATAATGACCTGCTGTTGCTATGCTGGACCAGGACCGGCGAATCGGCGATTGCAGAAAAACAACCGAGTGACTGGATATCACTCAAAGATGAAAAGCCTGTATTTGATTTCGAATTTAGAAAGCCTGAGGGTGCCACCCATTGGATGCTCTTTCATCGCCAGCGGCTGGGCAAGAATAATTCAACATTTGATGCTAACTCCCTGGTATGCGAGGGTATGAGGGTAGCGGCCATCGGCAGCTTTGATAAAGATGAATTGGCGCTGCTGGAACAGGTTTATGCCGAACGGCAGGCGAAGATCGTAAAGGAATTGAGAGATGATGAGGAAGAGAGGGAGACGAGGGTGAAGGCGAGGAGGAGGAAGGAAAGCTGACCCATATGAGTGCACAAAATATTGATGTTGGAACCTTTGATGCTGCTGAGCGGGAATTTTTGGAGGGAATGATGGGGGCGAGAAAGCCGAAGGATGAAGAGGAGAGATTGGCGTGGAGGAAGCCGGAGGAGGTGGTGAGGGTGGAGGGGAGGAAGGTGGGGGGATGAGAACCGTCATAGCAACGAAGAACGATAAATTAATACTGCCAAACTGTTTTTTGCATCTGCTATTTAAAAAGTAAATTATATTTAACAAATATTGCGATGCTCATGACTAAATTGAAGATTAGAGATGTTTTCCGTTATAGTAGACCATACAATGCAAGCGCAAAAGATATAGATGGTTATTTAAACCACTTTTACGTTACTAACTTCCCAGATCATACTTTAGTTCTGCTGGAAAGCGGAATAAATCCTATAGGGATCGTCATATCAAAAAAGGACAAAAGAAAGCCAGCAATTGTCATAAGAAGTAGCCCTCATAAAATAGGCAGTGAAACAACTCCGTGGCAGGATGTCTTTGACGTTGATAATGGACACATCCGCTATTATGGAGATAATAGAACGCCAGGAAAAGACCCGGCACTATCGACGGGAAATAAAGCCTTGCTTGAGGCTTTTGAAACTTATAACAATGCAGAGAAAAGGGATTTATCCGTGCCATTAATATTTTATAAGGCGGTAAGTCGGAACAATAAGGCAAAAGGGTTTGTTGAATTTAACGGATTTGGTATTATTAAAGGAGTGGAATTAATAACTCAGTATGACAGAAAACTCGACAGAACATTTTCAAATTTTGTCTTCAACTTTCATGTCTTTAGTCTCGCGGCAGATAAAGAGGAATTTGACTGGAACTGGATTAACGATAGAAGAAATAAAACGCTTAACACTGAAGAAACATTGAGATATGCGCCAGCTTCATGGAAAGAATGGATAAAAAAAGGAAATAGTACATTAGAAAAAGTGAGAAGACGGGTTTCCAAATTACATACCGTCACAAAGGCCGAACAAACGCCTTTATCAAATAGCAACGAAGAAAAAATACTCCGAGAGATTTATGATTACTACCAGAGTCGAAAGTCACGGTTTGAAGGATTAGCTGCTGCTGTGGCAGAGAAGATATTTGTAGATACAGTTGGTAAATATCAAGTAGGATGGATCACTCCGTCAACTTCAGATGGCGGCGCAGATTTTTATGGGCGCCTAGACATTGGAAAAGGTTTTGGAAAGGCCAAACTGATAGTTTTAGGTCAAGCAAAATGCGAGACATTGAATAGCGCTACCGGCGGCAATCATATAGCCAGAACAGTTGCGAGATTAAAAAGGGGATGGATCGGGATGTATGTAACAACAAGTTTTTTTTCAGAAGCGGTACAAAGAGAAGTAATTGAAGATGAATACCCAATTATGCTGGTTAATGGCTTGCTGCTCGCTAAGACTGTGTTAAAAATTTTACACGATGATGGTTTTCTTAATGTAAAAACCTATTTAGATTTTTTGGATAAAAGATATGAAGAGTTGGTTCAGATAAGAAGACCCGATGAATTATTATTTGAATAAAATTTAATTGTCCAAATTGTTGATGTGGAGAGCTTTTGATCCGATTGAGCAGAAGTTTTGAAAAAGTTGATCGAAAAAGAGAGGTGAATGAGGAGAAGGAGGAGGAGGAGGAGCGGTTGGCGTGCAGGAAGCCTGAGGAGGTGGTGAGGGAGGAGGAGAATAATTATGTAATATCAAAAACAAAATTCCCCGCTTAATTATGAAAAAAAATTTCTTCACCGGGCTGAGAACAATTAGGGCCGATTTTGTCGAAATAATTTGAAATCCTTTTATATTGGCGTTAATCTCTTCTGCGAAAGGAAGATAGCTTTTTTGGAAATAAAACTTTAAAGTTTAGCGGGGAGCAAATTTTATTTGCTTGATAAGTTTACTCATTGATTTCATAAAAATGACCCTATTCTTTAAATTACACTCCCAAATAATAATAACCTTCCAACCAGCTTCCCTTAATTGCTTGTTAATAAGCATGTCACGCTTAATATTATTTCCAATTTTTGCTTTCCAAAATACGGCATTTGAGGTTGGTAAATTTGATTTGGTGCATTTAGAATGTCCATGCCAAAAACAACCATTAATAAAAATTATGATTTGATATTTAGGTAGTACAATATCAGGTTTACCTGGTAATGTTTTATCATTCTTTCTAAAACGTAACCCTTCTTTAAAGAGATAACTTCTTACCAATACTTCTGGCTTTGTGTCTTTGCCAGAAATTGACGCCATAATCTGACTCCTTTTTTCCTTACTAAAGATATCAGTCATATGTTCTTCATTTCTCCAAGTTTCTTCAAGATAGAAAATGAAAGCTCTTCCTTTTAGCAGATGTTCAGCTTGTCAGTCAGTATCACATAATAGCTGTAACCGTTCAGTTCCTAAAAAGTTAGGGCGTATCAAGAAATAAATTCTTACTAATAATCTGTTCAACTAATTTATCAAGTTCTGCTATCGTGTCAAGATATAAACCAATTTTTGAAAGAAGCATATGAAATTCTTTTACCTCATCCTTCTCTAAATTTTTTCTATAATAAGGGTAAGAATGTAACTTTAGCCACTGCCACACGATATTATAACCGGATATCTCAAAATTTAATACATCTTCCTTAATTTCAGAATATTCCTTTACAAGACTTCCATCTTCGTCAAACAGTCTAATGCTATTTGTTTCAATTTTGAATTTACTATATCCCAACTCGAGTAGGTCATCTTCATTTATTTTTATTTGAAAATCACCCGATTCAATTTCCGCAAGTCTTTCACCGAATTTGCAAGCGGATAAAAACATACTCTTTTCTATCGTTATGGGAATACTGGGATACTCTCCGGCAACGTTAAAAAGTTTTCCTTCAAATTGCTCAAGATAAAAGTCGGAGCTCAAAATTGCATAACAGTAAAAGGTCAACAGGCTAATAAGCTTTTCTTCCTCGATTGAAAACTCTTTTGATAAAGTAGTTGTAAGCGACGCGTTGATATTGGATTTTATTTTTGAATCCCAATCGGGTTTCTTCTTATAATCCGGAAAATAATTACAAAAAATATGTGCATTCCCCCTTGCTGAAAGGTCATTATCAGGAACATTCCAACAAAACGATGTAAACTTATGCAGGGTTCGCCCGAGGTCTTCTGGAGCCGGCGCAATGGCAAAACCAAGCACATTTTTCTGTTTGTAGGCTGCCCTAATCTCAGGCCTATCTCTTGTTCCGCCACCTCCCATATCACTTAACTCTTTAAGCAACTTGTCGTCAAGTAAAACGAATGCTTCTATGAATGGACGGTATGAATATTTATATATGCTTTTTGCTGCGACTGCCTTCTCCAGTCGCAATCTTACCATGTCGTTTATTTTTGAGGCCGGTGGGGGCTTCTGTTGACCTGAGTACCATCTGTTCTTTATTGCCGCGTAATCATTCTCGGGTTTCGCAATAAACTTTGAGCGTCTTTTTAATTGTCCTTCTGACTTGTGAACTAATAAATGGGTGGGAGCCAATTTCAAACTCGAACAATGACGTAAAAATATTCCATCACCGCTTTCAGATGTGATTTTCCAAAAACGGTTGTACATTTCAACATCATACCCATCTGTCGGTTTAAATGAAAAATTTTCATCTAGATGTAAATTCGAAAAATCGCCCAGTGTGACTTCAGAATTAAAAAAAGAATGTTTTTCTTGGCAATCTAAATTGCAAATATTTTGATAGCTAATATTGACATTTGCATTTTTTTCATTTTTAAGAACGCCAACTAAAATAAGACGACCTTGTAATGTTTTAAAAATATTTGAAGCTTCGGCTCCCGTCCTATTATCGGTGTCAAATTCTAATACCCACAAATCAGAAACGGTTTCAGAAATATATTTCCTTGCAAACTTATAGGAAGGATGTTTGGCGAAACTCGAAGGTAATATCAACGCAAAAATAGAGGGAGTGCTTTTTTTTGCTCTGTCAATTGACCATCTTAGAAATTTCACAAACTCATTTTTAAGCTGCTTTTGTGTATTTTGCCTTGAAGTCCTGGTCGCTGAATTAGGCTTGAAGTCTTCCAACAATATTTTGATAATTTCCCCTTCGTTTACTACATGAAACCTTGAATCTGAAGAGGGTGGATTTCCGATTATTATGGTCAAAGGAGGAGATGAAAGCTGATAGGCTATCTGTTGTTCTTGCAGCAATAAAACGCTAATTTCAGAATCACCTTCGTTTATTTGCTTTTCTTCAAATAGGTTATCACTAAGAGTATTCGTTAAAACAATTTTTATTTTATCGGGATATTTTCTTCTTAGCATTGCTATTCTATAGTGTGCCAATGCGTAAGGAGCAGGAAGAATTTCAAAACCAATGATACTTGAATCAGCACTAAGCCGAAATCTTTCCAATATAGCTTCAATAAATGTTCCAGTTCCACAACATGGGTCAATTATTTTGTGTTTTGTGTTTTGTAATTTTAAGTTTGGCAATGCTTTTTTGACTACCGCTTTCACCAAATTAACTGTGTAAAAAGCTAGGGAACGCGGGGTGTAATATGCGCCGTAATCAAATCTCGTTTTTGGGTCATATACCGATAGAAACGTTTCGTATAATTCGTGAAAGTCGGGTAATTTGATTTGCTTCTTGGTAAGCTGAATATGAGCCAAAAGCCTTCTAAGATCGTCATACCAAATTCCCAATCTGCTAAGATCCGAATCAAGTTCAGACCTTAATTCTCTTACTAAGGTTTTAAATGGGATAAGTTTATTTGAATATTCTTCTTCTAATACGGAAAACCAAAAATCATGAATTTTATCATATTTATCTTTAGGTGTTTTAGAGGATTTGTCGACAACACGATGTGCATATAGTAACCCGAACGTTAGAATTTGTGATATAAAGCCCGCAAAGACTGAATTGTCAATTAGCGATTTATCGTGGCTTTGTTCTGCCGTGCCTTTTAGTTCCTTAAGAAGTTTAATACTAGTACTTTCGGTCTCGCTGTCTGCCTCATCATTTTCAAGTTGCAGCAATTCTAGTAATTCGCTTGTCAAGAGTTTTGCCCTTTTCGCTACTTCATTTACAAGCTGATTTTCCGATACTTTCCTATACCCAGCCTTCTTAAAAAAAGTTTTGAATAAGACTTCAACTTCAAGATTCAATGCTGGATTTTCCCAATTTATAGGTTTTTCACAGATTGAAAATAATTTGTGTTTCTTGTCTGAAGTGAATAACGCGAAATCAATTCCATCTGTAAGGATCACAGGATTTCCCAAAATCAGATATCGCTCAACTTGGGCACGATAGTCACTAATATTAATTTGTGATGCTTGGTCAATTCCTTTTGCTTCAACATACCCGTAAACGCCCATTGATTCCGTGTTGTGGAAACGCCAGTCAGGTCGACCAAGTTTACCTTGATTTTTTGGTTCAGGAATTGCGGCAATATTTTCATCAATATAGGTCGCCACATTTTTAAAAAAATTATCAAGGCTTGTACGATATGATAACTCATCAGTTGCTTCTCCCGAAGAAGTTCCAACAGAAATTTCTCTCTTTAGCTCCGCAAAGTATTGTTCCGCTATTCGTTGAAATGTCATACTGAAAGACTTTGAATTAGTTTTTCTCCAATTATTTGAGCTAAAATTGGAGGAACTGCATTACCTATTTGCCTGGCAATATCAACTTTATTACCACAGAAATTAAAAGCCATTGGAAATGTCTGTAGCATTGCCCCTTCACGAAGTGAAATGCTCCTATTTTGCTCAGGATGTCCAAATAAACCTCGGGTAAAACTATCAAACCTTGCCGTGATTGTAGGGGCAACTTCATCCCAATGCATTCGCCCATAAACATTTCTGTGTCCGATAATATTTGAATTCACTTTATGGCAATCTGCTAACAATTGTTCAGGTAAAAACTCTCTCCCTTGGCCTTGTTTTAGAAATTTAATTCTTTGAATATTTATTTTTGAAAGTTTATCACTTCTATGAAGTGGTATTTTTTTATGATCCGTTCCATCCGTTGGAGGTTTGGGCAAATTAAAAATCGTATCTCTAACAGTAATTTTTCTTTTGCTTGGCATGGGAAATTCAAATTTCGGGTTTCCCTTTTCTAAGCGTTCCCCGACGATTATTAATCTTCTTCTCCGTTGAGGAACTCCGTAGTCTTGTGCATCCAAAATATTTCTATGAATGAAATAGCCATGTTCTTCTGCGAAAGAAATAGCATCCTCCAAAATCTTCTTTCCTCTTTTGCCAGTAATTCCAGGAACATTTTCCATTAAGAAACACTTGGGCAGAAAATCAACAACCTTCTTCATGTATTCAAAAATCAAATTGTTCCTGTCGTCATCATCCTCACCGATTCTTTGAATTGAAAAACCTTGACATGGTGGTCCCCCAGCAAATAATGTCAATTCCCCTCTTCTTATTCCAAGTTTTTTCATTAAATGTTTTGAATTGAGTTTGGTAATATCTAAACAAACCGCTTCATGATTAAAATATTTTGTATTCAATTTTTGAGTTTTGATTGACAAGTCGTCTAAATCAAAACTGAATAAAATGTCGAAGCCTGCGTTAGAAAGTCCTAAACTTAATCCTCCCGCCCCCGAAAAACTATCTATACAAGTATATTTCATGCAAGAACTACTTTCTTTATTTTAATAATTGGATGTCCATTTAGTTTCTTGCCTTTTTGTGATAAGACAATTTCATTTACTTTCCTTGGCCCTGAATTGTTTTTCTTTGAAATATAGTCAATTGAAATTTGAGTCGCAATTGCTAATGATAGAAGAGGTGGAACAGCTTCTCCAATTTGCTTGAAGCACTCATCTAAATTTCCTTCAAATTCAAAACCGTCAGGAAAACTTTGAATTCTCGCCGCTTCCCTGATTGTCAAGCCTCTATTTAGAACTGGGTGACTGAATCTTCCACTTGCGGGATTTCTTGAATATTGAGTTATCGTGATAGACGGTTTCTCCCAACTTAATCTTCCGTATACATCATAAAAACCATTGACCTTATCCAGGCATTTTGGGCCAACTCCTCTAGGTCTGCTTCCTCCATTCTTTGGAACTTTCGAAATTGTGTCTATAGTGCTTTGTTTATGCGACGCACTTCTGTGATAATAGTCACTTTTTGAAATTTCTCCTGCTTTAACTTTCGGTAATTTGCCAATGGCATCTTTTACAGTTATAAACTCATTCGGTAATAACAGTTCGACGGGAAGTGAAAAATTATTTTTTGAAGCTACGATTATCGCTCTGTGTCGTGCCTGCGGTACGCCAAACGTTGCAGAATTAAAAACCGCCTGCGTGATTTTGTATCCTTCACTCTCAAAAATTTCCTTTGCTTCTTGATAATGTTGCAGATATTTTTCGCCCAAAATCTCGGGCACATTTTCCATTACTATGTAGTCAGGCTCAAAGGAGACTACTACTTCTGCAAATGCTCCAATCAATGTGTTTCGCTCATCGTCATTATGCCAATTCTTTTTTCGGTGGGCTGAAAATCCCTGACAAGGGGCGCAGCCGATAATTACTAAAGGTTTTTTTCGCCTATTGCTTATTCCAAAATATTCCTTGATTTGTTGCTGCTCATTTTTTAGGTAAATTTCCTTGATATCTTTTTGTAAAGTTTTAGTCCGATAATTTTTCTCAAATGATTTTAATGCAGTTTTATTGATATCAATTCCACCGATGATATTAAATAAATGTTTATTTTGAGATATTGATGCAAATCCCAAAGACATTCCTCCGCAACCTGAAAAGAAATCTAAAACATCAATTGCCCCTTTGTTGTTTGTTTTTTTTGGTTTCCAATTCTTTAGCTGTTCTACTCCAGCGTAAAATAGTTCCTTAAATTCTTGTTGGTTTTCAGAAGCCGGCTTTTTGACTACGTTTTGTTTTCTGTTGTTTTTTTGATTCTGCATCTTCTAAGCTTTTGATTTTAGGACATATTGTATTTTCGCTTCGGCTACTTTTAAGGCTTCGCTTGCAAGACTCTCGTCTTGTAACTCATATATTACTTTGTCACTTAACCAAGCAACAAGCAATTCATCTTTATCAAGGTTGTAAAGTTTAGCGAACTTCAAAACCTGTTCTCTTGTTGGTTTTCGTTCTCCTCTTTCAAACTTGCTAATAATAGCTTGATCGATTTCTAATTCTGCCCCAACTTGTCGGAGAAACAAGGAATTTCGTTCCCGCGCTATCCTTATTATTTCAGCAAACGTTATCATTTGACAGTTCAGTATTTGACATTTATTGTCAAATATAGGGGATTTTTTAAAATACTAAAAAATTTAGTTAAATTTGTTTCCCCCGAAAAAGAGTCTTAAATCGTTCTATTTAAGGTGAAGATCAATAAGTAGCTGTGGGGAAGTTAGGTCATTATAATACGACTTAATTGTTTTTAATGGATCAATAAGTACGTATATGAGGCCAAAGAAAGGGGTTCACATCTGCCCGGCGACAACAAGCAAGCCTTTGTACCAAACACCCTTCGCAATACAAGGAGAATTATAATTTGATCACTATGCGCAGCGCCTGCTGACTTTACATTTCACCATTTCCAATATTCACATTAACTTTTCAGTGAAATCATTCTCAATCACCCTAATCTGTGATTCATGAAAAAGATATTGATTGCATTATTCCTTCTAATCAGCACTTCTTCCTTCTCCCAGGAAGCCAAAAAATTCTTCGATTGGCAACGGAAAGAATGTGCGCCGGAGCTGGCGAGATTTATGGTAACCTTCAATCCAACAGACAGCGGTGTGTTGCGCAAGGATTTTTACCTGGGCACGAGAAAGTTGCAGATGACCGGGCTGTACAGCGACAAAAACGCCAAAATAAAGAACGGCACGTTTTACTATTATTATTCCAATGGCAGGATAGAAAAACGGGGGAGATGTGTTGATGATAAAAGGCAGGGGCTGTGGCTGGAGTTTCATCAAAATGGCATGATGAAGGATTCAACCGTATTTGAAAATGATGAGGCTGTCGGCACTTCCAAGGGCTGGCATCCTAATGGGTTCGTTAAGGATTCCGTTGTGATCGATAAGGGTGAGGCTACTGCGGTATATTGGTACGATAATGGGGTTGTGGCGTCCACGGGCCATTATGTGAAACATAAAAAGGTGGGCCAATGGGAGTATTTTCATAAAAATGGTAAAAAGGCTGCAGCGGAAACCTATGAGGCAGACAAACTGGTCAGCGGCCAATACTTTAATGAGAATGGGGAAGAAGGAAAAGGGATCGGCGATCGGGCTGCAGAATTCAAAGGAGGCAGTTCGGCATGGAAAAAGTTTTTACGGAAGAACCTGGAATTCCCCGAGCAATATAAATTAAAGAACGGTAATGAAGTGACCGTTGTAATTTCCGCAGTCATCGACGAAGACGGAAATGTTACAGATGTTTTTGTTGATGTCCCTTTTGATCCGAGGTTTGATGATATAGCCGTGAAGATCATGAAAAAATCTCCGCCATGGGTGCCGGCGATAAGCTATAACCGGAGGGTGAAATTTAGTGTGAGGCAGCCGATAACGTTTGTACAGGATGAAGGGGGTGAGTAAGAGATACTTCGGCTCCGCTCAGTACGCTGATTAAACGATGTCGTTGATTTCGCAGATTTTAGCCCCAGGAACTTAGCCTCAACATTTGACCCAAGCCAAGAAATAATTACTAAATTTATTAGCCAATTTGGAGAAAATTATTTACCTTGGTAAAGCAAAAAGTGGCAGTATGAAAAAGGAAATGATTGCAGAACTGTTCTTACGTTTTGAACAGTCTTGTTACGATTATAAGGGCATTGAATGCTGGAGTGCGAGAGAGTTACAGCCCATATTGGGTTACTCAAGGTGGGAGAACTTTATAAATGCTATAGACAAAGCAAAAAAAGCATGTAGCAATGCAGGTGAAAAGATAAGTGATCATTTTCGTGACCTCACGAAAATGATAGATTTGGCCAAAGGCGCTAAGCGTGAAATTGAGGATATTGCCCTTACCCGTTATGCCTGTTACCTCATTGCTCAAAATGGCGATACCAGCAAACAGGCCATTGCATTTGCCCAAACCTATTTTGCAGTTCAAACCCGTAAGCAGGAGATCATTGAACAAAGGCTGTTGGATATTGCAAGGGTGGCAGCAAGAGAAAAACTCTCGCGGTCGGAAAAGAATCTTTCGGGCATCATTTATGAACGTGGTGTTGACGAAAAGGGATTTGCTATCATCCGGTCCAAGGGAGACGCTGCATTGTTTGGAGGGTTTAGCACAAACGACATGAAACGGAAATTAGGGGTGCCCACCAACAGGCCAGTGGCTGATTTTTTGCCCACACTTACTATCAAAGCAAAAGATTTTGCTGCTGAGCTCACCAGTCATAACGTGCTTGAAAAGGATCTGAAAGGAGATGAGTCTATCAGTAAAGAACATGTTGACAATAATACTGCTGTGAGACAACTGCTCAAAGAACGGGGTGTGAAACCGGAACAGTTACCCGCTTCAGAAGATGTAAAAAAATTGCAACGGAAATTAGAGGCGGAAGATAAAAAACTGGCAGGCAGGAATAAAGGAAAAAAATGATCATTCCGTTTTTTAGATATGAATCTTCTCCATAACGCCAATAGCATCAAAATCTGTTGTGCCTGCTCAGTGGCCTGACAACTTCGTACCTTACAGCATCAACCACCCCTTATGCCCACTGCTGCACAAAACACCAGGCTTTCCAACATCTTTCTCCGTATGCATCCGCTGCAGCGGATATTGATCAGCCTGGGGGTTTCGGCGATCGTTTTTTTGATCATACGCCCATGTCATTTTAACCCGATACTTACGGCCACGATACTGTGGGATGCATTTGCGCTAATGTTCATTTTGTGCAGCTGGATCGTTTTCTTTACCTGTCCCGTTAGCCATATTGCCAAGCTTGCCAACAAAGAAGATGGTAGCCGGCTATTTGTACTGATCATTACATTGGTAACGTCTTTCGCCAGCATGTTTACCGTGTTGCTCTTTATGATCTACAAAGACGAGGCGCCCGAACAGGAAAGTGTTGCAGTAGCATTATCGGTG
>Ga0193753_10002734_pt1 | contig 13615 bp, 7 predicted proteins | sample H1c2metaG_FD_144925 | JGI IMG/M metagenome (GOLD analysis project Ga0193753, IMG submission 144925) | Soil microbial communities from a riparian zone of the East river system, Colorado, United States - H1c2 | ecosystem: Environmental > Terrestrial > Soil > Riparian zone | place: USA: East River... | reverse complement strand
CCCCGGTGGCCATGGCTCGGCCAAAGGTAGCTCGACGATCAGCTCGGCACCTCGCCCGACGCCGTCGCTCACAGCCCGAAGTGACCCGCCGTGCAGCTCGACGAGGCCGCGCGCGATCGCGAGCCCCAGACCGAGCCCGCCCAGCTTTCGATCGAGCGCTTGGGATTGCTGCACGAACATGTTGAACACCCGCGAGCGCATCTCCGGAGCCAGCCCGATCCCGCGATCGCGAACGACGATTCGTGCACTGCCGTCCACCGCCTCGCCCTCGATCTCGATCGCAGAGCCCGGAGCGCTGTACTTCGCGGCGTTGACAATCAAGTTCGACAGCACTTGCGCGAGCCGCGACGGGTCTGCGATCACTCCGAGCCCGAGCGGCGGAACCTCGACTTTCAGCACCTGGTGCCGAGCTTCGACCTGGCTTCGCGCGAGTTCGATCGCGCTCGCGACGACTGAGCCGAGCTCGACGAACTCTCTGTTCAACTCGACTTTCCCCGCCTCGATCCCTGCGACGTCGAGCAAGTCGTCGACGAGGTGCCGCAGATGTTGCGTCTGACGCTCGATCACGTCGAGCTCGTGCGATTCCGAGCCGGACATCCGCATCAGCGATACCGCGGTCGTGATCGGTGCGAGCGGGTTGCGAAGCTCGTGGCTCAGGACCGAGAGAAACTCGCCCTTCGCCCGACTGGACAGAATGTCACCGCGAAGTGCAGTCAGACTGAGGTGGGTCGCGACGCGAGCCACGAGCTCACGCGCAGAAAATGGTTTCGTCAGATAGTCGTCCGCACCGTGTTCGAGGCCTTCGAGCCGGGCCTCTTCGCCTGCACGCCCGGTGACTACGACGACTGGCAGCGCCGCGAGCTGGGCATCCGCGCGCAAGGTTCGGATGAGCTCGAAACCATCGCATTCGGGCATCATGACGTCGGTGAGAACCAGATCGAACTTCGCCTTACGCAGTGCATCGAGCGCCGCGTAACCGTTTTCGGCAGCAGTCACGGTCCAGTGCTCGGATAACACCCGCATCACGTAGCTGCGCACGTCCGCGTTGTCGTCGACGACCAAAATTCGAGCACGTGGCGACGCTCCCGCCGCAACGGCATCGAGCGCATCCAGCGCCGCCGTTGGCTGCGGAACCCACCGCGCGGCATCCTCGACGAACCCGACGACTGAATCCAGACTGGAACTCGTCTGTGGTTGCGCGATCCAATCCTGTGCGAGATGCGCCGACCCGTTGCGAAACGCCACTGTCACACGTGTACCGCGGCCGAGCTCGCTCTCGATGCTGATCTCGCCGCAGTGCAGGCCCACGAGCTCACGAACGAGCGCGAGCCCGATGCCCGTGCCCTCGTACGTGCGAGCGCGCGTGTCTTCGATCCGACGAAAACGCTCGAACACGTGCGGCAGCTGGTCTTTCGCGATGCCAACACCCGTGTCCGCGATGGTCAGCTCGACACCGGTGACAGTCGAGCGAAGGGACACATCGATCGCGCCGGCGAGTGTGAACTTGAACGCGTTCGACAATAAGTTGAGCACGATCATCTCGTACATCGTGCGATCGACGAACAGAGGCGCTTCGATCACATCCGATCGCGTCGTGAGCTTCAGCCCGGCCCGCTCGACGACCGAGCGAAACGTAGATGCGAGCTCGATCGTGGTCTTGCCGAGATCGGTGGGCTCGAAGCACGCGCGCATTCGACCGGCCTCGATCCGCGAAAAGTCGAGTAGCGTGTTCACGAGTCTCAACAAGCGAAACGCGTTGCGGCGCACCGTCTCGAGCTGGGGTGCGAGCTCCTCGGGCGATCCGTTTCGGAGCTGCACCAGCGCGTCCTCGAGCGGGCCGAGGATCAGGGTGAGCGGAGTTCGGAATTCATGACTCACGTTGGTGAAAAACGCCGTCTTCGACCGGTCGAGCTCCGCGAGCATGTCCGCGCGCTTGCGCTCCGCGTCGTATGCTTGCGCTTCGGCGATGCCCGTCCCGATGTGCCCTGCCACGCGTTCGAAGAACGACTGGTACTCGGCCTCGAACACCAGGCGCGGGCTCACTCCAGCGACCAGCACTCCGGCGGGTTTGTCAGGTGCGCTCGACGGGATCGGAAGCACCACGGCGCTGCGCGTAAGTTCAGGCCACGGAGCCGCCGCCGGAACTGACACCCCAAGTGCAGGAAGGTCGTGCACCACGTGGGGGCGCTGGTGTCGCGCAACTGCGGCGATCGGCCAAGTTGCCTCGGCATGATCCTCGAGCCCGATCGAACGCGGCAGGGAATGATCGGATGGCAATCCGGTCGACGCACGCAAGAGCGCCACTCCAGAGTCATCGATGGCGTAGATCGCCGCGAACGGCACATCGCATGCGTGGTTCGCGAGCACATCGGCGGACGTGTTACAGGCGCCATCGATCGTCTGTGCGGCGGTGGCGCGCATGCAGAGCAACCGAAGCGCCTCGAGCCGGCGGGTCGCGACGATCTTTTGCGTCGACTCCGTGCATGCACAGAACAGTCCATCCACACCACTCGCGCCAAACACCGGACTCAAGGAGAACGTGAGATACACCTCCTCCTTCGGCAGTGCGCGCTCGAAGAACATCCGTAGATCAGCCGACCAACTGGCTTGTTTCGTCGCACGCACGGCGTCGATCATCGGACCGATCGTGTGCCACACCTCGGCCCACGCTTCGCGACCCGATCGGCCGAGCACGGTGGGATGTTTACCCGGGCCCAGCAGCGAAACGTACGCATCGTTGTAAAACAGCGTGAGCGAGGCGCCCCACAGCAGGTACATCGGGAACTTCGAAGTCAGGCAGATGCCGAGCGCAACGCGCAAGTTCTCGGGCCACGTCGACGGCGAGCCCAACTCGGTCGAACCCCAGTCGTAGGCTCGCATGCGGGCTGCGAGCTCACTCTCACCGGGAAATATGCGCGCGAGAAGCTCGGCGGATTCGCTGATCACAGCGTCGATCATTGCTACCGCAACCTATACGCATATTTGGCGTTACTAGATCAGAGCGTCACCGTCACCGCATTCTGTCACCTAAATTCCGGTGAACTCAATTGCGGCCGAATCAGTCGTCAGTCAGGTTCTGCCACGCTGAGGCATTCACGCACCTTCGACGCCGGCATGCGCTTCGCCTGTCCAACTTGCTACCAAGATCCCGCACCGAATCGCCAGTACACGTCCAAGCGTGGACAGTCCGCATACGCTCAGCCGGACGCGAAATGGTCTGATGCCGGCCGAGCCTGAACACCGAACACTGCCGCGTGCACGCGCGGATCGCGCGACAGCTCGGGATGAAACGTCGCCGCGGTGATGTTGCGCTCGCGCACGAGCACCGGTTCACCGCGGTAGCGCGCCAGGACCTCGACAGTTGGACCCACGCGGGTGATCCGCGGTGCTCGGATGAAAATCAGCGGCAGACCCGCCTCCGAATCCTCCTGGGCCTCGAAGCTGTCGAGCTGGCGACCCCAAGCGTTGCGCGTGAGGTCGACATCGAGCGCTCCAAAGCTGGGCTGCGCTGGAGACTCGACGGTCTTCGCGAGCAAGATCAGGCCTGCACACGTCGCGAGGACAGGAACGCCGCGCGCGATCAACTCGCGCAACGGCACTTCCAACCCGAAGCGCCCGATCAAGTCGAGCTGCACCGTGCTCTCCCCGCCCGGCAGGACCAAACCCTCGAGCGTATCGAAGTCCCGTGCAGCTCGCACGAGAGACACATCGTGCGAGAGTGCGCGAAGCACGTCCGCGTGACGCGCAAACGCGCCCTGAACAGCCAGCACTCCGATGTGAGCCATGATTATGTCCCTCGAACTGCAAACCGTTCGTGACTCGGCAAGTCAGCTACCGCGACCGAACGCATCGCCTGTCCAAGTCCAGTACTGACTTCCGCGAGAGTCGCGGGGTCTTCCCAACGCGTAACGGCAGTCACGATCGCCTTCGCGCGTTTCGGAGCATCGCTGCTCAAGAAGATGCCGCTCCCCACGAACACCGATTCGGCGCCTAGCGCCATGCACAGCGCTGCGTCTGCCGGCGTCGCGATCCCGCCTGCTGCGAAGCTCGGAACCGGCAACTTGCCGTGTGTTGCGACACTCGTCACGAGGTCGAGTGGAGCGCCGAGCTGCCTCGCCGCGAGCACGAGCTCTTCGCGTCCCAAGCTCACGAGCTGCCGGATCTGCGTTCGCATCTGACGCAAGTGACGCACGGCCTCCGCCACGTCACCGGTACCCGCTTCACCCTTAGTGCGAAGCAGTGACGCGCCTTCCGCGATGCGCCGCAGCGCTTCGCCGAGATCGCGGCAACCACACACGAATGGGACGCGAAACGCAGCCTTGTCGATGTGGAGCTCCGCATCGGCCGGCGTCAGCACCTCGCTCTCATCGACGAAATCGACTTCGAGCGCTTCGAGAATGCGCGCTTCGATGAAGTGACCGATCCGGCACTTCGCCATCACCGGAATGCTCACCGCCTTTTGGATCGCGCGGATCATCGCAGGGTCGCTCGCGCGGGCAACTCCGCCTTCCGCGCGAATCTGCGCCGGTACGCGCTCGAGCGCCATCACGGCACACGCGCCGGCCTCTTCGGCGATGCGCGCCTGCTCGGCGTCGATCACGTCCATGATCACGCCGCCCTTCAACATTTCGGCCAGGCCGAGCTTCGTCAGCTGTGTGCTCTTTTCCATCGGATCTCCTCTCACACCACTTCCAGGGCGTCTTCGCTTGCAGCTCTCGGCTGCGGGCGCACGCGTCCTGCGAGTTGTTTGATCGCCTTACCGAGGCGGCGCGCGCCTTCGACGAGCCGCTCGCTCGACTCAGCGCAAAACGACAGGCGCAGCCCGGGTTCTGCGTTGGCTCCGACGGACCACAGCGCGCCCGGACTCACGAGCACGCCGCGGCGTAGCGCCTCTTCGTAGACCTCCGGCACGCTCATCCCGGCAGGCAGCCGCAGCCACATCACGATGCCGTGCGTCGGCAAATGCCACGTGCAGTCTGCCGGCAGGGACTTCCGCAATGCAGCGTCGAGCGCATCGCGCCGCGCGCGATACTCGTGACGCATGCGCTCGCCATGGGCGCGCAGGTAGCCGCGCTCCATGAACTCCGCGAGAGCGTGCTGTAGCAGCTGTGAGCTGCTGAGATCGACGACACGCTTCATCGAGATCAAGCTCGAACGCAGCTCGGCCGGCGCGACGACGTAACCCACGCGCAGCGCGGGCGCGAGCCGCTTGCTGTAGGTCGAGACGTGAATCACGTCGCCGCTCAACGCACGCAGGTGCGGTGGCGACGGTTCGTCTTCGAGGTTCAATCCGGCCGCGTAGTCGTCTTCGATGATCGGAATACCGGATGCTTGCGACCACGCGATCAACGCGCGACGACGCTCGGCCGGCAACGTACGGCCGCTCGGGTTGTGCGCGTTGGGCATCAAGTACAGCGCTTTCACGCTCGGCCCGCTGATGCGCTCGAGCGCGCCGAGGTCGGGCCCGTAGGCATCGAGCGGGACCGGCAACAGGCGCGCACCGGCGAGCGTGAACAGATCGATCGCACCAGAGTACGTCGTCGGCTCGACCAAAATCGTGTCGCCTGGATTGATCAGCGCGCGTGCGATCAGATCCAAACCTTGCTGGCTGCCCGACGTGATCAGCACGTCGGCTGCCTTTGCCGGCACCCCGCGCGCTTCGAGATCGAGCGCGATCAACTCGCGCAGCCGTAGCGTACCTTCCGGCGGAGCATAGCCGTAGACGCGACCTGCATGCTCGGACGTGGCGCGCGTCAGACAACGACGCAGCAGGTCTTCCGGAACGAGGTCAGGCGCCGGTTGCATCCGCGCGAGATTGATCGCGTCGTTCGCGGCTGGCTGTAAGCGCTGCCGCTCGACTCGACCGATCGCTTCGCTGCGCACCGCGCTCGAACAGAGAGAGCTCCACGGCATGCGTGCGACCGGCGGCGGGCTCGGCTCGAGGCGGGCCGGCCCTGCAGCCGTCGGCTGCTGGACGAACGTACCGCGGCCGACGTTGGACGATACGAAGCCGGCCGACTCCAACTCGGAATACGCGCGGGCGACCGTATTGCGGTGCGCGCCGAGCTCACGCGCGAGCACGCGGCTCGGCGGCAGGCGATACCCGGGTGGAAAGGCTTTGGCTTCGATGCGCGCGACGACTTCGTCGAAGATCTGCCGGTGAAGCGGCTGTTTGCGCTTTGGATCGATCCGAATGCCGATGCTTTGGCCCAATTGGCACCTCGCTCTCGGCTACTGTGCCGCAGCTGAGGCGTTGTGCCAGGGTCAGGGCCGAGATAGTGGCTAGGCCAAGTGTGACAATCACGCCATCACAATTAGGCCATGTCTGGGACTGACCCGTGCTGAGAGACGCGCCGCTCAGCGCGGCGACTTCGGCAAGCGCACGCTGAACGTCGTGCCCGCGCCTTCCACGGAGCTCACGCTCGCGGAACCGCGGTGTGCTCTCGCGATCTCCGCGACGATGTACAGCCCGAGCCCTAGACCTTCCCGCGTTCCGCCAGCGACTCGATAAAACGGCTGAAACAAGCGACTTTGAACCGCGGCCGGGATCGGAGCGCCAGAGTTCTTCACGGAGAGAGTGACGCCGTCCGGCAGGTGACGCAGGCTGACTTCGACCGGCTCGTTCGACGTGCCGTGATGCATCGCATTGCCGAGCAAGTTCGAAAGCACCTGCTCGATGCGCCGGCGATCCGCGATGAGGGTGCCTGCGCCCTCGACGTGGAAACGAATCGGACGACCGGGGTGCTGGCTCGCGACCTCGTCGACGACGTGCCGCAGTGACTGCTCGAGATCCGGAATCTCGGCCGGCTCGATGCTGATGCCGCCGCCTAGGCGACCGCGCGTCAGGTCGAGCAGGTCGTCGACGAGAAGCTCGATCCGCTGCGCGCTCTTGCGAATGCGACCGACGGTGGACCTCGCGGCTTCCGGGATGCCTTGCTCGAGCAGCACTTCGCTACCGATCACGATCGAGCCGAGCGGATTGCGGAGATCGTGGCCGAGCACGGCGATGAACTGCTCGCGAAGCTCACCGGTCGTCCGTTGCTCGAGGAGGTCGGCGGCATCCTGCGCGTGCGTCTCCTCCGCTTCCAGTTGCAGGGAGATCAGCTCCGCGAACAACTTCATCATCGCGACAGTTTTCGGTTCCCGCAGCTGACACGGCTTGCGGTCGAGCGCGCACACGTTTCCGAAGTACTCGCCTGTCTTACGGTAGACAGGGACCGCGATGTAACTTTCGAAACCGTACATCTTCGGGGTCGGATGACCGCAATAGGTCGGCTCACGGCTCGCGTGCTCGATGATGAACGGCTGAAGGGAATCGCGGACTTCACTGCAGAACGTCGTCGCGACATCGAGCTCGTCGCCGACCTTCAGGCCGAATGCGATTTGATCGTGCACGGCGCATGCGATCCACTCGCCGGGCGTGACGCGAGCTACGAGCGTGTAGCCCATGCCAGTCGTCTCGGCGATTACTCGTAGAATCGTGGGGACTGCGCTGATACGCGCAATCGCAGCGATGTCGTCCGACAGCGAGGGGGCCATGAAGGCTGATTGTCATAGCGCGCGGCTCGGCTGCCGACCACCTGGTGCAAATGCGGCGGTGGGGCACTTACGCTTCGCCGGCGGTTAAACCGGCGACATACCACAGAAATCTGACTGCCTGCGGCTAGGTGGCGTCAGCGCCAGCTGCTTCGCGAAGGAGCGACGTCGATCAACACGGGGTTACTCAGGAGCGAAACCGGCGTCTGACTCTGCGTCGCATGCGGCCGCAGAATGTCGATGCGCAGGAACGAATCGTTCGCTGGGCTCTCGACCTGCCACTTGGCCTGCGCGCGCACGCCGGGCTGGAGCTCGAGCTTCTGCACGACATCGCGACCCGAATACAACTGTAGTGTGCCACCTTCGGGCGCGAGCGCGTCGACGTTCACGCGCAGCGCTGAGCCGTCCGGCTCGATGATCGATCCGGGCAAGCGATCGTTGACGGTGAAGACGGCGGCGGGCCCGTCCGTAACCACGATTCGGCCTTCTTTGACTGCCGACCACAAGCACGTCGCGACTTCCGGTCGGTCGCAAATCGCGAGGTTGTGAGCATTGCCGATTTTGTGCACCGAACTGTTGTGAAAGTCGCTGTTACCAACGATCGGAACGTATACGCCTGCCTCGAGTAACTTCACCCAGGCGTTGGTCAGCTTTTGCAGCGGCGTCCGGTAGACACCGTTCCACAGTTCGATCGCATCGACAGCGCCCGCGACGCCGCCGCGACGCATCGCCTCTGGCGTCATCCACTCCATCGGGTCGCGATCGTTACCGTCGATCCACCAACCCGGATGCGCGAACACCAACAACCCTCCGTTGCGGTGCGCGAAGTCGGCGCGCTGCTGCAGGGTCGTCTGCTTCGGCGCATGCACGTCGTCTTCTGCGACGTTCCACATCACGGCGTGTCCGAACTGGCCACCGATCTCGCGACCGACAAACGGCACCAGAGGGCCGTGATAGCTCGCGAAGTCCGCAAGCGCGTAGGAGACACCGTGATCGGTGATCACGAGTGCATCGAGGCCGAGACGTTGCGCGGTGTTGAGGATGTCGACCGGGGCGTGTTTCGCATCGCGCGAGTACTTCGAGTGGACGTGGCCCTCGAAACGGTAGGTGTAATACGTCGCGCCTGCGATCGAGAGCGAGCCAAACGCGGGAAAATGGCGCGTGTCTTCGCGCATGGCGCGCACGTCAGCCTTCGGCGGCTGAGGCTGCTGGATCAGCGGCGACGGCGACTCGGTGGCGTGCGCGACCGTCGCTGCAGCTGCCAGCGGCACAGCGGTCGCGAGTACGTCATCTGCGCGGGAGGGCGCGACGGTTGCGAGCGCACTGGCGAACACGCTGAAAGTTAAGCTGTGAAGATTGAGCGAACCTGAGGAACTGCGACTGCGTGCGAACTTCATCGGATACCTCGACGCCTCGATACCGCGCCGGCCGGTCAGTGAAAATGGGCGAAGCCCCAGAACGAGACCGGTTCCAGCAAGAAGGCGCGTTACGACTTCCTGCCATAGCAACGCCTGAGCCACAATTCGCTTTTCGGGAATTCGTTCCGAATTACAGACAAAAATTCCACGACGAGGTTGGAGCCGGGCTCAGCGCCGCCGTGCAAACGCACGGATTCGTTTAGATACCCGCACCGGCCGCGGGCTGAACGACGACTCTCAAGCCAACGCCCCTGTCACGACTTTGCCGGAAGTAATGCTCGCGTCGACGGCGGCACTGTCGCCTCCAAATGCGGTCAATAACGTCTTGCCGAACGAGGCCAGTGTTTCGTCGGCTGAGACGTCGCCGCGCACATCTCCCTCGCCACTCGACGCGTCGATCGGCATCGCGCCATAGTCGTCACCAACCGGCACGACGCCGCCGACCACACCGCTCTTGAACGGCTTTCCGATCGCAAGTGACACCTGGTGATTCAGGTTGTGCTGCCGCCCCGAGTCGTTTCCGGGACCGAGCGTTCGCCCGAACACGTTGAGCGAGACGAGGCTCACGCGGTCGGCGAGCCCTGCCGCCGACAGCTGCTGAAACAACGACTCAATCGCCGCGACGCCGATCAACGTTTCTTCCGTCTCGCGGCTCAGGGCCGCGTCGCGATGATTGTCGCCGCCGAACGGGATGTTGATCGAGAACACCGGTGCCATGTTCATTCGAATCAGTGTCACCGCCGCGAGGATTTGCGCGTCGATGCCGTTGTCCTGAATCGACGCGATCGCGCTCAGCAGGTCTTGCTCGATGCCGCGGACTTGCTCCTGGGAGCGCACGAGGGCATCGATGTACACGCGCTGTGCCGGCGTCGCATCCTGCTTGTACAGCTCGTACAGTCGATCCAACGTGTCGTTTCGCAGCGCACGCAAGTCTGACAGTTTGCCCGGTGCGTCCGTGAGCGTAGCCTTGAGCGCTTGCGCAGGCATGATCGGTAACTGGGCACCCTGATACGACAGGCCCTCCGACGGCGACTTCGCGCCGATCACGATCGGCTGTGGCTGAACCGTGCCGAGACACGGCGCCAGTTGACGCGCGAGCAGCGACGGAAGCATCTCCGACGCGTTCGTCGAACCCATCAGCTTCAACACATCCGGTTCTCTCGGATGAACCGGGGTACCGGTTTTGATGTGCCAGAAACTCGTCTGAGCAAGGACTGACGCTGGCAGCTTCGCCCACGGCGCCGCCGCGCGCTGCCGCGTGGCCCCGAGCATGAACTCCGCTGGCGCGAGGCGTGGATCTGGGCTGTGCACGATCTTCGGATCCGCGTACGTGCCCGGCACGCTTGCATTGAGCGGATCGCCCGCGCCCGACGTCGCGAAAATCACGAACTGCGCACGGCTGGACTTTGCGCAGGCAATAGGCGGGGCGGCGGCAAGCGCGTGACGCGGTCTCGCGAGCAGACTGATCGGCAAGCCGGTTGCGAGCGCGCGCAAGCCGAGAAGGCCGCCACTCAACACGATGCGTTGCAGAGCTTCTCGCCTGGTCAACATTTCGAGCTCCTTTACAAGCCGATCGAGATGGCAGAAGGCGCCAGACACGCCGTGACGAACGTCGATTGCAACGCGGTCGACGGACTCTTCGTTTGAGCCAATGCATCGCGGTAGTGGTCGTTGAGCAACTCAGTTGCGGGAGCAGCGCGTGCATCGGACGGCGGCAACGCCATGACGAGGGAGACGAAATCGGCGATCGCGGCGTACGGATTTGCGGCGCGCCACACTTGCGAGCCCGGAACTGGCTTGTCGGTGGCTCGGTCGATGACTTGGGGTGCGATCTCCGCGCAAATGTTATCGGTCGCCGCTGCGTACAAAAGCGTGGGCTGATTCGGCAGCACGGGGGCGACCGCGCCGCGACCGTACCCGTCCGACGGTAACCCCTGCGCAATCTGAGGAATGGGCGCCTTCAGCTTCGCCGCAGCGATCTCAGCGAGACCGCAGACGTCGCCGAGCCCAAGCCGCGTCGAGAGCGCACTGCACAAATGATCGACCCGGGCGACGGTGATCACCTCGCCCTGCGCGGCGCTCGTTTGTGTCGGGCTCGCATTCGTGATCAGCGGAGACGCAAACACCGCCTTTACGAGTGTGTTCCAATCGTAGTTGGAGTCGCGAAACACTTGGACGATCCGCTGGAACTCCGGATCGTCGGCCGAACACGGGGCGGAGTTAGCGTAGTAACAAAGCTTCTGTGGCCACGCTTCTGCGAACTTCGGATGGCTCGCGAGCTGATTTGCAAAGTCGCCCAGGTCGTTCACCTGCGCGTTTCGGTTCCAAAACGCAAACTCACCGGTTTGCGCAGCGAGCGCGTCGTCAGCCTGCCGGTGGTAGTACCAAGAGTACGTCGACGAAAAAATCGAGCGAAGCGGATCGAGTGTGCGATGGCAAAACACACACTCGGGTGCACCCGCGTGTTGACTGTCGAGGCCGGGGATCGGGTCGCCTTGCGGCATCGTCGGGTCTTTGCCGTCCACGTCTTGGCCCAGCGCAACGATCAGCGTTTGATTGATCGTGACGCGCATCTGATTACTGATGTTCGTAGGCCAGTTCGCGAAGAACGCAGGCGTACTGAAAAAGCCGATCCGCGGTAACGTGAGCAAGAGCGCCGTCGCGGAGCGCAACGCGGGCAAATCGTAAAACGTAGCCGGAGTTTCATCCGAGTTCGGCGCGCGCACTTCAACCATGCGCCAATCATTGAAGTCTTCGGCCTGCAGCTGCGGCGTTCGCCCGCTGCCCCGCTCGCCCTTACAGCGCATGCCGTTCGCGAGGTGATGCCCGTCGAGCGACCCGTACAAGATGTAGTTCAACAGCTGCGCTTTCGCTGGGAACTCGTAGGTATCCGAGACGCACTTCGCGTCGAGCTGGCGCACGGTCGCAACATCAGGGTTGTACCAGCGAAAATAGTTCGGACTGTCCGGATCGAGCGTCTCCGAGATTGGAATGCGTTCTTTGGACGTGACCTGCATTCTCAGATCCGGGTTCGCGCGTGCAAACGCATCCGTAACTTTGCCTGCATTATCGACTTGTTGGACATCCAAGAACGCATACAGCTCGGCGAGCGCGGTGGTCAGCATGAACTTGCGCGTCGTGACCGCCGCCGTCAGCGGCTGGCCCTGCTCGATCAGCGCGACCATCGTGCGAGCGAAGCTCTCCGATGCATTCTGAATCAGCCGCGGGATTGTAGTGAGGTGGATCCCGAGTGGGCGCGGATACGCTTGGTCTTCGAAGTCGGCGACGGAGATCTGCGTTTGCTGAAACGCGAGCTCGAAGAAGCGTTGCAGTTTTTCGGTGTATTGAGGCAGTTGCATCCACTCCGCGATCAAATCCGCGAGTGCGGAAGGATTGGCCTCCACGCGCATGAGCTCGTCGTCCGTCGGCGGCAGACCGACGAGCAAACTCTTCACTTTCGCAACGTAGCTCGCGGGTGCGACCGGTTCGAATATGACCGGTTCGTCCGACACTACTGCGTCCGACTGCTCAGTGTCCGACAGTACGGCGTCGCCTGGTTTGTCTGGATCGCCATCACCACAACGGAGCAGCGTGAAAGCTGCAACAGTGAGCAAACCGCGCACTACTGGCCGCAAGCGAATACGATATCGAAGCATGGAGCCCCGGGCGCAGTCGCACAGATCGACTGCGCTAACCGGTTAAGCACCGATGCTCAGCTGTTGTTCCCGCAGACTAAAAGAATCGATTGTGCGGGCGAGGCAAACCAAGATTTTCGCGCAACGTCGGGCCAGCGTATTCGCGCCTGAAGATCCCTCGTCGCTGAAGCTCCGGGATTACCTTATCGACGAAGTCATCGAGGCCTTCAGGCAAGTACGGAAACATCACATTGAAGCCGTCGGAACCTTCTTCGACCAGCCACGCTTCCATCTCGTCTGCGATGGTGCGCGGCGTTCCGATGAACGCGAGTCCGGAGAAACCACCGAGCCGTTGCGCGAGTTGGCCTGCTGTCGAAGTGCACGAGGCTATCGAGCTTCGCGCGTTTCTCGCGCGCTTCGTCGACAGTTTCACCGACGACTACGAACGCACCCGGCAAGATCTTGAGGTGATCGCGGTTGCGACCGAGCTTGTCCATGCGGCCTTTGACGTCCGCATAGAAGTTTTTGCCATCCGCTAGTCGTGAGGCTGCTGCAAACACGACTTCAGCGGTTTCCGCTGCGAGTTGGCGACCGGCTTCGGATGCGCCCGCTTGCACGATCACCGGCCAACCCTGCACCGGTCGCGCGATGTTGAGGGGACCGCGCACGGAGTAGTACTTACCTTCATGCCCGAGCACGTGGAGCTTGTTTGGATCGAAGTACAAGCCACTGTCGGCATCGCGCACGAATGCATCGTCCGCGAAGCTGTCCCACAAGCCCGTCACGACGTCGTAGAACTCGCGCGCACGCCGATACCGCTCGTCGTGCTCCATGTGCTCGTCGAGACCGAAGTTCAGCGCTGCATCGGGATTCGACGTCGTGACGATGTTCCAACCCGCGCGGCCGCCGCTGATGTGGTCGAGTGACGCAAAGCGCCGCGCGACGTGAAAGGGCTGGTCGAACGTGGTCGATGCGGTTGCGACGAGCCCGATATGTTCGGTCGCAGTCGCGAGCGCCGACAACAAG
>Ga0193753_10002733_pt1 | contig 13617 bp, 19 predicted proteins | sample H1c2metaG_FD_144925 | JGI IMG/M metagenome (GOLD analysis project Ga0193753, IMG submission 144925) | Soil microbial communities from a riparian zone of the East river system, Colorado, United States - H1c2 | ecosystem: Environmental > Terrestrial > Soil > Riparian zone | place: USA: East... | reverse complement strand
CAAGCCTCGCGGCAATGGCGGCGGCGGTGGTCAGCGTCGCTGGTAGTCGCGGACAGAATTTATTAATCCGGCAGAGAGCGATGACTGCAAAGCCTGAAGCTTCGCTCTCTGCCCAGTTTGCCTTCGCTACCTCCGACCGCCGAGTCGCCGTGCAGCAGGCCGATCAGGAACGCGAGCACGCACGTCGGCGCGAGCTGGAATTGCAGGCATCTCCTTATACCGAGCCTCAAGAGCGCATAAGAATCTGGGAGCGACTGCATGCCTTGCGGCTGCCAGTCGCTGAAACTCACCCACTGGTCATCGTTATCGCCAACCAGACGCAGCTAAGAGTCCGCGATATCAGGGAGGAGCAGAGACGCCGGCGCGCACAGAGTGAGGGCCGAAATACGATCTTGGGAGAGGCTCCGGTTCGACTCCAGACAGCAATATCGGCTGTCTGTGCCGTTTGATGAACCGACGACGGCCAGCAGAGCGATCGGATTTTACTTCGATCGGCTTCAGATGAGTCGCGTAGTTGCCCGCTCCGTCTTCTTCGCCTTCTTGACTGCCCGCTTCTCCGTCAGGGTCTTCTGCGGTTTTCTCTTTTGCTCGCGCTTTTGGTCTGTACCTTTACTCATGAGATTTACCTTCTTTGCAGGAGTGATGGCCGGCAGGCTTGCCGAACCGTTAATGCAACGTTGCCCCCGGGTGGCCTGCGGTCAGGTCCCACAAGAACAGCGATAACTCTGTGAGGATGCATCTTGCATGCTGGCCGTCCGCAATCATCGCATTGCGGTAGGCGATGTATCTGGCAAGACCATCGCGAGACAGGGAGGCGCGGGCGAGATGATCCAGGTGGCCGAAGGTTGCAGCCGAATAGTCCATGACCTTCAAGCGCGTGGCATTCGTGGCGAGCTTCGACCGCTGCGGTCCAAAGTCCTCGCCCACGCGGTGAGTCCATTGCTGGCTGCACGAGATACCCCGCCACTGTAATGTGCGGCGGCGTACAGATAAGGGTGCGAAGCCAGTACGGCGGTGTGTTGTTGCGGGCCAGCAGTTGACCGAATGATGTGCAAGAAGCCTTGTATCCGGCCATCTCGCAGCACAAAGGGCTTTATCTCTGTCGTGGCCCAGAATGCAGCCCCACCAGGTTGCCGTCGCCAGCCGGTCTGCGTGCTGGTGCCCTGGCTTGCCGCCCGGCGCAGATGCTCACAGGCGAGCAATCCTGCCAAGTGAGTGGGCGCATAGAACTGTGCCACATGACGATTCACAACGTCGCCCATTGCAGTGCACCGGTCAGGCAGGCCGTCATACCAGCAGACTACGAGGCCTTCCGTGTCGAGTATCGCGAGCGAGCAAGCATCGGACTGGTTGACCATGCCGACGTGGATGCGCGCGCCCTTGCGCAACAATATGCGGCGTCGCCAAGCTCGAGTTCGGAGACGCACACCCTGCATGCGACTGGCGCCCAAGGTGGAAATCAGCCGCGCTGGCGTTCGCCTCAAATCGATCGGGTTTTCTTGACTGGATGCCCGCAGTTCTATGAATCGTTGCGGGCCGGAGACCACGTTGACACGTCTGCTATAGGCGCGTGCGAGCCAGGTTCCAACTCGCTGTCCCGTGGCGCGCCAGCTCATTGTGCCTCTCCAGAGACCATCAAAAAGGCAGCCTACTCTCCCACGTATGCCCTGTCCATGTTCATACGTGGGGCAAATCGCGCGCTGGCAGATGGTGTCGAGTACTGCACCCAAGACGAGACACACATTCAGAGCGATTCACCGAAGCCAGACGGGACGGAGCAATCGAGATGGTCAGGACCTCACATCTTCAGCTGACAACTGCACGTCCATGCCATGACGCAGCAGAGTGGCGCAACGGAACATGGGTGCATCGCGACAGTGTCGCGACATCTTGGAGTCGCGCTACCCGGAGATAGATGGCAGCGCCGCAGGGTCGTGCTCGGCTCGAGGTTCATCACTGCGTTGCTAGGACTTTGGGCGATAGTTCTTGTGTCGCGCTTCGAACGCGCGGAGTTCGCGTTCCGCATCGGAGCGGCTTATTCCGTAGGACGCCTGAAGTTTCTCGAGCAATTGGGCACGGTTTCCTGAAATTGCTTCGAGCTGCTCATCGGTCAACTTCAACCACCGGGCTTTGACCGTGCCCTTGAATTGCTGCCAAGAGGCTTGTGCGAGATTCCAATTCATACTGTTCATACCGGCTCCGGAGGTGGTCAGCTGCGAGGGCGCTGGGCGCGCAGGCTACTCCTAAATGCCACGAACTGTTAGCCCATTCACAAACTGGAACCACCCGCAGGGACGATACGTACACGATCAACGCACCAATGCCCACGGGCAAGATGCAGCGCTCTTATTTCCGATGGCAAGGCGTGACGGATCGAGGCGCGCGGACCAAGCAACCGATTGCTGGTCAAGCGCGGTCCGCAGGGCTATATGCACGGTGCATGAAACGCTTCATGTCCATGGGCAGCGTTCCGTCAAGCACGTGGAGCGCTCGAAAACGCCTCAAGATTTTTCTCAGCCTGCCTGAGGACTCCATCGACCGCATGAGGCTCGAAGAGAGCGTGCGGCAGAGTGGGCGCAGGCGATGAGGCCGGCGTGCCGCATCGCCTGCGAAGGGCTCGGCAGCCTGCTGCCCGCCACCGTCACCAGTTCTTCATTCACCACGAACTGATCGTGCCACCTTGAAACTTTGTTTCGACTTCAGCCGCCTTGGCTGCGAAGAAACCCGCCCATGGCTTGCGCAAAATGTGAGTGGCTCGGTGCCGAGCAGCGTGCCCGGAAATTTGTGATTCTAACGAAGGCGAGCCGGGCCACATCTCCATGGCGGCGCCAGAGGGTGCTGGCCGCCAAGCGCGGCGCAACTGCGTCGGCGAAGTGACGCCACCACTCAGGTTTGCAATTGTGCAAACCTGACACCAGACTCCCCGCGGTGCGATCGATGCACCCATCAAGAAGGAGCCATTGCGTGAGCACCAGACTCAGCCCGTTGGCCGGCAAATTGCTGCCGCCGAATCTGCTCGTCGATATTCCGAAGCTGATCACGGCCTACTATACGGTGCAGGCGGACCCGATGGTTCCCGCCCAACGCGTTGCATTCGGAACCTCCGGACATCGCGGTGTTTCCTTCGATGGCAGTTTCAACGAAACGCACGTGCTCGCGATCAGCCAGGCGATTTGCGACTACCGCAAGTCCAACGGCATCGATGGGCCATTGTTCGTCGGGTTCGACTCGCATGCGTTGTCCGCACCGGCATTTGCGAGCACGCTCGAAGTATTGGCGGCCAACGAAGTCGAGACACGAATCGCTGCGGGCGGCGAGTACACGCCCACGCCGGCTATTTCACAAGCCATCCTGGCCCACAACCGTGGACGCGCACGTGGCTTGGCCGATGGCATCGTCATCACGCCTTCGCACAATCCACCCGACGGCGGCGGCTTCAAGTACAACCCGCCCAACGGCGGTCCTGCCGACACAGACATCACGCGCTGGATCGAACAGCGTGCGAACGTTTTGATCCAGGATGGATTGAAGGAAGTGCACCGCTTGCCGCTGGCACAGGCCCGTGCTGCGGCGACGACCCAGGAATACGACTTCGTTGGCAGCTACGTCGAAGACCTGGGCAATGTCATCGACTTCGATGTCATTCGCAGTGCGCAGGTGAGAATGGCCGTCGATCCGCTCGGTGGGGCGGGTGTGAACTACTGGGGACGTATCGCCGAACGCTATCGGCTCGATCTCACAGTGCTCAGCACCGAAGTCGACCCCACCTTTCGGTTCATGACCGCGGACTGGGACGGGCGAATTCGGATGGACCCCTCTTCGTCGCATGCGATGCAGCGCCTGATCGGACTGAAGGATCGTTACGAAATCGCCTTTGCGTGCGACACGGATCACGACCGGCATGGCATCGTTGCAGCCAGCACTGGCCTGATGCTGCCGAATCACTACCTCTCGGTCATGATCGACTACCTGTTTCAGCATCGACTGCAGTGGCGCAGCGACAGCGCTGTCGGCAAGACGCTCGTGAGCAGCAGCATGATCGACCGTGTGGCCGCGAATCGCGGGCGCAACGTGTACGAGGTGCCCGTCGGCTTCAAATGGTTCGTCGATGGGTTGGTGAGCGGTGCGCTTGGCTTTGGCGGCGAGGAAAGTGCAGGTGCTACATTCCTGCGTCGCGATGGCGGCGTGTGGACCACTGACAAAGATGGCTTTGCGCCCGCTTTGCTCTCTGCCGAGATCACCGCGCGCAGCGGTCGCGATCCGGGGGAGTGCTATCGCCAATTGACCACGCAGTTTGGCGATCCTGCATCCGACCGTCTCGATGCACCGGCAACCCCTGAACAGAAGCAGAAGCTTGCCAAGCTGTCGCCGGCGCAGGTATCTGCAAGCGAAATGGCCGGCGAGAAAATCATAGCAGTGATGGATCGTGCACCCGGCAACAGCGCGAGCCTCGGCGGCATCAAAGTCGTGACCGCGAACGCCTGGTTCGCCGCACGGCCTTCGGGCACCGAGAACATCTACAAAGTGTATGGCGAGAGCTTCCGCGGCAAGGATCATCTGCGGCAGGTGCTCGAGGAGGCACAGCATGTCGTGAGTGCGGCGCTGGGATAGACCGAGGGTGCAGCACGCAAAACAACAATGGTCGGCGGGTACTGCGGACGCGCTCCTCAGGCGGGCAATGTGTGGGTGGATATTTCTTCCCCTATACGCCCGATGGAAAGGCGAATCGGTCGGTCATCGAGCCCATGCTCAACGCACCAACTCTATTCGCGCAAGGGGGTGACAACTACAATCAGCCACTCGCCCCACGGACAACGCCTGTGACAGACGACGCGATACACCTGAAAAGCAGCACACATGCAGCGGTTGGCCCCTCCGGGGAGTCGACTGCAACCGATCTGCAGGCGGACCTGGCCGCGATCGAGAGTATTCCAGCCATTGCCACGATTCTGGATGTCGTTTGTCGCACCACCGGGATGGGCTTTGCAGCGGTCGCGCGCGTGACAGAGGATCGGTGGATTACCTGCAGCGTGCAGGACGGTATCGGGTTCGGGCTGCAGCCAGGCGGCGAACTGAAACTCGAAACCACGATCTGCGACGAGATCCGGCAGCACCGCCGGCCAGTCATCATTGATGATGTCGCCACCGACGAAATGTATTGTCGTCATCACACTCCGGCGACCTATGGTTTTCGGAGCTACATCTCGATGCCCATCGTTCTGGCGGATGGCCAGTTCTTCGGCACGCTTTGTGCGATCGATCCCAAGCCCGCCACGGTGAATACGCCGGAAGTCATCGGCATGTTCGAGCTCTTCGCAGAGCTGATCGCGTTTCATCTGGACGCCATCCGCCGAGTCAGCCGCAGTGAGGCAGCGCTCTCGAACGAGCAGGAAGCATCGCATCTGCGCGAACAGTTCATTGCGGTGCTGGGCCACGACCTGCGCAATCCCCTGGCCGGCATTGCAGCGGCAACACGCTTGCTGATGAAGACGCCGCTCAACGAGCACGCGAAAAATCTGTTGGGTCTGATGCAAGGCAGTGTCCAGCGCATGGCTGGACTGATCGACAACGTTCTGGACTTTGCGCGTGGGCGGCTCGGTGGGGGCATCGTGTCCTTCCGGCAAGGGTGCATGAATTCCTGAGAGGTAGCGGCTAGCGTTCCTGCGGCTCGCAGTTGGCGAGCAGGAGGAACAATGATGCAAGGTGAAGAGGTATCGACGCAGCTCAGCGGGCTCGAAACGCTGCTTGATCAGATCGAAGGATGGCGAGGGATGCGTCCGCGAACGCGCTCGATGCCGGAGCCGTTGTGGAGTGAGGCGGCGGCGTTGGCACGGGAACTGGGCGTGTATCGCGTGGCGCGTGCTTTGGGGTTGAACTTCGACACGCTCAAGCGCCGCGCAAAACAGAGCGGTGCCCGCAGTTCTCGCCAGCGAGGCGCGGCAGGCAGAGCGTTCGCGCCAGTCAGCAGCGGCTTTGTGGAAGTCAGAGGTCTCGCCGAGGTCAGCCAGGCGGTGCTGGCTGGACAGACTGTGGTGGAAGTGGTGGCGAGCGACGGGGCACGACTGAGTATCCGCTTGCAGTGCGCCAGTACGGATGTGGTTGCATTGATCCAGGCGTTCCGAGGCCGGCCGTGATCCAGATCACCCCGCAGATGCGAGTGCTGGTGGCGATCGAGCCGGTTGATTTTCGCCGCGGCATAGACGGGCTGGCGCAAGTGTGTCGTGCGGTGCTCAGGGAAGATCCGATGAGCGGGGCCGTGCTGGTGTTCCGTAACCGGCAGGCGAAGGCGATCAAGATTTTGGTCTATGACGGTCAGGGATTTTGGCTTTGCCAAAAGCGATTGAGCTCAGGGAGATTTCGCCACTGGCCCGCTGCGCCCGGGGGGTTGGTGAGCGCGCTGTGGGCGCACGAGTTTCACGTGCTGATCAGCGGCGGAGATCCCTCGCAGGCCAAAGGCGCGCCGCTGTGGCGGCCGTTGAGCGCGCTGGCACCCTCCCACCGGGCCTGAGCTGAAGCACTTCCAAGCTTCAATCGCGGGCGGCGCTTGCGTTCCATGGCGCGATCGGTTCTGATAGCTCCCATGGAACCGCTGCTTCGCTATCGCGGCCGTGCTGTCACGGCCGCCGATGCGCACTTCATCCGTGAGCTGATCGCCACGCACCCGAGCCAGAGCCGGCGAGCCCTGTCGAAGACGCTGTGTGCGGCGTGGAACTGGCACCAGCCCAACGGTGCGCCGCGCGACATGGTGTGTCGTGGCCTGATGCTCGCCCTCGCACGCGCCGGTCACATCGAGTTGCCGGCGCTCAAGCGACGACCGCCCAATCCGTTCACCCTGCGCTCGCGGCCACCCACGATCGAGATCGATCGCACGGCGCTGTGCGCGCGACTGCGCGAACTCGGCCCGCTCAGCTTCCGCAGCGTTCGGCGCACACCCGAGGAAGCGGGCTTCAACAGTCTGCTGCAAACGTATCACTATCTCGGCTATGCGCAGCCGGTTGGGGAGCACTTGAAGTTCATGGTGTACGCCGGTGAGCGCCCGGTGGCGCTGTTCGCCTGGAGCTCGGCGGCCCGACACCTGGGCCCGCGGGATCGTTACCTGGGCTGGTGCGCGCAACTGCGGCAACAAAACATTCGCGGCATTGCCTACAACACGCGCTATCTCATCCTGCCGTGGGTTCAGGTGCCACACTTGGCCTCGCACCTGCTGGCGCAGATGACGCGCCGGCTCTCAGCGGAGTGGGAACGCGTGTATGGGCATGCGGTGTATTTTGCCGAGACCTTCATCGATCCGACCCGCTACCGTGGCACCTGCTACCGCGCGGCGAACTGGCAGTTCCTGGGCCGCACGCAGGGCCGCGGAAAAGATGATCTGACGCACCGACCCAATCGCACGATCAAGGACGTGCTGGGGCTGGCGCTGGTGAAGAACTTCCGCGCGCAACTGCTGCGCAGGGTATGAGTCGCAAGAAGCACAAACATCGCAAGTCTGTGCCGGCGCAACTCCCGCCGCCGGAGCTGATGGAACTGGTGGCCATTGTCGAGCGCACCCAGTCCGGGGCGCTGAGCGCGGAGCAACACGCGAAGCTCAAGACGGCGATCACGACGCTGGCGTTCCTGATGGAGGAGCTGCGCAAAAAACAGGCCTCGCTGGCACGGCTGCGGCGGATGCTGTTTGGCGCACCGACGGAGAAAACGCGCGCAGTGATCGAGGCCCACTCGCCACAGTCCACGACTTCACCGAATCGCGCGGGAGAAAACGAAGCCGACCTGCGCGCCAAAGCGCCCGGTCACGGCCGCCACGGCGCCGCGGCCTATACCGGGGCTGACAAAGTGAGCGTACCCCATCCCGCCTTGCAGGGTGGACAGGCCTGCCCGGGTTGCGAGAAGGGCCGCGTCTACGCGATGGCTGAGTCTTCCGTGTTGGTGCGAATCACGGGCGTGGCGCCCCTGGGCGCAACGCTCTACGAGTGCGATCGCCTACGCTGCAATCTGTGCGGTGAGATCTACACCGCCCCGGCGCCTGAGGGCGTGGGAACTCAGAAGTATGACGCCACCGCCACCAGCATGATCGGGCTGCTGAAGTACGGCACGGGGCTGCCGTTCAACCGCATTGAGACATTGCAGGCGGGCATGCGCATCCCGCTGCCGGCGGCGACGCAATGGGATCTGGTGAGGGCCGGCGCAGAAGATCTGGCGCCCGCGCACGAGGCGTTGATCCGCCACGCGGCGCAAGGCACGGTGCTGTACAACGATGACACCACGATGAAGGTGCTGCAGCTGACACGCGAACAGCGGGCGGCGGCGTTGTCCGATGAGGTGAGTGAGCAACGCACCGGCGTGTTCACCTCCGGCATCGTCGCCACCCGCGACGCACAGAAGATCGCGCTGTTCTTCACCGGCGCGCGGCATGCTGGAGAGAATCTCGGCGCACTCCTGGCGCGTCGCGCAGCACAGTTGCCGGCGCCCATCCAGATGTGCGATGCGCTCTCGAGTAACACGGCGAATGATTTTGACACGCTGCTCGCCAGTTGTTTGAGCCACTCACGCCGCAAGTACGTGGAGCTGGCCGAGAGCTTCCCCGAGGAAGTGCGCTTCGTGCTGCAGACGCTGCGCGAGGTGTACAAGACCGACGCGCAGGCACATCGAGAAGGCCTTGATCCTCAGGCACGACTGCTGCGACATCAAGCCGAAAGCGGGCCGCGGATGGAGGTGCTTGCGAGGTGGATGCGGGCGCAGCTCGATGAGCGCAGGGTGGAGCCCAACTCCTCGCTCGGCGAGGCTATCCGCTATATGCAATCACACTGGACGGAACTCACGCTGTTCTTGCGTACCCCAGAGGCACCATTAGATAACAACGTGTGCGAGCGAGCGCTGAAGAAAGCCATCCTTCACCGCAAGAACGCACTGTTCTACAAGACCCTCAACGGAGCGCGCGTCGGCGACATCTTCATGAGCCTGATCCATACCGCAGAACTCAACCACGTCGCCCCGTTCGAGTACCTGGTGAGCTTGCAGCGTCACGTCGATGCAGTCCGCGCGAATCCGGATGAGTGGATGCCGTGGAACTACGCGGCAACGCTCGCGCGCTACACCGCCGGTGCGGGCCCGCCTGGATAAGCGAATCGTCTCAGCAACGCTGTACGATCACTACGCTGCTATTACCGCAGACGGACGTTGCGGTGATCGTGGGCCAGCGCGTACTCCAGCGCCGAGCACACAGCATCGAGCTCCTCGAGCAGCGCACTGTTGCGCCTGTGCTTGGGAATCTCCTTGGCTGATCTCACGAGGTCGGCGATCATCAGCTCGATCCAGTAGGCACCGATGCGGACTCGGTGCACACCCTTCACAGCCTTGCTGTCGCGCAGCGCTTGCTCCTGCTCGGCAAATGGGTATCCGTAGTTGAGCAATAGCTCCAACTCGCGCGGCATGAGTTCCACCGTCCTAAGATCGCTGTTCTGATCACCGCTCTTGTCCACAGTCATTCCAATCTGCCTGCCATCGAATATCCTGAGTCCAAGCCTTTCCCGTACCCCACAGAACCATCAGACGTCAAGCACCCTCACCGGAAGGACACGGCGTATCTGGAGACGCTCCGCGAGTTTCGCGGTGAGTTGAATCTCAAGATCTACGGCTGTTGCCTGATGACCAACCATGTGCACCTCATCGCGGATCCCGGAAGCGATGCGGGCAGTCTCAAGTGCAGCCCGATTGATACGGACCGGTACTTACTCGCATGCACGCGCTACGTGGATCGAATCCGGTGCGAGCCGGAATGGTGAGCAAGCCAGAGGAGCGTCGCTGGTCTAGTTATCGGGCGCGCATCGGGCAAGTGGAATGCGGATGCGTAAGAATCGTCGCTTCGACTCCGCCAGTGCCCCTCTCAGGTGGTCCCCAACTCAGGAAATCGCCTGGTCCCCAACTAGGAGATCGCGCAATCAGAGCGAATCCGCGGACCCCCCACTCGAATCTCTCGATCCGGATCTGATTGGCCGAACGCCTGCCGCTACCCAGCGCACGGGACGGAGTACTTACAACAATCTCAACGAGCGTACATGACACACCAAAAGCTTCGTCTGTTGGCATATCAACACCGTCCTTTGATCCTGACGAGTCAGTGCCTATGGATCCTTACGTGACAACTGCTGTAGCATCCACGCCAGCATCGACGTCGGGGCATTTCAAGGCAGAAGGCGATGCAGGGATCCACACCGATAATCGCAATTCAACACTGAGTATTACTTTGGGGGTTAGTTGTGAACATTAAAGCACTGGTTGGTAGCTCACTCTTGTTGGGCTGTTTGATGTCTGCAAGCGCATTTGCGCAGACTGCTCAGACTTGCAGGGTTACGCGTCAAACCGGAAACGGCGTTGTATTTTATGTACCAAGTGGTGGTGACGGTAAATACAACCTCTTAGGGTGGGGTAACGGTACCGGCGGGGCCGCAAACACCTACCAAGGTGCGTTGACTGCCGCCGCTCAACGTTGCGTTTTGGTAGCAGCTGCTACAACCGCTAATTCCATAAGCGGTGTTGCCGTGCAAGACGCTGTGAATCAAGCGCGGAGCCGTTTCAGTAACATCCTTAATTCAGATCTAAAAATCTGTACGTCTGGTCACCAACAAGGTGGCGGCGGCTCTTTCAACGCTGCAAATGTTATTGGCTCAGCAGTATCATGTGTAATTGCAGTTAACCCTGACACTGTTTTCACGGGTAGCATTGCGCGTCCCGTAGCTCCCAACGTTGACGTTACTTGCATCTTCGCTACTGGCGACACGTTGTCCGGAGCGCAACCCAACAACTCGAACAATTGCAGGCGCAACTCAACCATCTACACAGAGGTGTTGGTTCCTGGCACTGGCTTCACGATAGTCTCTGGCACCGGTGGCCAGGTTGGTGCCGCAATGCGCGCCCAGATTGACCGTTTGCTGCGATAATCGCTGTCGCCTTGGCTCTTTAAAAAAACCCCAACCGTTCGCGGTTGGGGTTTTTTGTTAGTATTGTAAAATTGTGACTGCCGGCTTTCTTCGGTCCACCGAATACTTGGATAAGCGGTAAGCCAACTTTAGACAACCACACTTTTCCCCACCGACGCGTCGCGCAGGCCGGCCTATGGCATACGACGCGCGCAACGGCGTCACCGTGCGGCTGACCATCGAACATAAGATCGCCACGCCCATGAACGCGCTCATGGTCCCGATGCTCGAAGGAATCCAGTCCACCCAGCGATGAGGCGAGCCGTCAGCCACGATAGCCGAGCGTCTCGATAGACTCAGCAACGCGCAGCGAGCGCTGATCGACTACATGCTCAGCGGCCGCCGCCGAGCAGGCGCGCCGGCAGTGTCAAGATCGCGCGCAACAACTCGAAGACCCCATCGACGGCGATACCAAGCAGACGAAATGGCAACAGGAGCAGCCAAACCAGGGGATAGAGCACGAGCGCGAGCAGCGCCAACGGCCAGCAGAACACGAAAACCACCAGCCAGAGCAACAACTTGATCATGCGGACCTCCTGCCTCTACGACGCCGCGAAAGCCTCCCATATCGTCACGATGCGCAGCCAGCACTTGCCGGCCAATGGGACGCGTACACCGGCCAACTTCAGCCAATCGAGGGTTGGAATCAGGGCTTGGGGCAAGACCAGACTGGAATCGACGAGAAAACTCACCGTCGCGTGCGCTCTTTTACGTAGTCGTAGTCGGCGTCCCATTCAAGCGTTCCCATCAGTTCGAGCACACGCTCCCGACCCATGGTGTCGAAGTCATCCGGCACTTCAATCTGCCCTGCCAAAAATCCAATCCGCTTGATCTGCCGTGCTTCGGGCGCGCTCAAGGTAACGACTTTCACGAGCGGGTTGCCGCCCTTCGCGGTGATGAAGGGCTCGCCCTTCGCCGCTTGATCGACAAGCAACGACAACTGGGCCTGCGCCTCATGGATGTCAAAAGGCCCGCATCTCAGATCCTCAGTAGTAGCGTCGGCGGCTTAGATTTCGCCGCGATGACAGGCTAGCACTGCGGATCACGTCGCCCAAAGTCGCAATTTGCAATGCTGCGCCATGTGGCCGAAATCCTGATCAGTCGCCAGCAGTGTCAGATCATGCCGCACACACAGTTGCGCCAGCAGCGCGTCGATAGTCCCGGCCTGAACGCCACGGGTTCGACACAGATTTCGCAGAGCTGCAGCGGCAGTGTGATCCTCACCGTCTGGCACGATCAGAGGAAAGGACGCGAAGCGATCGATGATCTGATCGCGGGCTTTTGGTCCAGAGAACCCTTGCAACAGCTCCTGGACAATCAGGCCGGTCGTCACGATATGGTCGCCGGCCTCGATCGCACGCAAGAGCGCGCGAACTTCGGGAATGTCTGCGGGCTGATCGCGTCGCAACGTGAGTGACCAGACGCTAGTATCAACGAGCAAACTCAACGTCGTGTGCGCTCTTTCTTGTAGTCGTAGTCGGCGTCCCATTCCAGCTTGCCCACCAGGTCGAGCACACGCTTCTGACGACGGCGGGCGATGAACTCCTGCAGTGCCTTGGTGACAGCAGCGGCTTTGGTGCGTTCGCCGCTGAGCTTCAATGCCTGCTCCACGAGCTCTGGGTCAATGGAAAGATTGGTGGCCATGTGTAATACCTCACACAGCATCCTACACAAACCGCGACGCACCGTTCAAGGAATCTGGGCGCCCATCCCTCCGCGGGCTACACAGTTTGCACGGATATCGCCGACTTGCCGATAGTGCCCGCAGGTTGGAGGCCGCCATATAGGCGACAAGCCTCCTACGCGAATGCCTAAGTCCTTGGCTCAGCGAGTCAAAATCGCTTTGTCGGTGTAGTCCATCAGCGGCGCGACGCAGATGCGGCGGTCGAGCGATACCCTGTGTCTCTCGACGTTTGAGCCTGTTTTCCCCGTTGTTTCCATGCTGCGAATTTCTGCGGGATTTCCGGGGATTCAATGCAATTTATCAGTTGCCGGGCTACATAGAGACTACGAGAATCGCTGGTAGCCTCTGAGACGAACGATGGCGCATCGGACGGGCACACTGACGTCATACGTCCCTGCGGTTCCAAGCCAAACAATGCAAGGATGCAAACCTTCACAGCGCGGAGCACTGAGTCAGTGGACGAGGCGCACTCAGCCGCTTGGCGCCAGACGGTTACGGCCGGACGCCTCACTTCACCAACGTTCAACAGATGAGGATGACATGCGCGCATGTCGCGTCATGCACCCTCGCGTGGCGCACGCCGGGTTCCTGCATACAGCTCAAAAAACAGCAGTTTGCAGGGGATGCTGCCGTTCATGAGAGAGATAGTGCGCTTGGGTTTGAGGCCAATCGCCTTATACGGCGACGCGGCAGCAGCCAGGATGGCGGCCTGCCAGCCGCTGAACTTCTGCTTGAGGGTGTCGCCCACTTCCTCATACAGCTGCACGATGTCGCCCTCGCTGCTGCCAATGCGTTCGCCATACGGCAGGTTGGTCACGAGGATTCCGGTTGTCGCGGGCGGCTCAACATCCTGGAAGCGGCCCGTGTTGAACGTCATGTACTTCTCGACGCGCGCATCCAGCGCACTCTTTTTCGCCATCGCCACATAGGCTGCGTTGATGTCTGAGGCGACGACTGGTG